>Ga0209770_10000891_pt1 | contig 15772 bp, 10 predicted proteins | sample LauGreSu1BDMLBDD_2_FD_187572 | JGI IMG/M metagenome (GOLD analysis project Ga0209770, IMG submission 187572) | Freshwater lake microbial communities from Lake Michigan, USA - Su13.BD.MLB.DD (SPAdes) (version 2) | ecosystem: Environmental > Aquatic > Freshwater > Lake | place: Lake Michigan, USA...
GTCCCAGTGCAGCACGCTTTCGAGCGGCTGACGTTTTGCAGGCTGAAACTCCGTGCCCTTGGTGTAGGCGATAGGAAACAATCCACCTTGCGTAATTTTCTCGTACGGAATGCCGAGTAGTTCAGCGGCCTTCTTTTCACCGTCCATCATCAGGTGGATCGTGGTCCATGCAGAACCAATTCCACGACCACGAAGCGCAAGCATGAAACTCCACACAGCTGGAAGCAGCGATCCCCAGCCGCCTGCACCCGTTGCTACGTCAACATTTTCCAAACGGCCCTTAATGCAAGGAATCATCAGCATTGGTGCCTTTTCAAAATTCTGTGCAAGAAAAGTTGCTGAGTCGCGGACATTTTCCATTTGCTTATCTCGGTAGTCACCTTGCAGTTTCGGTGCTGGGACACTTGCGTAAAGCGCCCAGTTGGCTCGGTAGATGTCTGCAAGAGCCTTCTTCTTGGCTTCATCTTCAACAATGATGAAGTGCCATCCCTGCTGGTTTCCACCGGTTGGGGCCTGAAGTGCAATGTCGAGGCATTCCTCAACGATTGAACGCTCGACCGGGCGGTCAAAGTCCAGGCGCTTGCGCACGCTGCGGGTGGTCTTCAGTACTTCATCGGCTGACAGGTTGAGTTGCATGAAGACAAGTGTGCCATGCCACGATAGAGACGAACTACTTAAAGGGAGAATTGCCGTGATTCCAGGAGTTGTAGACAATCGAGTAACCATCGACATCGTTGATGGCATTGCAGATGTGCGCATGAACCGCGCCGACAAGCGAAACGCGCTTGACAACGCAATGTTTACGTCACTTGCCGCTGCCGGTGAGTATTTGAAAACGAATCAAGAGATTCGGGCAGTGGTGCTTTCAGGAGATGGCGCTTCGTTTTGCGCCGGTTTGGACTTTGGTTCATTTCAGGTAATGGCGCAAGGACCGAAGTCGGATGGAAATGTAAATGCTGGTGCAATGACAGAAGGACGCATTACGCATCTCGCACAACAGGTGTGTTGGGTGTGGCAAGAAGTTCCCGTTCCGGTTATTGCTGCCGTGCATGGTCACGCGCTTGGTGGGGGAATGCAAATTGCACTCGGTGCTGACATTCGATACATCCACCCCGAAACTCAGTTATCTGTTCGTGAAGTGCACTGGGGTCTCATTCCCGACATGACTGGCACGTTGATGTTGTCGCGCCTCGTTCGCCCAGACATCGCTAAAGAGCTGGTGTTCACCGCCAAAATCATCTCTGGCAAAGAGGGGTACGAGATTGGTCTTGCGACACATCTGTCGGAGAACCCGCATGCTGACGCCATGGTGCTCGCACGAGATATCGCCGGGCGAAGCCCAGACGCGGTTCGTGGGGCAAAGAAACTCCTGAATTTGCAAGCAAATGATGGAGCAGCCCAGCAGTTCGCGAACGAACGAGAAGTAATCGGCAGGCTCATTGGCCACGCCAACCAAGCAGAAGCGGTGATGTCGCATTTCGAGAAGCGCCCACCGAATTTTCAATCGGCATCATTGTTTTAGGGATTTCTCGCTAGAGTTTCTGCACGGGCCAATGTCGTCCCGGTAAGCACTTCGCTTACACCCGAATTCGTTCGGTGAATACAGAGGACGACAATGCATCATTCCATGCCGCCTGCAAGCGGTTTATATGACCCACGCTTTGAACACGACGCCTGTGGCGTGTCGTTCGTCGTTGACGTGCAAGGTCGTAAGTCGCACAACATTGTGGCGATGGGGATCGGCGCGTTGTGTCGCATGGAGCACCGCGGTGCAACCGGAGCAGAAGTAGAAACCGGCGATGGTGCTGGTGTGCTTATTCAGGTCCCGCACAAATTTCTTTCTGCCATAGCAAGTTTTCCGTTACCAGCAGAAGGTCATTACGGAGTTGGCATGGCATTCTTGCCTGCCGATATTGACCACAGGTCGCTTGCAGTATCAGCAATCGACAAAATCATTCGCGAAGAAGCACTTGAAGTTCTCGGTTGGCGCGAGGTACCAGTTAATCCTGCGTGCCTGGGCGAAAGCGCACGTCGCGTCATGCCATATTTCTCGCTGATGTTCGTTCGCGCAACGAACGGCGCATCGGGCATCGATCTAGATCGTTTGTTATTCGTTGCGCGAAAGCGAATTGAGCACGAGCTTCCAGAGCAGCAGCAAACGTATTTCCCATCGCTGTCTGCACGCACCCTGATCTACAAAGGAATGTTGACAACGCCTGAACTTGCACAGTTCTTTCCTGACTTAATCGACGAACGCATGGAGTCTTCAATGGCTCTGGTGCACAGTCGGTTTAGTACGAATACGTTTCCTTCGTGGCCACTTGCGCACCCGTATCGCTACATCGCACATAACGGCGAAATCAACACGGTGCAGGGAAACAGAAACTGGATGCGTACGCGCGAGTCCATGTTGTCGAGTGATCTACTCCCTGGGCTCGAACGAGCATTCCCAATTTGCGCAATGGGTGGTTCGGACTCCGCATCATTTGATGAGGTGTTGGAGTTGTTGCACCTAGGTGGGCGTTCATTACCGCACGCGGTGTTGATGATGATTCCGGAAGCGTGGGAAAACCACGCAACGATGGATGAGAACAAGCGTGCGTTTTATCGATACCACGCATCATTGATGGAGCCGTGGGACGGCCCGGCGTGCATTGCTTTCACAGACGGAACGCTGATTGGTGCAGTGCTCGACAGAAACGGACTTCGCCCAAGTCGTTATTGGGTAACCGATGACGATGTGGTGATCATGGCCAGCGAAGTTGGCGTTGTCGATATTGATCAAGCAAAAATTGTGAAAAAGGGAAGACTGCAACCGGGTCGCATGTTGCTCATTGACACTGCAGAGAAGCGCATTGTGGACGATGAGGAGATTAAGAGTCAGCTTGCGTCTGCTGCGCCTTACTCGCAATGGCTGGAAGCTGGTTTGGTGGAACTGGCTGACTTGCCTGATCGTGAGCATGTGGTGTTTAGCCGCGACAGCGTGTTGCGACGTCAGCAAGTGTTCGGCTACACGCACGAGGAACTAAAGATCATTCTTGCGCCAATGGCCAAGAGCGGGCTTGAAGCGATTGGTTCAATGGGAACCGACACGCCGCTTGCAGTGCTGTCAACACGCCCGCGCTTGTTGTTCGATTACTTTCAACAGTTGTTTGCGCAAGTAACCAACCCGCCGCTTGATGCAATTCGCGAAGAAGTGGTGACCTCTGTTGGTACAGCAGTTGGACCAGAAGGCAACTTGCTGGATGCAACTGCCGAGCATTGCCGCCAATTGGTTCTGCCATTTCCGGTAATTAATAACGACCACTTGGCAAAGATCATTCACATCAATGATGACGAGCAGTACTCGCATCTGCGCAGCATGGTGGTGAGTGGTCTCTACAGAGTTGCAGAGGGAGAGTCGGGTTTACGTTCGGCGCTTGCACAAATTTGTGGCGAGATCAGTTCTGCAATTGATGCTGGTGTGCGACTTGTTGTGCTTTCCGACCGCAATAGCGATGAAGTGTTCGCGCCAATTCCTTCGCTCCTCATGACGAGCGCTGTGCATCACCACCTCATTCGCACGAAGCAGCGAACCAAAGTGGGCCTCATTGTTGAAAGCGGCGACGCACGAGAAGTGCATCACATGGCGCTGCTCGTTGGTTTTGGTGCTGGTGCAATCAACCCCTACCTTGCCTTCGAATCGATTGAAGATTTAATTGCCGCAGACGATGGTGCAGGCATGCATGGCCTCGGAGGAATGGAACCCAAGAAGGCTGTCAACAACTACATCAAGGCAGCGGGCAAGGGTGTGCTGAAGGTGATGTCGAAAATGGGTGTGTCGACCGTTGCTTCATATACAGGAGCCCAAATATTTGAAGCCATTGGCTTAAGTCATGACTTCATCGATGAATTCTTTACGGGGACAGTTTCGCGAATCGATGGCATCGGTCTAGAGCAGATAAGTGCTGAAGTCGCCGCGCGTCATGCCGTTGCTCATCCGCGTAGGCCAGATCTAAGGATCCATCGCAAACTCGAACTTGGTGGCGAGTACCAGTGGCGTCGTGAAGGCGAGCACCATTTGTTCAATCCTGAAACCGTGTATCGCCTGCAGCACGCAACTCGCGCTGGTCGTTACGACCTCTTCAAGCAATACACGGCAGCAGTTGATGATCAATCAAAAGTGCTCACCACGTTGCGCGGGATGTTTCAATTTTCAAGCGATCGCGAGCCAATTTCAATAGATGAAGTTGAATCAGTTGCCAGCATTGTGCAGCGATTTTCCACAGGTGCAATGAGCTACGGATCAATCTCGGCGGAAGTGCACGAGACACTTGCAATTGCCATGAATCGCATCGGCGCTAAAAGCAATACAGGCGAAGGTGGGGAAGACCCCGAGAGATACGAAGTATTGAGCAATGGTGACTCAAAACGATCGGCAATTAAGCAAGTTGCTTCAGGGCGTTTTGGTGTGACGAGCGAGTACCTCGTGAATGCAGATGACATTCAAATCAAGATGGCTCAAGGCGCCAAGCCAGGTGAAGGTGGCCAGTTGCCTGGACACAAGGTGTATCCGTGGATTGCCAAAACACGTCATAGCACTCCGGGTGTTGGATTGATTTCTCCTCCTCCTCACCACGACATTTACTCAATTGAAGATTTGAAGCAGCTCATTCACGACTTGAAGAACTCAAACCCTGCTGCGCGAGTTCATGTGAAGTTGGTGTCGGAAGTCGGTATTGGAACTGTTGCTGCAGGTGTGAGCAAAGCTAAGGCCGATGTCGTGTTGATTTCTGGGCACGATGGCGGAACTGGCGCCTCACCTTTGACTTCGCTAAAACATGCTGGCGTGCCTTGGGAGCTTGGTCTTGCGGAAGCGCAACAAACGTTGTTGCTTAATGGACTACGTGACCGCATTGTTGTGCAAGCCGATGGGCAGATGAAAACAGGACGTGACGTCATCATCGCTGCACTTCTTGGCGCTGAAGAATTTGGTTTCGCAACGGCTCCGCTTGTGGTGAGTGGTTGCATCATGATGCGCGTTTGTCACTTGGACACTTGTCCTGTTGGTATTGCGACGCAGAACCCAGAATTGCGTAAGCGGTTTAGCGGCAAGCCGGAGTTCGTGGTGAACTTCTTCGAATACATCGCCGAAGAGGTGCGCGAATACCTCGCGCAACTCGGTTTTCGAACGTTGCAAGAAGCCGTGGGCCGTGTTGAGGCGCTGGACGTAAAGCATGCGGTGAACCATTGGAAGGCTCAAGGCCTAGACATTGAGCCAATACTTGTGACACCACAAAACCCCTACAACCAAACTCGCCATCATTCCGTGCAACAGGATCACGGATTGAGAGATGCGCTCGACACTTCACTCATTGCGAAATGCGCGAATGCAATTGAGTCAGGATCGACAATTTCGATTGATTCACCGGTATCAAATGTGAACCGAACTGTAGGAACAATGCTGGGTAGTGCAGTGACGAAGAAGTGGGGTGGTGCCGGACTTCCAGACAACACCATTACGTTGCGCTTTGAAGGATCGGCTGGCCAAAGCTTTGGTGCCTTTATTCCGCGTGGAGTCACCATGCAACTGCTTGGCGACAGCAATGATCACGTAGGAAAAGGTTTGTCCGGCGGTCGCATCAGCATTCGTCCAAGCAAGCGTGCGACATTTGCTCCGGAAGACAATGTGATTGCCGGAAACGTAGTTGGTTACGGAGCGACGTCTGGCCAAGTTTTCATCAACGGAATTGTCGGTGAACGTTTTGCTGTTCGTAACTCTGGAGCAACACTTGTGGTCGAAGGTGTTGGCGATCATGCGTGCGAATACATGACGGGTGGGCGAGTGGTGGTGCTCGGAGCAACGGGACGAAACTTCGCCGCTGGTATGTCGGGTGGAATTGCATATGTGTATGACATTGATGGGCAATTTGCTTCTCGCGTAAACCCGGAAATGGTCGATGTGCTGCCATTGGATGCAGACGATGCACAGTGGTTGCAAGGCACGTTGCAGGAACACATTGCAATGACCGAGTCTCCTCGCGCTAAGCAGATTGTTGGCCAATGGAAAACGCAGTCAGCCAAATTCGTCAAGGTGTTGCCGCGGGATTATGCGCGTGTCATGGCGGTGCTGGCCAAAGCTTCAGCTGACGGTCTTTCAGAAGATGAAACTTCTAAACGAGTAATGGAGTCTGTTCATGGGTGAACCAACCGGATTCATGAATTGGAAGAGAGTCACGCCGAAGCGTCGCTCAATTCCTGTGCGCGTTACCGATTGGCGCGAGGTGTATGAACCATTTGCAAAAGATGAATTGAATCATCAAGCCGGTCGTTGTATGGACTGTGGAATTCCGTTTTGTAATAACGGATGCCCACTAGGCAACCTCATTCCTGATTGGAATGACTTGGTGTATCGCGGTCATTGGCGCGATGCGATTGAACGCCTGCATGCAACAAACAATTTTCCTGAATTCACTGGTCGTTTATGCCCTGCACCATGTGAAAGTGCATGTGTATTAGGGATCAATCAAGACCCAGTTTCGATCAAGCAAGTCGAAGTAGAGATCATTGACCATGCGTGGAACGAAGGCTGGGTGCAGCCATATATTGCCAGCACTAAAACTGGCAAGCGCATCGCAGTCGTTGGTTCTGGTCCTGCTGGTCTCGCTGCTGCACAGCAGCTCACTCGCGCAGGTCACGAAGTTGTTGTGCTTGAACGTGCCGACCGCATTGGTGGTTTGTTGCGTTATGGAATTCCAGAATTCAAAATGGAAAAGAAGCACCTCGATCGACGTATTGATCAAATGCGCGAAGAGGGCACTGAGTTCCGAACCAATGCGGCGGTTGGCGACAATGTCGATATTGATGTGCTCGTTGCTTCGCACGATGCTGTGGTCTTGGCTTGTGGTTCAACTGTTGCACGAGATTTACCTGTGCCTGGGCGCGAACTACGCGGCATTCATCAGGCAATGGAGTACTTACCGCTAGCGAACAAAGTGCAGCAAGGCGATATGCAGGCGTCACCAATTGATGCCCACGGTAAACATGTGGTGATCATTGGTGGTGGAGACACTGGTGCCGACTGTTTGGGAACTGCTATTCGGCAAGGCGCTGCTTCAATCACGCAATTAGAAATCATGCCAACGCCGCCAGAAGTGCGTGCGAGCAATAACCCGTGGCCGCAGTGGAGTCTGATCTATCGCACGTCTTCTGCGCATGAAGAAGGCGGTGAGCGCGTATTCAGTGTGAATACCGAACGCTTTGTCGACGATGGCAATGGAAATGTGAAAGCACTCGTGATGAATGAAGTGCACATGGTGGATGGAAAATTCGAAACTATTCCCGGCACCACTCGTGAGATTCCAGCGGATCTTGTGTTCCTTGCACTCGGTTTCATTGGCCCGGATAAAGGGAATTGGATTGAGCGATTGGGCGTCAACATCGATGCTCGCGGCAACATTGCTCGCACCGATGACTACCGAACGAATGTGCCTGGTGTATTTGTTGCTGGTGACATGGGTAGGGGTCAGAGCCTGATCGTGTGGGCAATTGCCGAGGGCCGCGCATGTGCATCTGCCGTAGATATGCAATTGATGGGTGAGACATCTCTCCCAGTACCAATTGCTTCGTCTGCCCGCCCAATGGTGTAGTCATCAATTACTCTAAAAGGGTGATGAAACGCCCCCAAAAAGCAGTCGTGCATGCAGTTGCAGTACTTGCAGCAATTTCGCTCATTGCTGCTTGCAGCGCAGATGTTTCGGGTAGCGCAACAACAGTGGTTGCAGTCGAGTCAACGAACTTCCAGACCATTCCACCGGTCAGCCCAACCACGGTTCCTGTTACCACCACATTGCCGATTGGTGCAGTTGGGGTGGAGCAGACCTACACGGTGTTGCCGGGTGACTCACCAAGTTTGGTCGCCACAATTTTTGGCATCACCATGTCTGAATTGCTGATGTACAACGGTTTGGTTGCCTCGGGACAGTTTCCATTTGCCGGATCAATCATCAAGATTCCGCCATCAGCAATGGTGCTGAATCCTGTGGTTACTGCGAAGCCCGACGTTGCTGCAGGTCCGGCGGTTGCGGGTTGCGATGCGCGTCCTGCAGGTACGTATCAAATTGCTTCGGGTGATTCAATTTATGTCATCCGCAAAAAGTTCTGCGTTTCGCTCGGGTCTTTGCTGAGTGCAAATAATTGGCCAAGTTCGGATGTCAATATTCGACCAGGCCAAATCATCAACATCCCTGCTTCTGGTTCGTAAATCATGAGCTCGTTTGGGCCAGCAGAACATCGGAAACTGGCTATCGAAGCAAATAATTCAGCGTGGGAATTTCTTGATCGAGAACCAAATTCTCTATCTGGACAAGACATCGAGGAAATGACGCGACGCGCATACGCCGCTGCGTATCACTGGTCGCGTGCAGAGAGCGCAACGATTGTTAATGAGATTCGCGCTTCGTGGCTTATTGCCAAGGTGTGGATCCATCAATCGCGCGGAGACATTGCTTTGCCGATATCCATCCGGTGTATTGAATTGTGCTTTGCGAACAACATTGCAGACTTTGACTTGGCGTACGTGTATGAAGCGAAAGCGCGGAGCCTTGCGTGCACGGGTGACGTGAGTGGTGCGCGGGAAGCGAAACAGATTGCGTTAAATATTGAAATCGCTGATGAAGAAGACCGAAAAATGGTGCAGGTAGATCTTGCAAAGGGTCCGTGGTTTGGGCTGAATTAGCGGGCGGTATTGCGTCGTCGTCGCGAATGACGATCGATGGCCAAGTCAATTAGTTCGTCCAGCAATTCTCCGTACGAAAGCCCTGATGCTTGCCACAATTTTGGATACATCGAGATTGGGGTGAAGCCAGGAATGGTGTTGATTTCGTTGCACAAGAATCCGCGGCCATCTTTTTCGTAAAAGAAGTCAACTCGCGCCATTCCCTCGGCACGAAGAGTATGGAAAATGACGATGGCGAGTTTTTGAACGGCTTCAATTTCATCGGCGCTGAGGTTTGCAGGAATGACTAATTGAGCGCCGTCGGTGATGTATTTGTCCTCGTAGTCGTAGAACTCGTTACCAGGAACAATTTCACCTGGGGTGGACGCACGTGCATCGATGTTTCCAAGAACTGCAACTTCAATTTCGCGTCCGCTGATTGCTTCTTCGATAACAATCCACTCGTCATACTTCAAAGCTTGTGAAGCTGCCGCCTTAAGTTCGGCGGCGTTCTTTGCTTTGGAGACTCCAACCGATGAGCCCATGTTTGCGGGTTTGACGAAGAGTGGTAATCCGAGCGTGTCTATTGCGTGTTGCAGTGAAGCGTCATTGACGTGTGCTTCGCGTAGTGAAATATACTGCGGCTGAGGAATGCCGTTTGCATGCAGCACCTGCTTGGCAACGCCCTTGTCCATCGACACAGAGCTTCCGAGCACGCCTGTTCCAACGAATGCAATGTTTGCGAGTTCGAGTAATCCCTGAACTGTTCCGTCTTCGCCAAGTGGACCATGCAACAGGGGAAAGACGACAGTTTGTACATCGTCACGTGCTTCGCCGACCACTATTGAGATGGAAGTTGGTTCACCATCAGTTGAAAGAGTTGGACCAACGTGCTCTGGGCCACGTTGTAGGTCGGCCATCGCTTGTGTTGCCAAATTCCATTTACCATCGCGAGTGATCCCGATTGCGCTGATGCGGTACTTCTGTGGATCAAGAGCGCGAAGCACATGTGCTGCGGTGACGCAGCTGACATCGTGTTCGGCGGATTCACCACCAAACAACACGATTACGTGTGTTGGAGTATGTGTAGTCACTATGAAACACGGTACTAGGTAATAATCGGTATTCTCGGTGCATGCGCTTTATGGCTGCCGATGTGGCGAATGCAACTGGTGGCGCACTTGTTGGGCAAAACGCTCATCTTGCTGGGGCAAGTTTTGATTCGCGATCGATAACGCCGGGGCAATTATTCGTTCCGATTGTTGCTGAGCGTGACGGACACGAATTCATCGAAGCAGCATTGAAGTCTGGTGCAGGCGCGTATCTCAGTCAGCGTGATCCAGTTGGCCGAAGCGCAATTGTTGTTGATGACACGCTTGCAGCACTTCTGAAGTTGGGCGCTTGGGCGCGCACACGGCTTGAACCAACGGTGGGTGAAAGAGTGATTGGTGTAACGGGGTCGGTAGGAAAGACCTCAACTAAAGATTTCATCGCTGCAGCGCTGTCGAGCCAACTTGTTGTTTCCGCGAGCGAACGATCTTTCAACAATGATCAAGGTTTGCCAATCACATTGTTGAACGCCGCCGATAACTCGCAGGCGTTGGTGCTCGAAATGGGTATGCGTGGGTTTGGTGAGATCGCACGCCTGTGTTCGGTTGCGCGACCAACCATTGGTGTGGTCACGGCGGTGGCAGCGGCCCACACGGAACGGGTGGGGGACATTGCCGGAGTTGCGCGCGCAAAAGCCGAACTTGTGCAGGCTCTTCCACAATCGGGGTACGCAATCTTGAATGCAGATGACGAGCGGGTACGTGAAATGCGAATGAGCACTCAAGCGCAAGTGCTTACCTATGGTCATCACGAAAGTGCAGACATACGAATTACCAAATGCGATCTAGATGAAATGGCTCGTGCATCGGTTGTTGTTGCAACTCCGTGGGGTCAAGTTTCGTGGGCCATGTCGGTTCCTGGCGCGCACATGGCGCTGAATGCCGCTGCTGCCATCGCGGTATCAGGAGTTTGTGGCGTGGACGTTCATCTGGCTGCAGCGGCGTTAGAGCACAGTGCGGTATCACCAATGCGCATGCAGGTGTTCACTACCGATGGTGGAATGACCGTGATCAACGATGCATATAACGCGAACCCCACTTCGATGCGCGCGGCGCTAGACACCTTGAAGTCCATTAAGGCGTCACGACATGTTGTTGTGGCGGGTCAAATGGCTGAACTGTCAGATTCACCGTCGGAGCATCGAGCAATTGTCGAGTATGCGCGAAGCAAATCGATTGAGTTCATTGCATGTGAAACAGAGAACTATGGCACTCCGTCGTTTTCAGTTGCAGATGCGGTGAATAAAGTGCGCAGTGACGGAAGCGATGTAGTCGTGCTTGTAAAAGGCTCACGAGTTGCCGCTCTTGAACGAGCAGTGCAATTACTGATTGCTTAGAAACTTATTTTTTGCATCGAGTGCTGCAACATTGCACCACCAGGCCAAGAACAGCGCCCACGCTGCGCCAAATAGCAGCAACCATCGCGCTCCGTATTGATCGACAACTGGACCAAACAGCATGTTGCCAAGTGGAACGGTTCCTCCAAATGCCATGAACCACAGCGACATCACACGTCCACGCATTTCTGGTTTCAATCTGCTTTGCACCACGATGGACATAGCGGTGGTGGTGAAGAAGTAAGCAAATCCAAGAATGAATCCAAATATGAAGGCTGGAATTGCTGACCGAGAAATTGCAAAGAGCACCATGCTCACTGCAAAACCAATGAATCCATATTGCACGAGTTTGCGTTGATCGCGATGTGAGAATTTGGTGCCAATTGCTAGGCCGCCGAGTGCGGCACCGAGACCCCAGGTTGCATACAACCACTTATATACAGCGCCATCTTCTGCAATACCGAAGTTGACATGTGCGACTGCTGGAAATAGTCCAACGTAGGGAAGTGAAAACAACGAAAAGGTGGCGAGTGTGAGGAGCAATCTGCTGACGCCTGATATTTGGCGCGCGAGTGAAATGCCACTAGTAAACCTTCGCCAACCTTGTGTTGTGTCGGGTGTAAACCCAGGGATGTTCACCATCATTAAGGCAAAGATGACGAACAGATATGTGGCAGCGTTCATGAAAAAGAAACCTGCTGTCGTAACTCCAACCTGTGAGAGCACTGCAACGATGATGGGGCCAACGACTCGGGATCCATTAATTACCACGCTGTTGAGTGATAATGCACCTGGCAGGTCGACCGGCCGAACGAGCGAAGGCAACATGGCCGACCATGCAGGAGCATTCAGTGCATTGCCGATGCCCACTCCGAGTGCTGCGAGAAAAATGTAGATGAAGTGTGGGTCGCCCAGTGCAAGAACAGCTAGGGCGATACTGAACGTGAGTTGTGTGATTTGCATGGAAATGAGCCAACGTCGACGATCAAATTTGTCTGCGAGAACTCCCGCGAAAATAGACAGAAACAACAGCGGCCCAAGCTGGGCAAAAATCATGATGCCAACGAGGGAAGCCTTTCCAGTGCGGTGGTACACGTAGGCGGGGAGCACCACGTTTTGCATCCAGGTGCCGATGTTTGAGGCAAATGATCCTGTCCACACCAATCGAAAGTCGCGGGAAGCAAGGGCTGCTTGGACTGAACCTGGCTTGTGCGGGTTCGGGGAGTCGTTATCGAGAGTAAAGTCGGACATGTGGAGCAAGAACACGCTACAACGCAACCAACTTCAGACTCATTACTGAGTGATAAGTCACAGGCTCCGTTTTGTGAATCACCTCGCGGAGTATTTAGCGAATGCCCACACTGCGGGTCAAGCCTGTACGCAGAGCATGCACACTTTCGTTGTGCGTCATGCGGTTGGCGCGATTCGTGTTGCGACTAACTCAATGCAGTTAGTGGTTCAACGAAATTAAGTTTGAGCTCGCGAGCCACTGCATCATTAGTGATGTGGCCGCGAGCGGTGTTAAGTCCGTGACGAAGTGCTTCGCTTTGAGTTACCGCGCCGAGTGCGCCTAGTCGTGCAACGTCAAGCTGGTACGGCAACGTTGCATTAGTCAGTGAATACGTGCTGGTGTAGGGCACTGCGCCTGGCATGTTGCCAACCGCGTAGTGCACCACTCCGTGTTGCATGTAAATGGGGTCGGTGTGAGTTGTTTCGTGTGTGGTTGCAATGCATCCGCCTTGATCAACTGCAACGTCAACGATTACCGAGCCTGGTTTCATTGAGCGCACCATGTCTTCACTGACCACGATCGGTGCACGTGCACCTGCAACCAATACTGCGCCAACGACTAGGTCGGCATCAACAAGTGCGCGTTCAATTGATCCGCGGTTTGATGCAAGTGTTGTTGTTCGACCAACACAGATTTGATCGAGATGACGCAAGCGGTCAAGGTTCTTGTCCAAGATGGTGACGTTGGCAAGCATTCCAGCAGCAATCCATGCAGCGTTGTAGCCAACATTTCCGGCGCCGATGACAACAACGTTTGCAGGACGAACACCAGGTGCTCCACCCATGAGTACGCCTCGTCCACCTTGTGGTCGCTCAAGGAATCGTGCACCTGCCTGAGTGGCAAGACGTCCGGCAATTTCGCTCATCGGTGCAAGCAATGGCAACGATCCGTCAGCGGCTTGCACGGTTTCATAGGCAATTGCGGTGGTGCCTGATGCAACGAGTGCTGCCGCAACTTTCGGATAAGCCGACAGATGTAAATAGGTAAACAGAGTGAGGTCGCTTCGCAGAAAGCCGAACTCTTCTTCTTTTGGCTCTTTGACCTTCACCACCATCTCTTGTGACCAGGCGTCTGCAGCAGTTTTCACGATGGTTGCGCCAGCAGCCACAAACTCGGCATCAGAAATCGAGGCTGCCTCACCTGCGCCGGTCTCTACAAAGACGTCAATTCCTAATCGCTCAAACTCCCGAACGCCATCTGGCGTGAGCGAAACCCGACCTTCCATGGTCTTGATTTCTTTAGGAACTCCAACTGTTTTTACCCCACGAGCAACGCTGCTTGTAGCCATACCCCATGTCTAGTCCACTGGATAGTCTTGTGTCATGAAATCCTTTAATAACTTCATCAATGGCAAAGAAGTACCGGCCCGCGACGGACGCACAACCCCAGTTATCGACCCGGTAACAGGCGAGCAGTACGCCACCGCAGCGTTGTCTGGAGCACAGGACGTTGATGATGCAATGAAGGCCGCTGCGGTTGCTGCTGAGTCGTGGAAGAACACCACCCCTGCTGTTCGTCAGAAAGCAATTAATGACATTGCCGATGTCATGGAAAAGAACATGACCGAATTGATTGAAGCGGAAATTGAAAACACGGGCAAGCCACGTGCAATCACTTTCAGCGAAGAAGTTCCACCGATGATGGACCAAATTCGCTTCTTCGCAGGTGCTGCGCGAATGCTTGAAGGAAAAAGCGCGGGAGAATACGTACCGAACTTCACCTCATATATACGTCGTGAACCAATCGGTGTGTGTGCGCAGGTTGCGCCATGGAACTATCCGCTCATGATGGGTGTTTGGAAATTCATTCCAGCAATTGCTGCTGGTAACACCACGGTGTTGAAACCAAGCGACACCACGCCTGCATCAACTGCACTTATTGCAAAGATCATTGGCGACATTTTGCCTCCAGGTGTTCTCAACGTTGTGTGCGGAGACCGCGACACAGGTCGCGCAATGGTCGATCACGACATTCCGGGAATGGTGTCTGTGACAGGTTCAGTTCGCGCAGGTATGGAAGTTGCTGCTGGTGCATCGAAGTCGTTGAAGCGTTTACATCTTGAACTCGGAGGAAAAGCACCAGTCATCATTTTTGATGACGCTGATCTTGAACTCGCAGCAGAAACCATTGCCATGACCGGCTACTTCAACGGTGGCCAAGACTGCACGGCAGCAACTCGGGTTATTGCTGGTCCGAAGGTGTACAACGATTTCGTCACGTTGCTAACCGAGCAGGCGAAGAAGACGAAAACAGGACGACCAGATGAAGACGTGCTGTACGGACCATTGAACAACAATGTGCACCTCAGCAAGGTTGCAGGGTTCCTTGACCGAGTGCCAAAGCACGGCAAGGTCAACACCGGCGGCTCACAAATTGGCAGCAAGGGCTACTTCTTTGAGCCAACTGTGGTCTCCGACCTCTTGCAAAGCGATGAAATGATTCAAAACGAGATCTTCGGACCAGTAATTACGGTGCAGAAGTTCAGCGATGAAGAAGAGGCTCTGAAGTGGGCGAACGGCGTGGATTTCGCGCTTGCCTCGTCAGTATGGACTCGTGACCTCGGTCGGGCCATGCGCATGACGAAGAACCTCGACTTTGGTTGCGTGTGGGTGAACACTCACATTCCAATGGTGGCCGAAATGCCACACGGTGGTTACAAGAAGTCGGGCTACGGCAAAGACTTGTCGATGTATGCACTGGATGACTACACGCGCATTAAGCACGTGATGATCAACCTCAACAGTTAGTCTTTGCACTAATGGGGGAATCACCTGGCGACGTCATCGTTCTCGATCATGTGTCGAAGCGCTACGGCGACTTCGTTGCGGTGCATGATGCCAACTTCTCAATAGCCACTGGCGAGTTTTTCGCCATGCTTGGACCATCTGGATGTGGCAAGACCACCACGTTGAAAATGATCGCTGGTTTCGAGCAGCCAACTGCTGGACGCGTCATGTTGGATGGGGTTGACGTTTCGGACGTACCTGCATACAAGCGCAACGTCAACACAGTGTTTCAGCAATACGCGCTGTTTCCGCACATGTCGGTGTTCGACAACGTTGCGTTTGGTCCACGTGCGAAAAAATTAGACGAATCAAAAATCAAAGCAAGCGTCATGGAGATGCTTGAGATAGTTCGATTGAGTGAGTTTGCGAAACGCAAACCATCACAGCTTTCTGGTGGACAGCAACAGCGCGTTGCGCTTGCTCGCGCGTTGGTGAATTATCCGAGCGCATTACTGCTTGACGAACCGTTGGCCGCACTCGACTTGAAGTTGCGCGAAGCGATGCAAATTGAATTGAAGCGAATTCAGCGCGAGGTGGGAATCAGTTTTATTTTC
>Ga0209770_10000892_pt1 | contig 15744 bp, 16 predicted proteins | sample LauGreSu1BDMLBDD_2_FD_187572 | JGI IMG/M metagenome (GOLD analysis project Ga0209770, IMG submission 187572) | Freshwater lake microbial communities from Lake Michigan, USA - Su13.BD.MLB.DD (SPAdes) (version 2) | ecosystem: Environmental > Aquatic > Freshwater > Lake | place: Lake Michigan, USA...
GACAATTCCGCTTGGAATCTATGCCCGTAAATCATTCTTTAAATACGTTGATGCTGAAAATATCTTTGAAGTAACTAAGCAAGGCTTTGCTTACTTTGAAAAGACATTCGGCCTGGCCTATCCATTTGGTAAGTACGACCAGATCGCAGTTGCTGAATATAACTGGGGTGCAATGGAGAATGTCGGCTGCGTAACTTTCCATGAGGATGTCTTAATTTTCCGCTCAAAGGTAACCGAACGTAACTACGTCAGTCGTGCGACAACAATCCATCACGAGATGGCACACATGTGGTTTGGCGATCTTGTCACCATGAAGTGGTGGGATGACCTATGGCTTAACGAGTCTTTCGCTGAATGGGCTTCATATACATCAGTTTCTGAATCGACCAAGTACAAGAACGCATGGACAGAGTTCAATTCATTGCGTAAGAACTGGGCCTATCGCGTTGATCAGCTAAGTACCACACACCCAATTGCCACTGGGATGGAAGATCTCGATGCAGTTCGCACCAACTTTGACGGTATCTCATACGCAAAGGGCGCATCTGTCTTGCAGCAGCTCGTGGCTCACGTAGGTCGCGACAACTTCATCAAAGGTCTACGCCTTTACTTTACAAAGCATGCCTTTGGAAACACAACGCTCAAAGACCTTATCGATCAGCTTGAGGCAGCATCTGGCCGTGATCTCACACCTTGGGTTTCAACATGGCTGCGCACTGCAGGTGTAAACACACTTCGTCCAGTCATTGAAATTGATGGTGCAAACTACAAGTCGATTTCAATTAAGCAAGAGGCACCAACAATGCCTATTGGTTCGAAAGAACTACGCCCACACCGTTTGCATATCGGTCTCTTTGATATCTCTGGCGACAAACTCACTCGTCGCACAAGCGTTGAGCTCGATGTTGCTGGTGCGCTCACCGAAGTTTCAGCACTTGCTGGCGAGAAAGTTGCAGACCTAGTTCTGATCAACGATAAAGATCAGACATATGCCAAGTTGCGCTTTGATGATCGATCAATTGCCACAATGAAGAGCCATCTAGGAAGCTTGGATGATTCACTCGCTCGCGGCCTGATCTGGGCATCACTGTGGGATTCATGCCGCGATGGTGAACTCTCTGCCACTGATTACGTCACGATTGCACTGAACGCACTCAAGAACGAATCAGATATCTCAATTGTTTCTGCGACCTTAATGCAGATCGATACAGCGATCTGGGCATATGCAGACCCAGCAAAGCGCGAGGCTCTGCGCCTTAACGTTGCAAATTCTGTTGAGAAGCTTCTTGATGCATCTGCTGCAGGAAGTGACCACCAAATGGCATTTGCTCGCGCCTTTGCAAACTTCGCATTCACACCAGCACAATTTGATCGCATCAAAGCAATTCTCGATGGATCAATCAACGGACTCGTCATCGATGCTGAAATACGCTGGTACATATTTATCTGTGGAGTTAAGCGCGGAGTATTCGGCCCAGCAGATATCGAATCAGAGTCTGCAAAGGATCAGACAGCTCACGGTAAGCAGTACACCGCACGTGCCTATGCATCCATGCCAACTAAGGAAGCCAAATCGAAGGCATTCCATTCAGTTACAACCGATGATCTCTCAAACACAATCCACTCATACACCTGTCTTGGATTTAACGAGAACATCCATCACGAAGTCTTAGCTGACTTTGTCGATCCATACTTTGACTCGATGTTAAAGGTTTGGGAGACCAAGGGATATGAGATCGCCGAAACAACGGCAAATCTTCTCTTCCCTTCATGGGTAATCACTTCAGAAACGTTAGCTAAGGCTGATCACTGGCTAAATGTGACTGGTAAAGATGCATCTAGCGCACTACGTCGCGCAATTACAGAAGGACGGGATGCAATGTCTCGCGCACTTAAGGCGCGTGCTGCTGATAAGTAAGAGTTATTCGATTGAATCGATGACAGAGCTTGGCTTTTTGCCAGGCTCTGTTTTCTTTTTCTCACGGGTTCCTACTAAAACCAGAACTGAGATCAGAAGAAAGATTCCTACTGGTGTAGCGACAAAGTAGAGGAATGTTTGCACAGCAGTCAGTGACTCACCTGGCATTGAGCCACCCTCGGTTGAGCCCATATTTAGTGCAGATGCGATCAAATGAATCATGGCGTAAGTGTAAGTGGAATCAGGCAGTAGCTGCTGCCACGCCAAATGGTTCTAGGTATGGAATCCACTGCGGATCTGTGCGACCTGTGCCAAGAATTCTCCAAGCAGCCCCGACCGGTTCGCGTGGAAGTGATCTGAGTCTCCATCCCAACTCTTTGAGTGGTTTATCAGCCTTCACGTGATTGCACTTATGACAAGCAGAGACAACATTTTCCCAACTATGTCCGCCTCCACGAGAACGTGGAATTACATGATCGATTGAAGTTGCATTTGCTCCACAGTAAACGCAGCGACCTCCATCGCGAGCAAAGATCGCACGACGAGATAGTGGGACTGCATGTCGATATGGAATTCGAATAAATTTATTGAGTCGTACAACAGAAGGCAGTTCTAACTGACCAGTTGCAAAACGTAATACCTCACCAGAAGACTCAACCATTGTTGCTCGTGAATTCAGAACAAGAATCAGCGCACGGCGGTCGGGTACGACGCCGAGAGGTTCATACGTTGCGTTAAGCACAAGGCTTCGCGACATCACTGCTCCAGTTGTGTCAGGCGCGTGGCTCGCGCCGATTGGCCTATCTTGCACCTACTCAGGCCAACTTCATTGGATTTCAAGGTTAATTTCTTGCATCCTTTATCGCCTCGTGAAGTACCTTTGCACCATGAACGAACAAATTCAGAGCGCACTCGAGTGGATTAGCGGGGCCCCGCTTCGCATCATCGCCGTCCTTTCAGGGGCTGTAATCGCCCAATGGCTAGGCCATAGAGCCATAGATCGCTCAGTTAACCGTCTGGCCACAGTCGATCTTCGCCCTGGGCCGGGCACTGCAAACCGGCAGACCGAAAGAGCTCGCACGATCGGCTCAGTTTTAACTTCCATTCTTAATGCAGTCGTCTGGATTGTTGCAACGGCAATGGTCTTAGGTGAATTCGGATTTAACTTAGGTCCTGTCATCGCATCTGCTGGAATTGTTGGCGTTGCCGTTGGACTTGGTGCACAGACTCTGGTGCGCGACATACTTTCTGGAATCTTTATGTTGATCGAAGATCAATACGGTGTTGGTGATCGCGTAGATGTCTTAACGATTAGTGGCGTAGTAGAACGCGTTGGACTACGTATCACTACCGTGCGGGCTGATAACGGAACGCTTTGGTATATCCGTAACGGTGAAATTCTTACCTTGGGTAACGCTTCAAAGAAGTAAGTTACGAAGGTTGGTTGACCATCGAATGAGCAGCCATCTCGACATAGCTCACTAATTGATTGCGAAGGATATCTTCTATCTCTAGATCATCAATCGCAGCCATCATGCATGATAGCCACGCATCACGTGCCGCAAGATCGATATGAAAACCAATATGGCGCATGCGTAGACGTGGATGTCCTCGCTCTTCTGAATATGTTGACGGCCCGCCCCAATATTGCTCGAGAAATTTCTGTAAGCGCCAAGCGGCGCCTTTCATATCACTCTCTGGATACATCGGACGCAAAATCGGATCTGTTGCAACTCGTGCATAGAAGCCTGAAACAAGTTCAGTGAAGAACGCCTCTCCCCCGATTTCTTCGTAGAAGCTTCTCACTTCAACCGCATCCAGACTGTTGTATCTGTTGGGATAGTGCTTTCAGTTAATTCTTGTGATGCAAGGAGCACCTCTGCACCTTGTGGCAACTCGATAGGTGATCCAAAGTTTACGTAGCAAGCGAAATTTCCAGGACGAGAAAAAGCGATTACATCTTTGCCAGCATCGATCCACGACATTGGGCCATCACCAAGACCAACTTCAGCTTTACGAATGGTGAGTGCTTGCGTGTATAGCGAATGTGTTGAACCATCTTTCCCAACTTGAGATTCAACTGAATATGAGCCCCACCATGGACTCTGGGGAAGCCATGCTTGATCTGGTTGCAGGTCAGCATTGATTGAGAAACCAAAAGCTCCAGCTTGAGCAGATTTCCACGCAATTGGGACTCGACAACCATCGCGGCCACGATCTTTAAATCCACTCATTTTCCAAATTGGATCAGTCAATCGACCCTCAGGAATATCGCGCACTTCAGGTACTGCTAACTCTTCTCCTTGGTAGATGTATGCACCACCAGGAAGAGCGAACATTAGAAGCGCACCGGCACGAGCACGAAGCGTTCCTCGTGCAATATCAAACTTTTCAGGGTCTCCCTGTCGCTCAAATGTATTTACTTGCTGATTCTGTAGACCTAAGTCGAAACGATCAACAGAGCGTGTGACATCGTGATTGTTAAAGACCCATGATGGTGGCGCACCGACTTCGGCCATCGCAATAACTGCCCGATCGATCATTTTTCTCAGATATGTCGGTTCCCACAATGAGGTGAGGAAATCAAAGTTAAATGAGTTTGCTAGCTCATCTGGACGAAGATAGTTAGCAATACGTGATGCCGGGCTAGCCCACGCTTCCGCAACCGCCATGCGATCACCAGGGTATGAGTTAAGAATTTTTCTCCATGCGCGATAGATCTCATGAACACCTTCTTGATCCCAAGCGGGACGGGCCTCATCTGGGAGTGATTCTCCATAACTGGCAATTACTTCTGCCGATGGAATGTCAGGCAATCCTGGATATTTAATCAATGCGTGCGCAACATCGATTCGGAAACCATCGACACCGCGATCGAGCCAGAACTTTAAGATCTCTTCAAAGTGGGCGCGAACCTCTGGATGTTCCCAATTGAAATCTGGTTGTTCTACTGCAAAGAGATGCAAGTACCACTGCTCGGGATTGCCATCAGCATCTACTAGGCGATGCCATGCCGGTCCCCCAAACACGGATTGCCAATTATTTGGTGGGATCTCGCCGTTCTCGCCTTTGCCATCGCGGAATATATATCGCTCGCGTGCTTTGGAACCAACAGGAGATTCCAGCGCTTCTTGAAACCAAACATGCTGATCACTTGAGTGGTTTGGAACAATATCTACGATCAACTTCATGCCGTGCTGATGGGTTTCATCAATTAAACGTTGCGCATCTTGCAGCGTGCCATACATGGGTTCGATATCCATATAGTTTGCAACATCGTAGCCATGATCATTCTGTGGTGATGGGTACCAAGGCGTAATCCAAATTGCGTCGACGCCGAGAGACTTTAAGTACGGCAGCTTCGAACGAATACCTTCGATATCACCGATTCCATCACCGTTGCCATCTGCAAACGAGCGGATGTAGATCTGGTAAGTGACTGCATCGCGCCACCACGCTCGCTGATCTCGAGGTGACAGGCTCATAACATATAAACTTTTAAGAACTCTCGCTCTGCATCTGTCAGAGGGCGAGACTTCTTGGTCTCCGTTGAAGTTGCTACTTGAACAGATGTCACACGAGCATGAAGTACACCCTTTAGGCTGATTTCATAGTTGAGAACAAATGAAGAGTTTCCAATTGATTCGACCCAGATGTAAACATCTACAAAAGTGCCACCTTCGTAAATTGGAAGAATGAAATCAACTTCGGCGCGAGCAACAACCATTTCCGTGAGAAATGGTGTCTCATTACGTTCGTAAAATTGATACCAGGACCAGTGAAAGCGAGCTTCTTGGGCATAGGTTAAATACTTTGCATTATTTACGTGCCCCAGGGCATCAATGTCATCCCAACGCACAAATTGTTGATTGTGGTACTTCATTAACGTGTGAGCTTTCTATATGTCGCACGATGCGGGCGAGCTGCCTCTGGTCCCAATCGTTCGATCTTATTTGCTTCGTAGGATTCGAAGTTTCCTTCAAACCAGAACCACTTTGAGTCACCTTCATAGGCCAAAATATGAGTTGTGATGCGATCCAAGAACCAGCGATCGTGAGAGATCACTACGGCACATCCAGGAAATTCAAGGAGCGCGTTCTCAAGTGAACCCAGTGTTTCCACATCAAGGTCATTCGTTGGCTCATCGAGTAGCAACAGATTTCCACCCTGCTTAAGAGTCATCGCAAGGTTGAGACGATTTCGTTCTCCACCCGATAGAACACCGGCAGGCTTCTGTTGATCTGGACCTTTAAATCCAAATGCTGCAACGTATGCACGAGATGGCATTTCAACTTGTCCGACCTTCATGAAATCAAGACCATCTGAAACAACTTCCCACAGCGACTTCTTGGGATCGATGCCACTACGTGACTGATCGACATATGAAATCTTTACAGTCTCACCGATCTTAACTTCACCAGAATCTGCTGGCTCCAGACCAAGAATTGTCTTAAAGAGCGTTGTCTTACCGGCACCGTTAGGTCCGATAACTCCAACGATTCCGTTACGTGGCAAGGTGAATGAGAGGCCATCGATGAGTACGCGATCGCCAAATCCCTTTACGAGATTCTCTACCTCAACAACAACATTTCCAAGCCGTGGGCCAGGTGGAATTTGAATCTCTTCGAAGTCGAGCTTGCGCATCTTGTCAGCTTCTGCAGCCATCTCTTCATAGCGTGCAAGACGTGCCTTTGACTTTGTTTGGCGACCCTTAGCATTTTGGCGAACCCATTCGAGTTCTTCAGTAAGTCGCTTAGCGCGCTTGGCATCTTTCTGACCTTCGACTTTAAGACGTGCAGACTTGGTTTCTAGGTAGGTTGAGTAATTTCCTTCGTATGGATATGCGCGACCTCGATCGAGTTCGAGAATCCACTCTGCGACGTTATCCAAGAAATATCTATCGTGGGTGATCGCTACAACTGCGCCAGGATATTTCTGCAAATGTTGTTCTAGCCATAAGACTGATTCAGCGTCAAGGTGGTTTGTAGGCTCATCAAGGAGCAAAAGATCTGGAGCTTCAAGTAATAACTTGCAGAGAGCTACGCGGCGCTTTTCTCCACCAGATAACACGCTGACATCGGCATCTCCTGGCGGACAGCGAAGTGCATCCATCGCCTGCTCGAGTTGTGAATCGATCTCCCACGCATTGCGATGATCGAGTTGCTCTTGCAATGTTCCCATCTCAGCCAGCAAGGTGTCGTAATCAGCATCTGGGCTCGACATCTCATCCGAAATTGCATTAAAGCGCGCCAACATATCCATCGTCTCGCGCACGCCATCCTGGACGTTTTCAAGAACGCTTCGCGACTCATCAAGCTTTGGTTCCTGTAGCAAAATTCCAACGCTAAATCCTGGAGTCAGGTACGCCTCACCGTTTGATGGTTGCTGAAGACCAGCCATGATCTGTAGAACCGTCGACTTACCGGCACCGTTTGGACCTACGACACCGATCTTGGCACCTGGAAGGAACATCAAGGTAACGTCATCAAGAATGACCTTGTCACCGTGCGCTTTACGCGTCTTTTTCATCGTGTAAATGAATTCAGCCATTGTCACACCTTAATAGTTGAGCCGTTAGAATAGTAATCACACGACACCTGCAGGCGCCTGTAGCTCAGTCGGATAGAGCACCCGCCTTCTAAGCGGGTTGTCGCAGGTTCGATTCCTGCCAGGCGCACCGGAACCTCATCAAGCCGCACTAAAGAAAAAAGAACGACCAGGCTGGTTGGCCTGGCCGTTCTTTTTATTACCCTCGAGATTAGGAAATATTAACCTAGCTTCGCGATTGCTGCATCTGCGTACTTCTTTAGAGTTCCTGTGATCGCAATGAAATCAGGAGCTAGATCAGTACATGATGGAGAGATGATGGTGTTAGCCCAAGCCTTGATAGCTGGAACTGCAGCCTTATCCTTGTAATCGCTATCACCAAGCATGTAGGTGATGATTCCAAGTGTGTATGCGCCAGCTTCCTTAGTTTCATAGTCAAACTTGAAGATACCCTTTGTATCAACAGTTGCAGAACCTAGGAATGCTGCTGTTGCATCACCTGTTGGTAGAGCAAAGTTTCCTGAAGCATTTCCAACCGCAGTTGACTTCAAGCTGTACTTTGTTCCGTATGAAACTTCAGCATAAGTAATTGAGTACTTTGTCTTTGCTGCCAATTGAGCAACACCTGTTGATGAGCTTGCACCAACGATGCGACCAATGTTTCCAGCTGCGTTGATGTTGCCTGGGAATGCTGTTACGAATGTGTCGTTCGCAGCCTTAGTCCAAGTTGTTGGAGCAACACCACGTAGCCATGATGTGAAGTTACCTGAAGTACCTGACTTATCAGAGCGGTAGATAACTGTAATTGGCTGGTTAGGAAGTGTGTAGGTGATGTTCTTCTTAGTTGTGCGGAGAACTACTGCGTTACCCTTAGCATCCTTTACGAGATCGCCATTGCGATCCTTCTTATAGACAACCTGGCTTACTGAACGGTTGTTGTCCTTAGCAATTGCAGGATCGTTCCAGCGAGTAATTTCTCCAGCGAAAATCTTTGCTGCTGTTGTTGGTGATAAATAAAGCTGGCTCCTTGCAGGCAAATTGTGGAGAAGAGCAATTGGAGCTGCTGCAGCTGGGATGTGTACCAAAGTTGGGCGAGCTGTTGTACCTGTGTGTGCTGTATCTGAGAACCAGATGTGACCAAGCTGCTTGTCAGAACCATCACGGCCTGTACCTGAACCAGAACCAGCGTATGTGAGTGAGTGGCCAGTTGCCTTATTGAAAACTACCTTACATTCTTCGATGAGTAGGGCTGGGAAAGATGCGCCTGCTCCTGTGAGATCTGTTGCTTGTGCCGCTGGTGCAAGACCAACGATGAGGCCGACTGCAACTGCAACGACACCAAATTTCTTTGAGAGTTTCATTCTCTACCTTTCAGATACTTCCCGAGGTTGGGATTCACGTGATGTGAGGGCTCGAAAGTACTGAAGGCGGGGGTCTAGATGGCTACGACTTGGTGAACAACAGTTGAACCTATCTCAAATAATTGAGGTGGTTTTAACCAAATCGGCCAGTGACGTAATCCTCTGTGCGCTTATCGCGTGGGCGAGAGAAGAGCTCATTTGTTGGCGCTACCTCGATCAATTCGCCAGGACCACCATCTGAGAGCATGAAGGCTGAGTAATCAGATACTCGAGCCGCCTGCTGCATATTGTGGGTAACAATGACGATTGTCATGGTCTGTGAAAGTTCAGAGATCGTCTGCTCAATGCGGAAGGTAGATCCTGGATCCAGCGCAGAACATGGCTCATCCATCAAGAGAACTTCTGGGCGAACTGCAAGTGAGCGAGCGATACAAAGACGCTGCTGTTGACCACCTGATAGTGCACTTGCATGCTCGCCGAGGCGATCCTTCACTTCATCCCATAAACCGGCGCGGATGAGGCACTCTTCGAGGAGATCATCGGTATTTGAAACTTTGAGTTGAGCTAGCTTTAGTCCTGATAGAACGTTTTGGCCGATAGTCATAGATGGGAATGGGTTTGGCTTCTGGAAAACCATTCCGATGCGTAGACGAATCTTTGTAACATCTGTACCAGACGCGTAAATGTCTTTTCCGCCGAGAAGAACTTCTCCTGCAAGAGCGGCCGTTGGAATGAATTCGTGCATACGATTGAGTGTGCGAAGGAAGGTCGACTTTCCACATCCTGATGGACCAATCAACGCGGTAACTGTTCCAGCAGCAAAATCTAAAGTGATGTCCTTGAGTGCATGCTTAGCACCGAACCACGCATGAACTCCGCGAGCTTCAAGACCAGAACCAAGTGGTGCGGTTCCGGGCTTCTTTGCTTCGCGAGCCGATGCGACATCTGCGAGTGAGTGAGGTGTGGTCTCTGTCTTCATTTCCTTCTTCTCCCCTGGAGTTTGAGCTGATTCATCGCGTCCCACTTCATTGTTATCTGTCATTTGTCTACCGTTTCTGTGATCGCGATGAAATGTAACGGGCAATTGTGAAGAGGATGAGAATCCAAATTATGAGCACGAGCAGTCCTGCCCACGTGCGTTGAGATGATTCCTCTGTTCCGCCAAGCTGGAATGACTTCCAGACGTAGTACGGGATAGAGCCCATAGGGCCTGAAACCGGATTGAAGTTGGTGGATTCTCCGCCACCTGAAACCAAAAGGATTGGTGCAGTTTCGCCGATGACTCGAGCAACACCGAGAATGATTGCAGTTACTAATCCGCTCTTTACAGCAGGTACGACAACCATCGCAACAGTTCGCCATTGTGTTGCACCGAGAGCTAAGCCAGCTTCACGTAAATCATTTGGGATAAGTAATAGAACTTCTTCTGCAGTTCTTGCCACAGTTGGAATCATAAGAATTGCTAGCGCTAACGCACCCATCAAACCAGTACGTTCTCCGGTGACCGGATAGATCAAGGCAGACAAGATAAAGAGTCCCGCGACAATCGAAGGTACGCCAGACATTGCCTGCACGAGGAAGCGAATTGGTCTAGCAAATTTTCCATTAATTTCAGTGAGGTACAGTGCGGTCAAGATTGAAATTGGCAATGTAAAAATCAGCGCAAGTCCAACCATGATGACCGTTCCGACAATTGCGGCGAGCATTCCACCGTTTTGAATCGGGTCATTCACCGTTGCTTGCGTCATGTCCTGGGTAAAGAGACCCCAATGCATTCCGCGCCAGCCCTTTGCGACAACAGTGGCCAAGATGCTTACGATTGGAATTACCGCCAGAGTAATTGCAAATCGTGAAACGCTAGTTAGCAAACTATCCTGTGCGGCTGGCTTACCAGCTCGGCGATACTCTGCGATGAAGGCGACAACAGTCCACGAGATGAAGAATCCGATGAACCAACCAAGTTTTCCATTGAGACCGGTTGTAAAAAGCAGGACTACTGACAGGGCTAATGCGATAAAGAAATTAAGAACCTTCTGAGCACTCTCACGCGTCGTTGGCTCCCATGGTTTGCCTGGCTTTGGAGTTACAGCTGCTTGGTTGGTTGCCGATGTCATTTAGCGACCTGTCTTTCCGAGGCGGCTGACCAGAATATTGGCAATACCGTTGATGATCAGGGTGAGCAAGAAGAGCACTAAACCAGCTGCCATAAGCGCATTAACTTCTTCTCTATCTGCTTCATTAACTTTGAGAAGAATCAAAGATGCGATATTTCCACCGGAACCAAAGAGAACCTGCCAATTAACTTGGTAAACGATATTCAAAACTGTGTACACCGCGACGGTCTCACCCATGGCACGACCGAGGCCGAGCATTGCACCACCTACGATTCCGCCGCGTCCAAATGGAAGAACCACTGCGCGAATCATTGAGAATCGTGTTGCACCGAGTGCATATGCTGCCTGGATGCGATCAAGAGGTGTCTGCGAGAAAACTTCGCGCGCAATTGATGTTGTAATTGGAATAATCATGATTGCAAGAACAAGGCCCGCAATAAATGGCGAGCGCGTAAAGAACGGCGCAGGGACATCAAAGATAGGAATCCATCCCAGATATTTATTAAGTAGCTTTGCCCAGTACTCAGCACTTGGCATCAGGACTAAGAATCCCCAAAAACCAAAGAGGATTGATGGGAATGCAGCCATGAGGTCGATGAGTGCAATAAGAATATTTCTTGCCTTACGACCTGAATAAAACTCTAGGAAGAGAGCGCTAAATACTGCGATCGGTACGCCGACAATTACAGCCACTGTTGCTGACAGGATTGTTCCTACCAACATCGCAGCTAATCCATAATCTTGCGAAATAATATTTGAAGACTCGTCTTCGATTACATCCCAGTTTGAATTGGTGATAAATCCAAGTCCTTCAATGCGAATAACGCCCAAGCCACGATATGCAAGGAATGCAAAGATCAATCCGAGGATAATCAGAGATGACATTCCACCCGCGGTGACAACTACGCGGAAAATTTGGTCTGACCTACGAGGCTTGGTGACGAGCTCGCGTGGGACGGGGGTTAAAGTGTTGCTCACGCGGGAATCTTGTCGGTGATCGGAAGAGTAAGCGAGGCTACAAGGTGAACAGAAGGTGAACACATCCTGAATTCACGCTCGGTCGCCCTAACCCCCTAAACTGCGCGATATGGCTACCGAACTCCCTCATCTGATCTGGATCGATTGTGAGATGACGGGCCTTTCCCTGGAGAAGGATGTGCTCGTCGAGATCGCCGTCCTTGTTACCGACTCCGAGCTCAATCTGATCGGTGAAGGCATTGATCTGGTTATCAGAGCGACCCCTGAGCAGTTGGCTGGGATGAATGAATTTGTCACCCAGATGCACACCACCTCAGGGCTGATTACCGAGATCCCAGATGGCATCAGTGTTGAAGCTGCGGAAGATGCGATCTTGGCTTACCTCGAATCTGCAGGAACCCTGCCCGGAAAATCCCCATTGGCAGGCAACTCAGTCTCTGTCGATCGCAACTTCATCGCCCGCGACATGTCCCGCCTGAACGAATACCTGCACTATCGCACCGTCGATGTCTCAAGCATTAAAGAGTTAGCCCGCCGCTGGTATCCAAAGATCTACTTCGCAGCCCCAGCAAAGACTGGCAACCATCGCGCCCTTGGCGATATTCAAGATTCGATCGAAGAACTCAAGTACTACCGCGCTAACGTCTTCATCGAAGCGCAAAATCAGGGGCAGAATCCGCCCGCGGAAAAGGTAGACTAAGCCCGCACAGCACATGGTGGGCGTAGCTCAGCTGGTAGAGCACTCGGTTGTGGTCCGAGATGTCGCGGGTTCGAGCCCCGTCGTTCACCCCAAGTTTTCAACTCCAAGCACCACCCTAAAGAAAGTGTCATCCATATGATCTTCGATGTTGTCGTTGAGATTCCAGCTGGTTCACGAAACAAGTACGAAATCAATCACACCACCGGCGAAGTTCGCCTCGATCGCATGCTCTTTACTGCAACCCGCTTTCCTCATGATTATGGCTTTGTTAAGAACACACTCTCTAACGATGGCGATCCACTCGATGCGTTGATCATGCTTGATGAACCAACATTTCCGGGATGCATTGTTTCTTGCCGCGTCATTGGAATGTTCCGCATGACCGATGAAAAAGGTGGCGACGACAAACTCCTCTGCGTCGCAGCTGGAGATATTCGCAAATCAAACCTTAACGATCTCGATGATGTCCCTGTTTACGAATTAGATGAAATCAAGCATTTCTTTGAAGTCTATAAAACCCTAGAGCCAGGAAAAGAAGTTCATGGTGGAGACTGGGTTGGACATGATGCCGCAGAGTTAGAAATTAACGCCTCATACAAGCGTTATCAAGATAGCCACTAAATAAAGAAAGCCAATTAAGGAGAGAGAATATGGCTGCAATAAATAGCGGAGATACAGCCTGGGTTTTAGCAAGTGCGGCTCTAGTTCTCTTTATGACTCCAGGACTCGCGATTTTTTACGGCGGAATGGTTCGCGCCAAGAGCGCTCTGAACATGATGATGATGTCATTTGCTGCAATCGGTGTAACCACAATCATTTGGGTTCTCTACGGGTACTCACTTACCTTTGGAAAATCCCAAGGTGGATTAATTGGAAGCCTTGATCACCTTGGACTTGCCGGAACGATTGATCAAATTACTGGCACAGAAGGCCATCAGATTCCGGTCCTTGCCTTTGCCATGTTCCAACTTACTTTTGCAATCATCACTGTCGCACTCCTTTCAGGTGCAATCGCAGATCGCGCAAAGTACGGATCTTGGGTCCTCTTTGTTGCCGTATGGATCACTCTTGTCTACATACCGATTGCACACTGGGCCTTTGCTGCTCAAGGCGGTAGCGGTGGATGGATTATCGACAACCTCGGTGCACTCGACTTTGCAGGTGGAACAGTAGTTGAGATCAACTCTGGTGCAGCTGCGCTAGCTCTTGCGATTGTTCTCGGAAAGCGTGACGGATTTAGACGCGATCCAATGCGTCCGCACAACATGCCACTTGTTCTACTGGGTGCAGGAATGCTCTGGTTTGGTTGGTTCGGATTTAACGCAGGAAGCGCGCTATCTGCGGGTTCACTAGCGGCGACTGCAATGATCAATACACAAATCGCATCTGCTGCGGCATCAATGACATGGATTCTTTATGAGAAGAAGCGCGATGGAAAGGCAACAACTCTTGGCGTTGCATCAGGTGCTATCGCAGGTGCTGTTGTGATTACCCCAGCATGCGGATATGTAAATCCACTTGGTGCGCTAATTCTCGGACTCATTGCTGGCGTTGCCTCAAACTGGGCTGTCTCTCGTAAGTACAAGTTCGGTTATGACGATTCACTCGATGTCGTCGGTGTTCACGGTGTCAGCGGACTCATCGGAATGCTAGGCATTGGACTTCTTGCAACCGCAACTGTTAATGCCGCAGGACTTGAAGGACTTTTGATTAGCGGTTCTTCAGAACTTCTGACACGACAAATCATCGCAATCGTCGCGGTAGCACTATTTTCATTTACCGCGACCTGGTTAATTGCAACGATCATCCAGCGCACGATTGGATTTAGAGCCACTCGTGAAGAAGAGCTAGAGGGCTTGGATACTAAGTATCACGCTGAATCTGCATATGACATCACCGGAAATTCAAATAGGTACTAGGAAAAGAGCAGAGAAATGAAACTCATTACAGCCATTCTTAAGCCATCTAAAGTTGATGACGTAAAAGTAGCGCTACAGGCTGCTGGCATCCAAGGTATGACAGTCTCTGAGACTCGCGGCTTTGGTCGCCAGAAAGGTCACACTGAGATTTATCGTGGAGCTGAATACCGCGTTGATTTCTTGCCAAAGGTTCGGGTTGAAGTTTTGGCCGAAGATAGCGAAGTGCAATCAATTGTTGAGACCATCGTAGAAGCAGCCCGTACTGGCGCTGTGGGAGATGGAAAGCTCTGGGTCACACCAGTTGAGCAAGTGATTCGAATTCGCACCGGCGAGCGCGGAGATGATGCAATCTAAGTTGTTGGTAATAACTGCTTAGGGCACGTCGTAAGTATTCGCAGCATCGCTTCTTTTTCAGGAGCAGTTACCCATAAAGAATATTTCGCTTTCACTGCAATTTGCTGGGCGATATAGGCGCACCTAAAACTCTTTAGCGGCGGAAGCCAGGTGGCTGCATCTCCATCGCTCTTCTGCAAATTAAGCCGACCTTTGACGGCGAAGAGATTCATTGGATCATTTGCTAAGGCAGTGCGTTGTAAAACCGTTAACTTGAAGGCTCCTGTCTGCCAAGCATTAGAGAGTGCAATCACGTGATCGATCTGCACCTCCATACTGGTGGCATTTCCGCGGACGAAGTTGATAGTCTCCCCCGAATACCGATCCAGCAGAATTCCACTAGCTACGACACAATTTCGCGTTTTAACTTTGTAGACAATTTCTGTGAGATCCCGTTTCAACATATCGTTTCTCGTGTCGCAACCATTGCGATCTACATCTGCCCAGGCTTGCCCAAATTGCGCACGGGTATATCCGGTCTTTGGAGCTCGACCTTTTACCGGCAGCGTTAAAAGGACAGATGATGCGGTCACCTCGCTGGCCTCTGTAATCATGGAGGCATGAGCAGATATTGAGATTCCAGAGGCCAATAGCGACCCAATTAGCCCTATGGCTACCCTGATTTCCCACCGACTCATATCTCAATGATCACGCGTGGCAGGTGGCAAATCAAGGGCAAACACACTGATAGGGTCTGCTCTGCGTTCAGAAGTTCCGGCCGATGAGCGCCCCGGGTTGTTAGCTCAGTTGGTAGAGCAGGTGACTCTTAATCACCGGGTCGGGGGTTCGAGTCCCTCACAACCCACTTAAGTAA
>Ga0209770_10000894_pt1 | contig 15729 bp, 19 predicted proteins | sample LauGreSu1BDMLBDD_2_FD_187572 | JGI IMG/M metagenome (GOLD analysis project Ga0209770, IMG submission 187572) | Freshwater lake microbial communities from Lake Michigan, USA - Su13.BD.MLB.DD (SPAdes) (version 2) | ecosystem: Environmental > Aquatic > Freshwater > Lake | place: Lake Michigan, USA...
GTCGGCTCTACTGGTTGGTCGGCACTGGTTAGCCAACAGAACGATACGGTGTATAATTCTATCGCGGTCGATGGCTCCACAGTAACCGAATTTGCTCCTGACTACCCAAATGTGCAGGTCGATATTAGCGACCCCAACGGACAGACCAGCGCGGACCGGCTCTATGCGTGGTTCGTCCATACGACCACAACTGAAAACGGTATCCGCAACTGGTTCGGCGGAATCATTGCAGAGGATGCTGCAAACTTCCGCGTAGTAACCTCGATCCTGAACCTCAAACTTGACAATCTAAGCGCGACGGGGGTGGAGTTCACGGGCGGGCTGCGACTCTACCGTGACGACAATGTCTCACCTCTGGTGTCATCGACCACCGGCGGCGGATCAATCACGCTGTTTGCCGGGAAAGTTTATACATCAGTGGTGTCAACCGCATCTCCAGTGATTACTGGAGACATCAGCCAAGTCCCCGCAGCGGTCCAAACAGGAATGACCGCGCAGGGATACACAACCACGCGTGCGGCAAAATTGGACAACGCGGATGTCGCCACGAGCACGCGGCTGGCGGCTGCTAGCTACACAACGCCCCCGACCGTCTCAGCGATCAGAACGGAGATCGACACCAACAGCACAAAACTCGATGTCGCAGTCGGCACGAGATTGGCCGCTGCCTCCTATACGACTCCACCCACCGCTGCTGCGAATGCCACGGCAGTTCGGAGTGAGTTGACGACGGAACTCGGAAGGATCGACGCCACGGTGTCCAGCAGGCTGGCCTCAGCCTCATACACGGCCCCAGACAACGCCGCGATCACTGCAATCAAAACCAAGACAGACAACCTGCCCAGCGACCCAGCGGATGAATCCAGCATCCAAGCCGCTATCGCCGCGATCCCCGCAGCTCCAAGCGCATCGAGCGTGGCAAACGCCGTCCGCACAGAGCTGACAACGGAGCTTGGGCGAATAGATGTCGCCACGAGCACGCGGCTGGCTTCTAGCGGTTACACCGCGCCAGCAAATGCAGACATCAGCGCGATCAAGGCGAAAACGGACAATCTGCCGAGCGATCCAGCCAGCACGACGAATATCAATAACTCTGAGACTACTCTCAAGAAGAAGATCATTCAGGCCGCTATGATTTGACGAACGCCGCGAAGCTACTCAATCCTCCCCATCATCATCCGACATATAGTATTCGTCATCGGACATTTGTTGAACCTCTACCTCGCGCCTAGCCCAGAACCGATCCGTAGGAACAGGTTTATCGTTACCGATAAAAGCAAGACCATTTCGGCGAGACATCTCTAGTGCGTAGAGAAACGAGTCAGCCAAGTCGGGCGAGAATCCAGTTCTGCCCTTGTAATCATCTTTTGTTTCGACAGAGATTTTCTTGTTCTTTGTGCGATACCTACGAAGACAGAGTTCTCTGCCTAATTCACCAGATGTCTCTACTCCAAAGATCACGCGAGCCTTGAATCCATGGAACGCGCTATACCAATACTCGGATATAAGACGATCATAGACTTCATTGCAAGGCCGCTTATCGACATCGGCGGCGATACGATCAGTCGGGCGGCCCATAGAAGAGATAAGGGAAATAGAAGCTCCATCTTTATCATACCGCATCCACTCACGCATGATAGCCTGTCCGATGCGGCCACCATCACCGCTAACATCCATACCAAACTTACTAGGTTTCACTTCATACTTACGGCATAGTTCAACTACCTTCGCTGCAACTTGAACATCGAACTCGGAAGATGATCCGGCTGCGATCTGGATCACCTCTTGATTCATTAGATACATGACCTTCTGTGAAGTTCCACGGACATATCCTAGCTTGCAGATTGTCAGAACGCATCGGTCGCCGCCAGCGGTGAAGGCAGTATCGAATCCAGCAATCTTCACAATATCATTGTAGTCCCAGATAGGCTCATTGTAGGTATCGGCATTCCTAATGACATCGGCGGTCAATATCGTTTGGGCAAATCCTGACTTTGGCCACCAACCAATAGCATTACGAACATAGTCCACAGAGTTCTCGTCTCCGTAAGACATCTTCAAGATGTCCGCCTGCTTCTTGCGATCCATAAGGAACGGGAATGGTGATGGCTCATTAGGAGGAGCTTGGAAGTTAGGAGACTTCATGCCATTGTAGAACAAGCATACGCCTGTTTCAGTTTCCCATTTCTCCATATCAGCACTCACCGCATCGAAGCTAGTATGACCTTTAGGCATAGCCCATCGGGTATGGGGATTGTCTCCAGCGGACGGGTTTCCGATACCAATGAAAACCTTGTCATCGTTAGAGGAAAGGTTCTGCCTGATGTTAATCGCGCCCATCTCCATTTCGGGCAACTCATCCAATGCTACACGAATCCTATCGTTCTTACGACCACGGGTGGTATCAATCGCCTTCTGTCCTTCAGAGCCGGGCGGGAAGGCAATAGCCTTGATAGCGTTTCGGTAATCCTTTTCATCATCTCCAGACGCTCCACCCCATACAATCATGTGTCGGTAATCAACAAGGTTTCCGATCTTATTAGAGGCACACTTCCAGAGTTTAGAAATGATACCCCAGATACGATCCTCGGACGCACCCAAGGTTGTCGTAGCCACCCAAGATGATGTGCAATGTGGAGCAGCGCACCAATCCAAATAAATCCATAGACCTACAGGAAACGACTTGCCCATCGAGGCTGCTCCTGCGAGACACACATCGTCATTGTTGCACAACTCATCAAGAGTCCTGAGAAGCTGGGTGTTGGTATAACCGCGATTCTTAATCACAACATCAGTCGGCCACATATATTGGACAGCTTGGATGAAGTGTTCGTATGGTGACAAAAGTTTGTAGTCAGAAAGCTCCATGTTCTTCTTCACACGCATTGTTTTCCCGTAATCACCACGGGTTAAAGCGTAGCAGTAAAGTTCGATCTCAAGCGGGTTCATATTTTCTGGGAAGACCATCCCGTATTTCCGAATGCCATTTTGAGAAACAATTTTTCTTGACATAGGGATGATAAAAATACATCTTCACGCGAAAGGCAAGATGAAACTTAAAGAACCAAGGAGAGCGCCAGTCGGCGGGTTTTATTACAAATACACGATCACTCGTAATAACCTTGATTTTCCTGCAACCGTCTATGGCGAATCATTGTCTCGCCTGATTGAGAACACTCTAAAAGACATGAGATCAAATGGTGTGACGCCACCTAATGATATAGCAGAAGCCATTGAAATTCAGATTTGCGAGCGTCAGCCAGCGGATAGATGTTGGATTGGTGCTGGAGATAGAGTAGCGCAAGCCATTCATGGCGTGGCAAGAGTCGTTGACAAAATAGCAGGAACAACTCTTGAAAAGAAAGCAAAAGGATGCTCTAGTTGTCGTCAACGCAGACAAGCGTTAAACAACCTTTTTAACAAATAACTCTATCGTTAACGATAAAACACTATGCCTATTTCAGTCGGGTCAGATAACTTTTCACTAGCAACCCTCGGGCCTGATGGCGAGGTTCCAAAAACAAGAATCTCTTCAGCGAATCATGCGTGGAACATCGCAAATAATCTTTCATTGTCAAATATAGGACGCGAGAATAAACGCATTCGAATTTACAAAAGCTACAAGAGGTTCCCGCCCACTGGATATAGTAAGTTGGCAGAGAAGAAGTTGCCTTGGCAGGCAGATGTGAACTGGGGGCAGATGGAGTTCATTGTAAACAACCAAAAAAGTTCCTACTACGATGTAATTACTGAGCGCCAAGCCTGTGCTGCTATTGAAACAAAATTTGGAAATGAAAAAGAAAGACTCGTCCACTCTGAAAACATCACGCAATCATTTGACCAAGCTATCCGCGAATGGTCCGGGTATCTTTACAACAAAGAGCAAGACCTTGAAAGCATGTTGCTCTATGGAAAAGGCATCGGAATGTGGCACAGCCCTCTCGGCTGGATGCCAGAGCATATACCGCTTTCTGACCTTTTGTTTCCTGACGACATCAAAGTTGACTTCTCTAATCTGGAAGAGTTTGTGCGGCGAGTTCGACTCACGCCATATCAACTCTACAAAGTCATCGAGAACCGATCAGCCGCCGAAGACCTTGGGTGGAATGTTGATGCTGTCATCGACGCCATCAGATTCCATAGAGCATTCTCAGAACACAACAAAACGCGGGAAGACTTCTTCCGAACGATCTCAGAAAGCGGATTCAACTGGTCGCTCTCGGTCAACCAAAAGATCGACCTATACGAAATCTACTGGAGGGAGTTCAACGGAAAGATCAGCAAAGCGGTCATACTCCAAGATTACCAACCGATCAGTCAGCACATCAACCAATTCGTCAAAAGCAACGAAAAGGTCAGCGAAGCGGTTGTCCGCGATCAGCATGGTTTTCTCCAACTTAATGTCGGGCTTTTCGACAAGTGGGACGAAATCATCTATATGCTCACCGACTCAGTTGGCAGTGGATTATTCCATGACATCAAGTCCCAAGCAGAGGCGGCGTTCGTAGCGTGTAGACAATATGACTTCACAATGAACGGGCTTGTTGATGCCGTTCGTTTGAACTCCATGCTTCTATTGGATGGCGGCTCTCCAGACTCAACCAAGATGCTAAAGCAGATGGAATGGCTTCCGATCAGCGTGATGCCAGACGGAGCTAAGTTCACACAGAACAGATTCCAGATGCCAGTCGCGGAGGGAATGCAGTTCATGCAGTTCTATATGGGCGATCTCTATCGTGGACTCGGCCAGTATCGCATCAATGCGCCTACATCGGGTGGAGTCCAGCGCACCAAAGGCGAAGCGGAACTCGATGCAGCGGAATCAGCAAAACTTTCTGGAACACAGATCAGGCGATTCAACGAGTGCGAAACTCTATACTTCAAGGAACTATACCGCCGATTTGTATCTTCCTCCCGCGATGATGAGGGATACGAATATGTCAAAAAATTCTATGAAGTTCTTGAAGAACTTGGAACTCCTAAAGAAGCTGCCGCATGGAAAAACATTACAAGCGTTAGAAGCAACCTCATCAACGGAGCAGGAAGCCCTAGCTTCAAGCTCATCACAGCGGAGAAGCTTGTATCGCTTACTAGCATCACGCCAGCCAACGAAGGCCAAGAGAATGCTGTAAAAGATGCCATCGCAGCCTTGGCTGGCAGGGACAATGTAGCCAGGTATCGCAATACGAAGATGAGCAAGATTGATGATACTGCCCGTATCATTGGTTTCGAGAACGCAGGCATGACGGATGTATTCGTCAATCCAGCGAACTTCCCGGTATTGCCAACCGATCCGCACATCGAACATGCTACTGGCCACTTCCAAGACATGATGATGCAGATCCAGACAAACATGGAAGCGATACAGGCTGGCGCGGCGGATGTAAACGAACTTGCCAAGGTTGTCCGATCCATCCAGTTCAAGGGCGGTCACATCATGGCCCATGTGGAGTTCATTGCCAAAGACCAATCCAAAGAAGACTTCCTCAAGCAGTTCATGGAAGGTATGGGTCAAGCTGGAAAGATGGGCGACGAGATCAATTCCGTTTACCAAGAAATGCTACAGAGCGAACAGCAGGCTCAAGGCAAAGGAATGTCCGAAGAAGACATCAAGCTCCAATACCTCGCAGCGAAGTCTGGTATCGAGATCGACACCAAGCAGAAGCTCGCAGACATTTCTATCGGCAAGGCATCTGTCAGCCACGCCCAGCGCACCGAGCAACGCAAACAGCAGGGCATTACCCAACTCGCGCTACAGAAAGCCAAGGCTCGCGCCGAGATTCAAAAGACAATGGCAAAAGCCCAGCCTATTCAACAGGCTCCCGAAGCTCCAGAGATGGAAGAAGAAGAGGAAACCGAGGAAGAAGAGATCGAGACTCCTGGAGAAGAAGTTGAGATGGAAGAAACTGAAATAGAAGAACAGAAACCAAAAACTCAACCTCAAACTGAACAATGAAAACCGATAAAATCAAAAGCCTCTGCGCCAGCATAGCCAATCACGAGGATTGGGCTGCTCTACAAACCTATCTACTAATGACCGCGCAACCATCAAGCGGCATTGATACGGCAAGGGACATCTTCAACAGGATAAATACAATCGGGGAGGATACACCTACCCAATTCAAGAAAACCAAAAAACCAACCATCCAAGTTGAAGAACAAGTAACATCTGATCCAGACCTACAAGACCTATGAGCGATACTAACGACACAGCAGAAATCATCAAAGACCTAACAAGCAAGCCTGCGGTTCCCATCAAAGGGAATACGAAGGATTTCCTTGCCAAGTTCAGCAAGCAACAAGCCGACGATGGGAAGCCTAGCGGCACGAATGTTGGAGACCCAATGCTTGGAATGCGTCAAATGGAAGATGAACCTGCGGAGGAATCTGAAGTTATCGTTAACGATAACGAGCCGAAGAAAGACATGAACATCAAGAAGTCTGGATTCGTGCAGAAACAGATCGAGGAAAATCGCCGACTCAAAGAAGAGTTGGAGAAGTTCAAGAAAGACGAGGTTCCGAAGTATACGCAGAAGATCGCGGAGCTTGAGGCGTTGGTTCAGAACTCCTCTACCACAGCAGAGGCTAACCACTACCAAGCCCAGCTTAATAAAGCGAACGAGGAAAAAGCTCAATTAGAGGCAAACTTATCAAAGGAAATTACAGACCTCCGTAGCAAGCTGGACTTCCATGATCTGACCAGCAATCCCGATTTCCAGAAGCAATACTTTGAGCCAATCAAGCAAAGCTACAACTCGGCGCGGGAGATTGTCGGAAACGACAGCACACTCCAATCACTGTTCCAGAGGGCAATCGCGGCAAACGGGGCGATCTTCCATCACACGAACGAAGAAGACAGGCAGGCATCCATCCGCGAGCGCGATGAGGCTTTCGAGGAAATCACAAATAGCTTGGGAACCTTCAAGCAAGTAAGGTTCGCCGACTATATCAAAGACTACCTTGATGCAACGGAACGACACGCTGATGCGCTCATCAATTACCAGCAGACAAAGACTGAAATCCAAAACGCCGCAAAGCGCAAGGAACAGGAAGCACGAACCAAGTTCATCAATACATGGCACGATAGCTACAAACAGCAAGCAGCAGAGATTGAGAAAGAGTCCAGCATCTCTGATGACATCGCGGCCTACATGAAAGAAAAGGGAATCAAATACGACACTTCTAAGGATGACGCCATTGCACTTATTGCCACCAAGCAATCGAGCGAGGAAGCATCAGTCGATGACATGAACCGACTCATCAATCAGGGCAGGGCATACAAGAAGCTACAAGCCCAAGTGAAAGCACTTCAAGAAATGGTTAAGGAGAAAAATGACTACATCGGAAAGCTCAAAGGAGCCTCGCGTGTAGACTCGACTCCTCGCGTTTCAGAATCTCAGCAACGGCGGATGAATGTGACTGAGGGACTGGCGGCAAAGCTGGCGCGATTCTCGCCATCTGGCCGCAATCTTGCAAGCGTATAGCCCTAATCCAACTGAGCTGAAGGGAGAGTGTGTAGAAAGTTGCACACTCTCCCTTTTCATTTTTATGAAAAAAATATTTGACAGGAATTTTTTACCTATTACTTTTTTCAATCGAAAAGGGAAATCCGAAGGCGTGAGCCGTTAGGGATTCAGTCGCACCCAGACTGGAGAGTCACCGATCTCTCAAACAAACGGTATTCTGGACTGAGGCGAAAGCCATCCTTGGGTAGATTCCAGCAGGGGAAAACAAGCACTCGCTTGGCGTTCCTCTGTGAATTGTTAGGCGAGATAAACAACAACAAACCTAACAACAAATAAATCAATCATATGGGCGAACAGCTCTATTTTAATTCGTGTGCCGAGATTGACAGCTTTTTCCGTGAAGGCCGTGAGTATTTCAACGACCTCTATGTTAAGAAGCTAGTCACGAACAGCACTTACTTCACCCGTTTCGAGGAGCAATCATGGCCCTTGAATCACACCACTGAGCAAAAAGGCTTCCGCTTTGGCCGTGGTTTCTATGATCCTTGCAGCCCGTTCCGCAAGATCGTTGATACCTACTGCAACACGGACTCCTGCGACAGCAAACCCGAAGTTATCCAACGCCCTGGCACCGAGAGCTACACTTTCGAGCTTCTCCGCAAAGAGATGACCACGGACTGGATTTGCGTTGAGAGCTTGCTCTATCGCCTCTTCCCCGCTGAAGAAATTCTTCAGTTCGAGGAGTCGAATGCTCGCATCACCAAGAATGTCCATGAGGAATTCCTCCGCGCCAACTACATCGGCGGTGCAGGCCACAAGTGGGTCGGTATCGTTAACGCTGATGGCGTCTACTGCGGACTCCTCGATGACGCTGCTTGGTTCATCCCTGAGCATACTAACAACAACGAATCTGGTTACGACCTCTGCCACATCCGTGTCAAAGTCGCTGCTGCTGATCTGAACAAGATCGCTTATCTCTCGTTGGACATGCTCGATGACGCGCTCGTCGAACTCCAAAACGAAGACGACGCCTTCCGTCTCGATCTCTCTGAGGCCGCTGGAATGCCTCTCCTCGACATCGTTATCCCTGATCCTCGCGTTGGCCGTGGTCTCTACTTCCAAGCCAAGCGCAACAATGGTTATTGGGATGCTAACACCGACTTCGACAGCCGACTTACCAGCCTCAAGCTGGGCGTGAACCGCATCATCGGCGACTACGCTTTCGGTTACGACATCAACTCGCTCCGCTTCAATGCCGACACCGCATTCAATGCTACGCTTCCTGCGTTCAACGCCAGCGATGCCTCCACATGGCCTCGCCTCGTTCGCGTTCCTCGCTATGTGAAGGTCGCTCAAGAAAGCGGCTGCTCGTATATTCCTAACCGCGACTACCAGAACGCTGACTTTGCGATCTCTGCCGCGATGGTGAACAAAGCAATGACCAAGTGGACGATGCCTTCTTCGACTGGATACGGCCAAGCCCAACAAATGACCCAGAACTACGCTGGCGATTGGGAATGGAAGAACCCAGATTGGGAGTGTAACCGCTGGCGCAAATCGGGCTTCTATCAAGCCCAGTTCCGTCTCGCCGCACAGATCAAAGACCCGACACTTATCCATGTGTTCCTGCATCGTATGCCGAAAGCCCGTAATCTCTACGGCTCCTGCTGCGAACTAAACACCTACACACCATGCAGCACGAATTCTGATTGCTACTCCTGCGAAGGAGTTGGCGACATCGTTGCTCCAACACCCTAACCCGCAATCCCCATGAGAGGGGCGGGGAAACCCGCTCCTCAATGGGGGAAAGGAAAACCAAATGGCTTGCTTCACAGACCTTAGTTACGCAGATCGGTCCTATCAATTTGTTCGGACGCTTTCAAGCGCGGCTGGTATTACTCCAGTTTCGCTTGGATGCTACAGCGAGATGAATGCTTCCGGTAAACTTTACCAGTTCTACATCGCGCTAGCCGACATTGCTGGAACCGAATCTCCAGTAACGCAAAACTGCTTTGAGCAACTAACTGAAGACGCGCAAATGAATCTCGTAAACGATGTTCTAGCGTCTGCTTTTGCACTCTAACAAAATACTAATACAACAATATGTCTACACGACGCCCTTATACTCCTGATCGGGTCGCTTTGTTCGGCCCTCAAACCATCAACCTCTTGCAAACTGGTAACGCTGTCCTCGTTCGTCTCAACGATCAAGACACCCGTTTCATCGTTCAAAATGTTATCCTCGAAACTGTATACGCAAAAGGAACCACGGCCACCGACCCGCAAGTTCGTGCCACCGATGGGACCAATGCGATCACCTCAACCCTCACCATTACCGATGCACTCGACAATGTTGGTGGAGCCAACTACCTTGCGCTTGTTGCCAATCCTGTCCCTGTTGTCAGCGGAACCGACACTCTCACGCTTGAGAAAGTTGTCGTTGGCGCCGGTCAAGCCACAGCCACACGCTCTCGCACGAATGGTGTCGCTACCATCGCTACTGGCGCTGTTCACGGATTCACAACTGGTGATCTTATCACCATCGCTTCGATGACTGATTCCAGCTTCAACGCTGTTGACGCTTGCGTTACCGTTGTGGATGCGACCACATTCACCTATGCTAACGCTGGTGCTAATGTGGTTCTTGGGGCTGATACCGCTGGACGAGTTGGAGCACTTAAAGTGAATGCCTACGCCATCGGCATCTACTGGTAATATCGTTAAAGATAATCTAGGAGTGAGGAGGTTCAACCCCTCTCCACTCCAAAACCATTTGATTTGCTATGCCTAGAATTTCACCTACCTGCTTTACAGACGCAACAGAAGACCAGCAAAACTATGACATCTATACTGCCATAGCTAATCTCCAAGGATTTCAAGTTCCAGAATACGATCAAATTGATCTTACATATTACGGAGCAACAAATAATATTGCCACAGTTCAATATTTGAATGGCGGGAATCCCGTTGCAACCTTGACTCTGACCTATGCAGTTCAGCCTCCAGTTGCCAATGACGCAAATCTAACAACTGTAGCTATAGCATATCCATAAAAAATATGGCTTTTACATTCAATCCATTTACTGGAAAGTTTGACATTTATAGATCAACGCCCATCTATTCATCGTCAACCGATGTTCAAGTATTCACTTCGTCAGGAACTTGGACAAAGATAGCTGGTGCAAAGTTGATACAAGTTGTAGCTATTGGGGGCGGGGGCGGCGGCGCTAGTGGCGGGGTCATAGGTGCAGGAAATAACTCGCCGAGAGGTGGCGCTGGAGGAAGCGGCGGGGGAATCACCACGCGGACGATTGACGCCTCCATTGTTGGCGCTACCGTAACTGTTACAGTTGGTTCTGGTGGAATTGGCGGGTTAGCATCTAATATTCCCTCATCACTTGGCGTTGCTGGGACTGACGGTGGTAACTCTACATTTGGTGCGTTAGTAATAGCAGAAAGAGGTTTTGGCGGAGGAACTGACGGAATCGGCGGGAAGTCTGGTCAAAGATCAATGTTTCAAGGTGCCGATGGCGGTAATGGCGTTTCTGGATCTGATGGAGGCAATGGCGGTTCAATTAACTATGCGGCTGCTGGAGGTGGAGCTGGTGGCGGAGTGACATCAACAACAGCGTTTTTTGGCGGATCAGGCGGTATTGTTTTTAGTAACTATGCAACTGGCGGAGGAACTCCCGGTGGTGGGATTAACCAAAACGGCAACAATGGGGCCAGTTTAGGATACTCGTCACACGCTGGCGGTGGTGGCAGCGGAGGCGGGTCATCACTAACTGCTAATGGTGGGAACGGCGGCAACGGCGGCATTTATGGTGGCGGAGGAGGTGGCGGTGGCGCGCAAGGTGACGTGCTAGCTTCTGGCGCTGGAGGAAACGGAGCGCAAGGCATCGTCGTTGTAACTACATATTTCTAATATGGACACTTACGCAATACTTGATAAAGAAGGCGGTTGGTTGGTGAACCTCGTTGTGTGGAATGGAAATCTGGAAGATTGGCAGCCTCCCTCTGGGACTGAAGCGAAATTAGCAAGCGAGATTGATTTGCATTCTCTGCCAGAAAGACCAAGCGATATGGTATAAGCTAAATCCATTTACAATGAATACACCAGACGGAAACTTTGCACATGGGACTGGGTTTGCTGGGGCAATCTTCAGCGTATTTGCAGTAATAATTTCTATGTTACCTGAGTTAGATATTTTTCTCCGAATCATTGCATCTACTAGCGCGATTATTGCGGCATGGGTTTCGATCTATGTAATGCTAGCAAAGCTGAACAGAGATAAAAGAAAATGAAGCTATCGTTAACGATAATCTCCGCTATACTACTTTCCTCATGCGTAAATATACCGATACCTCCGATTGGAAAAGATCAAGGTAAACTTGGTTCAGTTCAACTCAAATTGGCAGCATCGTATATTCCGCTAGTAAAACCACAGAACAAAACAGAAACAGAGAAAGAAGACCCAAATGTGAAATATGCGTTTGAGCAATTCTCTAAAACCATAAAAGACAAATGAAAATCGTAAACATCATATTGGATCGCCTTTCCGAGAACTCGACATGGCGCGGAATCATCCTCGTAGCTACCGCTCTTGGAGTTAAACTTGACCCAGAGTTGCAGAACCAAATCCTCGCCGCTGGCTTAGGATTGGTCGGCGTGATAAATGTCCTACGCAAAGGCAAGTGACTAGGGTTGAGATAGAGAGTATGCAAGCCCGTATTGGCGTAAAGCCAGACGGGTGGTGGGGGCCAAAGAGCATTGCTGCTCTAAAGAAGCACTTTGCCGCCATGGCCCCAAATCCTCCTATCTCGCCAAAGCCAAGCACGAAAGCCTGCACAGAGTTCTTTGGCGAGCCGGGGAAAGTTCCTATCGTCCGAATCAAGCCTCCATACAAAATGTATCTGTATGATGGACCAGAGACGATCAGCGGAATTGCCATCCACCCAAAGTGCGCTGAAAGTCTAACGGAAATCCTTGAGGAATTGCTAGATATCTACAACACTCCAGACTCAAGAAGCGCGGCAGGTATCGACAAGTTTTTCGGAAGTTATGTGAATCGTCCGCAGCGAGGAGGATCAGAGCCAAGTAAACACGCATGGGCGGCTGCAATCGACCTTGACGCAAATAATAATGGACTGCACACGGTCTGGCCTACAAGATCGAGGATGCCGATACAGGTCATCGAAGTCTTCGCCAAGCATGGTTGGATTAACCTTGGGGCGGTAATTTTTCGTGATGCTATGCACTTCCAATTCACACAATGAAACAATTTGACTTGAGCAACGATTATCGTTAACGATAAAAGACTATGGGCAATTCCTGCAATGAAACAATTATAGTTGCCTCTTATGCGAAATCTGCAAAAGAAAGCGCAATAAGCGCATCGCATTCGGCCTGCTTGGCTCAACAAGCAATTGGCGCATCTGGAGCTACCGGAGCCACTGGAGTCGGCGCAACTGGCGCAACGGGATTAACTGGAGCCACAGGCCCATCTGGAGGGCCAACAGGGGCAACAGGAGCCACAGGTGTTGGAGCAACAGGAGCAACGGGATTAGCTGGAATTAACGGAACTACAGGGGCTACTGGCATTCGTGGATCAACAGGAAGCACAGGGGCCACTGGGCAACAAGGCGCTACTGGAGAGCAAGGCTCTACTGGTATTGGTGCTACAGGGGCTACCGGAATCGGAGCAACTGGTCCTATTGGGCCACAGGGATCTACGGGGATGGTCGGCCCTCGCGGAGCTACAGGATTGACAGGCCCATCAGGCGCTGGAGGAGGAGTCGGATCAACAGGGGCTACAGGCTCACAAGGAGCTACCGGAATTCAAGGAAGCACAGGATCTACTGGGCCAAGTGGTATTCAAACAACCTATGCAACGCTAACCCCAAGGGAAAATCAACCTCCAGCAACAGCATTTGCAACATTGGATACTCGCAATAGTATTGCTGTATTAGACTTTGATGATACAACGATTGAAAATGCTATATTTTTGGATATAATCCCGCAGTTTGCAATACTTACAAGCGGTCTAAAAATCCGCATCATTTGGACAGCTACAACTGCAACAAGTGGAGATTGTGTATGGCAAGCCGCGTTAGAAAGAATGACAACAGACATTGATGTAGATTCGTTCGACACGGCAGCAAGTGCAACAGCGACAACTAATGCTACAAGCGGAGTTCCAAATTACACAGAGATTACATTAACAACAATTGATTCCGTTGCCGCAGGGAATGGTTTCCGCTTGAAAATCACGCGCAATGCAACAAGCGCATCGGATACAATGACAGGCGATGCCGAGTTGATCGCCGTCGAAGTAAGGAGCGCGGCTTGATATGGCTTACGATTTTAATGGGACGAATCAGTATCTGGAAGTCGCAACTGCTGTTGCAAACCGACCCTGCACGATGGCGGCATGGGGTTATTTGGATACCACAACTGGTGCTCGGGATATTGTAAGCGTTTCGTCAAAAACCACCACATCAGTTTTGCGTTTAAATGTAAACTTTGGGCAATACCGCATCGCAGATCAAGGCAACGTAAATGCGGTTGCAAATGGGGCAATCGTTTCCGCAGGATCGTGGAACCACTACGCTGGCGTTTTTGCGAGCGGATCAAGCCGGACTCCATACACAAACGGCGTTGCTGGAGCGCAAAACACAACCTCTGTTGCGGCAATTACTCCCACCGTCACAAGCATTGGCGCATGGTTTGAAGGAACGAGTAACTCAATTCAATTTTTCGATGGCCAAATCGCCGAAATCGGCATCTGGAACGCCGCGCTCACCGCCGCCGAAATCGCATCCCTCGCAAAAGGCATGACCTGCGACAAGGTGCGCCCGCAGAGTCTTGTTTTCTACGCACCACTCGTCCGCGACCTGCAAGATGCTAGGGGTGGTCTAGCAATCACCAACAACAACGGCGCCACCGTTGCCAACCACCCAAGAGTCTATGCCTAATTACTACAACAGAACAAATCCTTCTGATCTTCGTGATTTGGCGCAATCCTTGATCGACACTTGGGAAGAGACAAACAACCCAAAACTTCAAGAGTGGATTGCAGCTCCGCCGAAGCCATCGCAAAATGCGATTTGGGATAATGGTCAATGGGTAATTCCGCCGCCACCTTCGTGGACAGTAGAAGAATGGCTAAACAAAGAGGGATACGGAGCCACACAGTTAGTCACATTGTTGGATCTATACGCAACGCTTACTGAATCGGGCAAAATATCACCAAAGCTAAATACAGTAAAAGCGTGGACAAATTCAATTCTTGGAGAGTATATTCAAAACAGCCAACCCAAAGAAGACTGGGGGACCGCTCCATTCACATTTAATGAAACAGTTATTGAAGCATATCAAGAACTGTGAATTAAAACATTTGACTAAACCCAAACTATCGGTAACGATAAATATATTATGAGTTGTGGAAATTCCAGAAGTTCTAAATGCAATTCGTGCGGCCCAAGTGAGGCGGCAATTAATTCTATTGCGGATCGTGCAGCTTACTATGCTCGTATAGCCGTCTCTGCTTCAGAGACTGGTGGAGGAATTCGCTGGGGATATATCGGTGATGGAGTTGAAGATACATTCAATATTGATGGGGCAGGAACAACGAATAGCGCATCATTCCTTGTAACGATTGATGGAGTTGTCCAAGACCCATTGGACTACACAATCACATACGGGCTTCCATATACCATTACGATGAACAATCCCGTCCCATCTGGTGATGAAATTGTCATTGTTTCACTTAATGGCAAGACAGGGGCGACCGGACCTACTGGAGCTACTGGCGCCACAGGCCCACAAGGCGCTACTGGAGTCGGCGCAACAGGAGCGACTGGCCCGGCTGGGCCTGCTGGAGGCGCAACGGGAGCGACTGGTCTTACTGGAGCGCAGGGAGCCACTGGAGCCACTGGCGTAATTGGATCTACTGGATCCACTGGATCCACTGGATCCACTGGCCCAGCAGGCCCAAGCGGAGGAGCAACTGGAGCAGGAGGAGACGCTATTTTCTGGGAAAATGGTAAGAATGTAACTACCAACTATACCATCACAACTAACAAAAACGCAATGTCTGCTGGACCAATCACAGTCAACGCAGGTGTCACAGTAACCATCCCAAGCGGATCAGTTTGGACTGTAGTATAGAAAATAAAAATTATGCCAGTAACAATTAATGGAACAACAGGAATCGTAAGTCCAAACTACACTGGGAATGGATCAGTGCCAGTTGGAAGTGTA
>Ga0209770_10000896_pt1 | contig 15702 bp, 11 predicted proteins | sample LauGreSu1BDMLBDD_2_FD_187572 | JGI IMG/M metagenome (GOLD analysis project Ga0209770, IMG submission 187572) | Freshwater lake microbial communities from Lake Michigan, USA - Su13.BD.MLB.DD (SPAdes) (version 2) | ecosystem: Environmental > Aquatic > Freshwater > Lake | place: Lake Michigan, USA...
TGATCGATCCGTGCTTAAGGGCCTCACGGTTATACGCAGCCTCAACGAAAGCGTATGCAAGGGAAGCTGGGTGGATATTGCTTCCAGGGATATCCTCCGTGCTCATGGCATTCATCATGATTTTAAGTTGATCTTCTAGCTCAACGTTGTTCATATCGCCAGTTGAGAAGAATGCTCCAAACTCATCTGCGGTGATAATGTCGTCGTTGTTTGTGTCTGCCTGGACAAGAGTGCTATCGCCAAGGTAACTTGTTCTAAGCTGGCCTTGAGATAGGTCATTGATCCATGGATAGGTCTCGGTACCACGGTCCCCAACAAGGGAACTTAATCCCTTTAGGGATGCGAGCACTGCCTCTGGATGGCCGCCACGGACCGTGGTTTGTCCGGTTTGCTCGTCCACGCTGAATGACGTGCCAGCAGTCCCAAGGTTGGTTTTCATTTGAGACATAACCGAAGATGCATTGCCAGAGGTAAACTCAATACCGCTATCAGACAGGAACGTCAAGCCATTGCCGTGGATACGGTTTGCCAGTACAACAAGTTTATTAGACATGTCTGTGCCGGCTGCCGCAAATCCTGCGTCGAGCAGTTGTGCAACTTTCCCGTTTGCCTCTACGACTGCCTCAGCAAAGAGGTTATCCAGGTTGCCGCCGCCAACGCTATTCATAAGGTCGCCATAAAGCTGACCACCGGCTCCTTGTCCCTTAAGCGCGGCAAGCTTCTGCATGAACTCGTAGTGCGGCGCTGGGCTATTGCCATCTACTTGATTCCAGATCTGGCCCATCTCGTCCTTGAACGGACCATCGTAAGCTTCGATCATTGCCTTTGCTGCAGCGTCGACATCGGACATTGCACCCATAATGGCCTTCTCGTAATCCGCGCCGGCCTTCTTCTCGTCTTGCTCCTTGGCAACCTTATTGATCTCAGATTGGATCTTTAGAATATTTCGATAAGCCTCGCTGTCCTTTGTAAAGCCAGCGTTGAGCGCCGCTTGAAGCTGCCCACCAAGCCACTTGCCATACGACGCATAGGTGATGTCTCCGTTATTCAAGGCGGTTTCTTTGCCGTCACGGTCTACGTTGAACCCGGCTACGAACACTGCTCCCTTGAGCTTATCGGCCTGGGTGATATCTCCATTGGCTTCTAGCTCAGCGATTGCGCTGGCGGACCAGTCCCTGACGTCGGTTAGTGTCACCTCGTCAATGCCGCGATTCTCGAAGCCATCACCAAGAAGTCCGAAGTCCACCTTTGTTCCGTTGTTCATGGAGTCGATTACCAAGTTTTGCACGTCAGTCTTGTACTGTTGTTCAAACGATGATAGCTGAGATCGGAGTGTCTCGTACTCAGTGGACCCAGGCGGGAAGCCTGCAAGCATAGACTGGTAATAGCTCAGAACAAACTTACCGTCAACGTTCTGACCGTTGAACTGGGCATTGTACTGCCCGGCCTTCATGTTGGTCTGATACGCCGTCAAGATGTTCTGAAGCTCAGTCTGCATCTGCTCCTTGAGCAGCTGGTAGACAAGCATTGATAGGTTCTGTGTTGTTCCTGACCGTCCAAAGCTACCGCGTCGTGCCATCTCTTATTCTCCTTGCTGTGGCACGCCGCCTTGAGCGGCCTGCAACATTGCCATTAGATCAGCTCCACCACCCTGCGCATTCTGTGGCAGGGACTCTTCTGGCGGCATAGCCTGCTCGCTAGGCGAGTTCAGCATTGGCATACCACCAGCCGGAGGGTTCATGCTGGCCATAGCTTCCATAGCGCTGGCCTGTTGCTGTTCAGATAGCTGCTGAGCCCCAGCCGGAGCCTGCTGCTGCATCTGGTTGAACATCTGAATGAGCGAGCCCATCGTCTGTACTGCTGCAGGGTTGAGGGTCGCATCAGTCTGCTCGTCGCGGATGATCTCCTTCTCGCCCTCTGGGTCGCTAACGCCCATGCGATCCATGGCACGCTCGGCGCTCCACAGTCGGTTCTGGACAAGGTTGATCGCAGTCTGTGCAAGCTCGATGGTGTCTCGAGGTGTGAGCTCAGGAGGGGTGATAGCAATCTGGTATTCACCGTCAATGATGTTGCCGATTGCCTTATCCTTGTTCTCCCACACGCGTGCGCACACTTCCCATACCTGCTGAATCCAGCTGTAAAGGAGCTTGCGCTTAGGGGAGATACGAGCTTCGTAGTTAGCCATAAGCTGCGCAATAGCACGGCTTGATCCAAGAACGCTGGACGGTGCAAGTCCAAGTAGAAGATCGTTCAAGCCAGAGGCGACTGCAAGTTCACGGTCGATACGCTTGTTGTAATCCTCTACTTGGAACTGAGGAATGAATGGGTTGATGGATTCAATGCGGTTCCCGGCCCCAGGGGTAGCGACCTGGTTTGGCTTCGGGATGGCGTTAGCCGGGACCTCATCGGGAGCCTCAGCGCCTACGAGCTGCCACATCTGACCGCCAACGACGGAGTGGATCATCTGGGCTTGCGCCGTGATCTTCTCGTCCTTCTCCCGGAGGAGCTGCTCGATGTCGTACAGCTCAGGCTTGCCGTATGGGCTGCCTGGGATCATGCTGTTCCGGAGCATGACGTAAGGGATGACCCCCTCAAGCTCAGGGTGCTCAGTGCGCTTCACGACGGTGTTGCCGACGATGATGGCGTTGCACACGAGCGGTGGCTTGCCTGGGGCAGTAGGGTGCTTGTACCAGTAGTCCATGATCTCGATCTTCATCTGGTCGTATGCCGTCTGGTATCGGATCGGATCGCGGTGGTAGCTATTCAGGTAGATGCTGGCGATTGGGTCGTCATGCGTGCTGGACGAGGTGTATGGGAACCACTGGTTGCCATCTCGTACAGGGATCACATCAACGCCCCACTCCTCGAGCACAGCCTGCGGCGACAGGCCGTAGCTGTAAAGCGCCCAGTCTACACGAGTATAGTCAGAGCTGCCGTAGCCAACGTAAAGGTTCTCTGGGGTATCAACGATCTGGATGCGTGGCATCTTCTTGACAGGGTCCCAGAAGACCTTGGCCGCAGTGTTGCCGTACAGAGCCTTGAGGAGAGTGGCCTCTTCGAGCTTAAGGTCAAAGTCGTTGGCGTCCCACCATGCGTAGAAGAGTCGCTCCCGGCGTGCAGCCTGGTTGCGCTCATCCTCAGATGAACCGGTAGGAACGTAGTTAACCACCGGCGTAACAGCCTGAAGCGATGCTGGGATATGCACATAGGATGCATGCAGGTTAACAGAAACGTGCGAGCGTCCTGACAGCCGTGCGCTTGGGTCTTCCGCCCAGTGGTCAGCACCGCCAAGTGTGAAGGTGTTAGGATGGAAGTAGTGGTCGTATCGTCGGTAGATTGCGCGCATGCGGTTCTGTTCCGGCTCAACCATCTGCTTGCGGTTCATTGCCTCAAGAGCAAGGAGGAAGTTCTCGTTCTCCTCAGCTACCTCACCAAGCTGGTTGAGGCGCTGGCGCTCCAGGGACATGCCCTTCTTCTGCTCGGCGGTGAGTGCCTGCAGTCTGTCGAACTTTGGATTGATCTTGGCAACACGCATCTTGCCGCCGGAGATGACGGCATCGTTGATCGTGCGGCCTGAGCCTGCTCGCTTCGTGCGACCATTGGCAATAGCGCTGGGGAGTGCGCGTGCCTTACGGCCCTTCGTAGCGGCTGGTGTAGCCTCTGTCTTGATTGGAGTGCCAGGAGCAGCAACGGCTGCGGTCTTCTGGCCACGGATCTCTTTACGAGCAGTATCGATGGCCTTCTTGATGCCCTCGATGTTTGAACGGGTGACGACGTTAGGATCAGTCGTGATTAGAGAAGGTACTTCCTTCCCGTCCACGAATGACCCAGAGGTCATCTTTAGTTTGTCTTTAGGCATTTGCAATCTCCCCAAAATAACTGAACACAGGCTTCGTCACCGGGTTCGAAGGATTTCTGGTCGCGTGCCTCACCGACAGCGCCAGTGCCATTACGGCATCAGTTTCCAGCTTCTTGTCATCTAGCTTGTAGCCCAGCAGCTGGCGCCGGAGCTCCATCCAAGCACCTCTACGTGGGAGCTTGAGCTGTTGCCGATCAATCACGGCTTTAAGGTCTGCCAGAAGTTCGAGCTTCTTGGCCCTCGTACCGCCAAAGTCGTAGTCCCTTAGCGGCTTGATGATGCTGAACTCCTGGCGGAAGAGTTTCCCGCCAAAGCCAGTCGAGTCGATGGTGCTTGTGCATGCAGCGCCATCCTGGTTGTAGAGCAGGTGCCCCTCTCGCACCATGTTCACCACTGCCGGGATTGTCTGCTTGCCAACCTTACGTCGGCACCGCACACCTACCATCATTTCACGCTCCGTGTAGTCAATCGTGATTGCCCACGTTGCGTCAGACGAAATGCCAGGGTCCACGCCCTGGGAGTACCTGCGTCCCTTGGTCGGAGCGATCTCTTCCTCAAAGTCCACAAAGCACTTGTCAATCATGTCTGCGTTGAAGTACGCATCTCTTGCCTCGATGAAGTATCCGTCGATGTTCTGTGGTACCAGGTACTCTGCCTGTTGACGGACGATGGAGTCGAACGTCTCTGAGTTTAGGCCATACCCTACGTTGTTCCTAGTCGAGAGACGGAAGCTCATGAACTGGTCATCACGTCCTGGGTTATCTGGATTGCCCAGCTCCCACAGGTCTGCGTAGTCGTTGATGCCCTCAGTTGGTGTGCCAATGAAGTGTAGCTGTCCACCTGTCGAGAGTCGTCGGAGGTTCAGAACCTCTTGGTAGATCATGAGTAGGTGTGGCTCGAATGCTGCCTCGTCGAACGAAATGCCATTCATGTCCTTGCCCAGGAGTGCCTTAGCCTTATCCTGGGTGGTGCGGAAGTGGATGTTTGCTCCGCCGAAGATTGGATCAACCTTGATCCACAGGTACTCGCCACGCCACTTTTTCTCAAAGTTGTAGACTGGACCGATCTCTTTCACGATTGGGCATCCCCTACCTCGTTGGGCGGGATGGCCTCCTTGAAGAAGCATCGATAGTTCCCTATGCACCAACTCAGCAGTTTCCTGCTGGATACCAATGTGATACCATTCGTAAGGCTCGGTAGTCCAACGTTCTGCGTCCTCAATGGACCCAGCTGTCGGGGGACGAAGTCCCAGCTTGTAGGTGGCAGAGTGCAGGACTCCAACCGCCATCCCCAAAGTCTTACCAGCCCGGTTACCGGCGCTGCATACAGTGGTCAGGTATTTGGGCCTGAACCCTGTCTCATCACGGGCAACCATACCTTCTAGCCAGGCCAGTTGGCCCGGATTGAGATTGACACCTAGCCAGCGAGAGGCAAAGAAGCCGATGTCGGTTCGACCTCTGGCCAAATCTTGGGCAATCTCAGCATTAATATTCAAGCAGTTCTTCCTTTGTTTCGAGCGCTAATCGCCTTAGCCTTAGCCTTAGCGTCAGCTTTGCTGCTAGCTCCCCACGCCTGAAGTGAGAGCAGGAGACGCGTCGGTCGCCCCTTAGAGTCTCGCTCCGGCCCAGGCATGTTACCCATGCGGGCCAGGAACGACGCTCGACGCGGATTGTCGCCAGACTTAACCGGCGCCTTGAGCGTGCCTCCCTTGTAGGAAGCACGCCCCTTAGCATTCAGCCCACCTGCAGGGTTCTTACCTTCCTTGCGGGTCCAGGCTGGAGTTTTAGCCACGCTGGGCTACGGTGCGCTGTCCGGCCTTGTTAGTGCCAAAGAGAGTCTTGCCTCCCTTAGGAAGCTTCTTTCCCTTTGCTGGCTTAGCCTTAGGCTTGGCCTTAGCCTTACCTTTTCCTTTAGCGTCCTTCTTGGCATACATGTCCATGAGGAACGCTGGAAGTTTCTTACCTGGCATGATATCTCCTTAAATCTTCAGCTTTTTGCCGCCCATCCGACCGGAACCCGATCCACCAGAGCCGCCTTTGTCTTTTAAAGATGCGCCATAGATCAAGTCAAACCCAGCACCAATGCCGCCGATACTAAGGAAGGTAGGGCCTCCGCCAAACCCAACAGTCGGCCTAGGGCCCACTTTAGGATTTGGCTGAACAGCTGGCTTGCTGACATCGTCATACATAGGACCTGTGGTCCCAGGGTTGCTAATGCCAGTTTCCATTAAGCCTTTGACCTTGTCTTCGAATCCAGGAACAGAGATAACCGGTCGAAGTGGCAATGGCCTGTTCCACTTTGGTGCAGGCATTATCGGCCCCTTCCTGTCTTAACTGTCACCTGACGAGTCTTAGGCAGCGAGCTCATTGGTACTCCTGGGGTTCGCTTTCGAGGAACCGTATAGGTAATCTTCGAAAGGTCAGGCTTGATAGGGCTTGGCTGGCTCTTACGCTTGCCGCCCATTATCGGCCTCGTGCGTTTCCGCCACGCGGAGCCGGACGACGGGTCTGGCGAACGCCACCCCGCTCAAGTTCGTCTCTGCCTGATGGTGTTACGCGCCAGTTGCCATCAGGACCCTGGACAGTCCATGGCTCCTTCGGCTTTGGTGTCTTCGGCTCAGGCTTCTTTGGCATTGCTGCGCCAGGTCCACCTGGGTTAAGGGCTGCGCGTGCCTCGTTGTCGTTCATCATAACGCCCTTAACTACTGTGATCTTCTTCCCGCTAGGAAGTGTCATGTAGCCATTTCCGCGCTCCTTCGACTTACGCTTTGGAACGTTAAGGGTACCAAGTGCGTTTCGGAGGTTGTCAATCTGTGACCAGATCTCGCGCTCCTTCTGGCCATTGACCCCTGGCTTGTTTGTGAGCTTGACCAGCAGGTTGATCTGCTTCTTAATGTAATCCTTATCGTTCTTGTACGTTGGGGCCACCTTTGGCTTTGGCTTTGGCTTTGCTGTCATGATTATTCTCCTTTATTTCCGAACGCAACATCGTCCGGATTAAGCCAGCGGAGGATGACTGGTAGTACGGCTGCCAAGCCCGCTGCCGCGAGCGAGCGAATGCCGTCACGGTTAAGGTCGAGAACGCCGTCCCCAAGCACAATCAGCTGGGCGACTACTGCGGCAAGGAATGAACGTCCCCAGGACGCCAATACTGCCTTAAGTTCCTTGTTCATTTTCTACCTCCTCTGCGATCAGAGTGTATGATCCGCCCCCGAGAATCCCAGCCATTGCGACTGCGAGACCTCGATCTGCGTTCTTTTCCTTTCTTCGGTCCAGCATTTCCTGGGCCCGGAGTCCCTCCGACAGTGTCGGAACTAGATCCCCGTTTTCGACCATCTTGAACACGTATCCGCTTACAAGCCTGGCCAAGTCGTTGTTTGTAGCCTCAATCTTTACCGCCTGCTGCACCTTCTTGGCTACTTCCCTACGAGCACTCATGTGCTCTTCGGTAAGGTGCTGGCGCTTGTGGTTTCCTAAGGTGATCCTGCTGATGTAGGCGTTCTCTGCCTTTAGCCACAGACTGATCTTGATGTCGGACATGCCCTCTGTCATCTTCCGGTTGATCACGTCTACCAATGGACTGGCGCATACCGCGCACTTGCTGAGCAACTTCATCAGGCAATGGCGATCACGTTAAGTGAAGTATATGATGTGGTAAGGGACAAGCCGTTGGTGGTTTGGTTTGTGCCATACAACTTAATCTTCCTGGCAGAAGTTGAGTCGGCTGTCCAGATGTCCATAAAAGAAACTGATTGGCCGCGTCCGCTAGTGCCAAAGTTCTCTGCGCGTGTGAACCCAAGTTGTTCGATCTGACTGTTAGATGAGTCAGTAACATCAACCCGCACAAACGAATATTGGATAGTTGTTGTGTTAATAGAGACGTATCCGCTGTATGTCACTAGGAACTTCTGCCCGACGAACGCAGGAGTGAAAGATACTTCCTGGCTTGTCAATGCGTAGTATGTACCAGCTGTAGTGATGGTGGTTGATGCCGCGCTACCGCCAAGGCTGTACCCAGTGTGGATAACGTTTGGGATCTTTACGTACCCGTCGGCCTGCACGTTGTTAAACTGTACGTTGCTAGTAGTGGCGACGCTCTGTGGTAGGCTGAATGTCACAGCTCCGGTGCTGGCGCTAACGTTTACCTGGTTGGTCGTACCGGTAGCAGAGGTAACGTACGAGTGGCTGTGGCCAGTAGTGGCGTACGCTGCGTTGCCTTCAGTGGATGTTAGGTAAGTTGGGTGTGGGTCTGCAGCTGCTTCGTGTGCCGAGATTGCTGATGCTGCGGTCCCTGCCGGATCGTACACGCCCGCGTGGGCGTGGCTTGAAGTCGCAATACCAGCATTGGCTAGTGTCTCGTTCTTCCAGTATCCACTTGCGTTGTCGTATTGGATGATGTCATTATCTGCAGGTGTTCCGGCCATAACATCGTGAAGCTCAGTTAGCTCGTAGCCGTTCTGTACCTTGATGAATACTTCACCGTTGTTGGCGTTTTTTCTGGATACGACACCAATGTATACAGCGTGCTGAGGCTCAGACGGTGCTGTCCCGTATACAAGTGCTCCGCTATCGCCAAGCCATACTGGTACGCCTTCCGTTGATGCAGCCGTAGTGTCAAACCCAGTAAGGATACCCTCAGTGACTACGTATCCAAATCCGTTGTTGGCTACAGTACTTTCCATAAGGCCAAGGGTTTTTGATGACGTAGCGTCTGAGTCATAATCTGCTAGGGCGACAGTAACGTTAGTACCGTCAGCGCCTGAGACGTATACGGCCTTGCCCTTGGCAATCGATGCGCCAGATGTGTTCTTCACGTATTGCTTGAGAACGGTGGTGAATGACGCCTCGCCAAGAGCGTGAGTGTGCCCTAGCTGGCTGTACTGAGCGTCACCCTCAGCGTCTGTTAGATAGATAGAGTGCGGATCTGCTGCCGCGACGTGGGATGCCACTGCTGATGCAGCTGTACCGGCTGGGTCATAGGTGCCATTGTGGTTGTGGCTCGAGAGGGACAGACCTGTGGTCGGGTGAACGTGGTCAAATCGAGAAGCTGTTGCGCCAGATCCAGGGGCTGCAGTGCCAAGAGCAACAGGAGTTCCGTTGCTTAGAGATACCCCGGTTGATCCCTCAAGGACTGTGACGCGGCCTCTAAGGGTGGCGCCCTCGTCCGTGTCTAGCCACACTAGGGTGGGCTCTACCGGATGGATGTCCTCCTCGAACTCCTCGTAGTATTCGTCAGGGATCTCGAACACGGTTTCTGCAGGCCCCTCTAGGAGTAGGCCGTTCCACCTAAGTGAGATCGGTCTTCCGAACTTCAATCGTGCCATTAAGACTCCTTAATACTCTCTATATATATCCAGGCTTGTCAAGAGCTGTGCACATCTACCGGAGGGAGCAGTCGTGCCACATAGGTAGACAGGGCGTCTGCGGCACGCTCGATTTCCTTCTCGTAGACATTAGACAGTAGTGAATAAGCCTCAGTTCCCAGCACGCCGTCAAGCGACTCCATAGCCCGCTCGGGGCCCGCGTAGTGAACGTGAAGCAGCTCGTGGGCTACAATCCGACGCTTCTCCTCCCATGGTAGCGACCAGAAGTCGCTGGAAACACGGAGCGTGGCGTTCCATAGATTGTCCGACACCTCAATGTCTGCCCAGGTATCCTCCTCAGCTGGGTGCTTGGAGACGTCTACCTTCCACTGGGTAAGTCCCAGGCATGGCAGGCACCGGTTCACGTACTCTTGTAGATCGAAGATATTGTTCATCTTTACCCTCCTAGGCCTTTGAATACATTAAATGGATCTTTCTCTTCAGGAACTGCTTGCTGGCTAGTAGTTGCAACATTGTACGGAGTCTGAGGGCCAGTACTGCCACCGCCAGCGATTTGCGAGTATAGAGCATCAGCTACTGCCGAACCGGCTACGCTACCGGCCATACCGCCAGCGAACGATCCGCCAACTGGCAAGACTGCGGTACCGGCAACTGCTCCTGCAGCGGCGCCTCCGAATCCGCCGATAATGTTGATTATGGTGCGGAGCATATCACCCTTGTTCATGGCAGTAAACCCTAGGGCTGCAGCATTGGACAGTGCTGGGCTGACTGCGCCAAGGGCCTCGAATGCCAGGCCAGTCTTGACCATTTCCTCACGTTCCTTGTCGCGCAATCCCTGTGTAACTCCAGCCATTCCAAGCGTAAGAAGGCTTCCACCAATAAACCCGCCGGCCTTGCTGTTGAGAAGATCATTGATCTTGCCGGACTTGATCATTGCGGCGGCTGTCCGCTGCAGAGCCTTAGTTGATTCAGTTTCAACCCTTCTGCTAGTACCCCCTGGCCCACCCTCACGACGTCCCGTGAGCTCTCTTACTACATCTGGATTGCGGATAGTCCTATCACGCAGAGCAGCATCAAGCATGGGATCTTCCCCAGGCCTACTTGTATCTCCAGCCTTGGAAAGCGCAGCTGCGATTCGCTCTTCAACAGTAGACCCAGGCCCTATCACCTCTTCTTTTGTGATTCTAGGGATAATAGAATCGCTTGGCAAGTTCTTATTTTTAAGATTCATTGCAATCCTAATGCCGAAAGGTCCGCTAGTTTCTCCAGTAGTAGTTACCCCTTTTGCGTCCCTAACAACAGAACTTACTTCTTGCCAAACCCTATCAAGTGTCATGTCTTGGAATGGAGCTTCTACTCCAGAATCAATAGCCATCTGGTTGATGTCTTGGTAGAACTTAAACTTAACCATCGCATCCATAATCATTTTGTATTTCTTGATCCGTTGGCTGTCGCTAAGGCGCTCCATCTGCTCGATCATAAAGTCAAATGTTTTATCACGATCAGGCTTAATGGCCAATGTGTACCTTCCGGTGCCAGATGGGTCCATAACAACGTCAAAGATCCTGTCGGCTCCAGATTCTTTAAGGACAGCCCTAATCCTATCCTCTGTTTGGCTTGGCTGCATTTCGTCAGCAAGCGGCTGGTACCCATATTTCATTGTAAGTTCGTCTACATCGCTAAAGTCTAGCATCTGCGTTGGGTTCTTACGCTGCTCGTCGCTTAGCCTTACAACATAAACTGTCTGGTCAACTGAGGATACCGTGCGTCCATCAACCTTGCTCTTCTTCCGCCTTTTTACCACAATGAAGCTTAGCTGATTATCTCGCGCCATATCTACATATGACTTACCAAGATCGGACTGATCTGCAATCTTTGCGACTTCGTCGCTAGTCAGGATACCAATATCACCGCCGGACTGAGTCTTTAGTTCTGGGATTTCACCAGTTTCCTCAGCGAATGTTATTGGATCAACAATGAGCATTCGACGGCCAGATGCCTCCCACTCAGAGGATAGCAGGGTTGCAGCTTCGTCTGCGTGCAGAACGTTGTTAATAAACCTTACCCACCCATCGCCTGCGTCATCTCGGGCGGCAAAGATTGAGAAAGCAGTGTAGGCTTTCTGGGCCACTTCCCTTACCTGGTCTCTTGTTAGCCCTACTAGAAGTCCTGATAGACGTGATGCTGGGCGCATAGCTGGCGAAAGCTCAACTGCAAGCGATGTCTGGGTATCACTTGGCACCATGGTGCGGCGCACAGTCTTACCAATCTTCTTGCCAACGTTTGCTCGGTTCTGAGTTACGTATTCAACCCAGAGTTCCTGCATCCTTGTATCGTATGGATCTGTAGAACCGTCCGGCAGGCGGCCACGGCTAATGGCATCTTGCCCGTTTCGCGGAGCAAACTCCCTCTTGCCTGCTGGCTTTTGCCTATCTTGCTGCAGCACAGACTGCGCAAACTCTGGTGGGTACGCAGAGTCGATAACTGCACGCATGTCTCCATTGTTTTCCATAATGGCAACGAGCAGAGACCTGAACATTGGGTCTTTTGCGTTCTTAAGTTCAGCTACCAGTTTCTTAGCTTCTGGTGTCCGGCTAATAGCTTCTGGATCATCCTCTGCCAGGTTGATGATCTTCTCTACGTCAGATCCAAGTTCCTTAATGGTATCTGTGATTTCGTTGTCTTCTGTACCGGTATCATCGCCAATCCCGCCAACGACAGATTCCAAGCTTACCTGCGGAGCTCCCTTGCGAGCCGCAAGGTGATCCATGGTCATTTCTCTTGCAATCCTATAAGCGATGCTATCAAGTTCACTTAGTGGATTTAGGCCTAGCTCTTCTGGCGATAGGAACGTCTGGTTTCCGGCACCGAAGCCCCTGCTAACACCGTATCCACCAATAGAGGTAACTGGAGTTACCTCTGAGTATGTAAGTCTCCGCACCTCTTTTTCCATCTCTGTCCGGAAGAAAGCTTCGTCTTCTGGGTTGTCAAATGGCGCTACTCGGTCCATTGCGTCTAGAATGAGCTTTTGATACGCCGCGTCTACTACACCAACTCGTGCAAGCTCCTGCCTAATGGCAGCGATTCTTGGGGCAAAGTCAACGATCTCGTCAACGTTTCTCTTTTTATCTGTATTGTTCTTCCTATCCCAGAATGCTTTGGTAGCTCGAACCTTCAGCAGGGTAAGCAGGTCTGCCTTAAGGACGCGAAGCTGCTTCTCAACGTCTGCTGTAATAGGCTCAGTGCTAAGCAGCATTTCTCCTGACCCAACGTCACGGACAATCGGGTCTCCCTCTTCCGGCATACGAACAAGTGCCTCTCTGCGGGCCCTGTGCTGTACCTGCCACTCATCTTCGCTCGATTCAAAGACTTCTGCTGCGTCATACGGAGTTCTTGCTGGCGAGTATTCTGTTCCGCCAGTTGGCTGCATTGTAGACCTGGCAATATCAACTAGGTTTTGGTCATCAGGAGTGAGGACTGTTCGTTGACGTTGCGGTACGCCGGATTCAATCTCTGCTTCGATTTCGCGGATAAGCGCCCTGCCACGCTCGAGCTCAGCGTCTGTGATTCCGCCATGCATAAGACCAAAGAACTGGTCTCCGCTAGCCACTCTGCCTGGCCTGTCTACGCCTTGCTCTACTGCAAGAAGGTCGCCAAGAACCCACCGACGTGGCTCATCTGGCGTGTCAATATCTGAAAGATACCTATCTGCAAGAGTCCCAAGATTTGGGAAGTTTCCGTCTGCATCGGCAACAATGCCAACCGCAATGCCCTCTGGCCAGTCTGGAGATGAGGCGGAGATGTCAACATCTCGCACTCGCAAGACTGCCCTGCCATCGTGAGTGAATGGAGTGGTATCGCCAGGCAGTACTTCGTCAATACCGAAATCTTGACCCCTCTTAGCCTTACCTTCTCCGCCCTGGCTAAACGTTTTCTGGGTACCGGTGTCGATGTAGATGACATTTCCGGCCTCATCTAGAGTTGGTACAAGCTTTCGGCTTGGGATTCCATCCCTATCTCGCACCGTAACTCGCACACGCTCGCCAGTTTCTGCGAACGATACCGGGATCATTGCGACTGTCCCTCTCCTTCCCATTGGATCTACGAGAGGCAGTGCGTGCTTTACTGCTGGGAACACATGCGGGTCGACATCAATGAGCAGTGTTGAGAATACGTCAGGGCCAGCGATTGCAGAGATATCGACTTCGCTACCAATAGCGAATGGGCTGGTTACGGCCCCACCATTTGCAAGAACAACCTGTACAAGTGGGCTATCAGCTGACAGAACTACAATACCGTCCTGCCCAATGAGGCGGGATGTACCCTTGCCATCTGAAATAACAGAGTCAGGGAACTTATTCCTATCAATGCGAGCAATAACTACAGGATCTTTTGGAAGAAGCAGGCGACGGCGGCTTACTTCTGACTCTACTACCTTCTTGTCGGTGGTGTACGTAATGTTGTCGCCAACACCAATGTCGCTGTCAAACTTTAGAGACTCATCCCATGTGTTGCTGCTGTCCTCAAACCCATTTTGCGCAAGGTGCTCCTTAAGAGCCTTGATGATGCTGCCCTCTAGTTGGAAATCCCTCTTGATCTTTACGCCTGATTCGTAGTGGATTCCAGCCGTTGGGTCTGTTGTAAGGATAAACCCGATTGCAGCCCTGGTTGAGTCAGACTCTGGGTGCATTGTGTTAATGAATGACGGTACGTCTACTCCCTGAACGTCAACTTCCTGCCACCGTGGGTCAACAAGACCGGCAAGATCAAGGGCATATCGTCGTCGGCTGCGCGTCTCGTAGTTGATTACATTGTTTGTTGTGAAATACTGGCCGTTTGCAGACAGTGGGGACCACGATGGGCGTGGAATCGCACCGGTTTCTGTGACAACTGTCTTAATATCCTCGCCGGTAAGCTCCATGATGCGTCTTGCAAGGCCATCAGTGATGTACTCGAGCTTATCGATGAAGGTTGGAAGTGGCTTGCCCTGTGCCTTGCGGGGGTCGAACTTAATAGTTCTATCGTTAATGATGTCAGAGTCGAGTTCTGTAATAAGTTTGGTGAGGAGATCCAGCGCTGGAGCCACCTCTGGTCGACGCAGGGCGCCGCCGTTCTTTAGTTTTTGGACTGTTTCTGTGATTCTCTCGATAAGTCGGTTCTGGATCTCTACGTTTTCCCACTCTCGATCACCGAATGACAGCGGTGTCCAGTCAGAATCGCGTGTTGCTGGGATTTCACGGCGGATACCCCTAATGGTTTCATCCTCAATACCCAGGCTGCGAAGCACCGCGTCGAACTCCTCGCGCAGTTTCTTAAGTTTTGGCGTCATCTCTGACTCGCGCACATAGCCAATGCCGTAGTGGAGCATGATCGTGCGCATGGCCAGTGACCCTCTGCTTACGCTCTCTGGGTCATTGAGCATGTTCTTGGAGTTAATACCGCGAACGCCGCCCTCTCCTGCGATATAGCGCTCGTATAGGCTGTATAGGTCGTCTTCCGGTGTCACACTTCCAAACATAAGCCGTTCGTACATGATCTCACGAAGCGCATCAAGACGCTTGCGTCGTGCGATTTCCTGTGCAATCTTGATGTTGTCAGCGTTGCCCTCTTCTGCCCTAGTAGGTCTATTGATCTCCTCGTCGGTCCTAGCTCCACGACCACCAAAGTACTTAGCCTCAGCTCGGTCGATGCTGGCATCGTCACGTGTTCCGGCCATCGCCGCGTCCGCCTCTTGCAGCATGGAAAGTACAGGGTCTGTAATGTTGCCTGGTTTATCGGGGGTCGTCGCCGTTGTTATTTTTTCGGGGGTCTCGACCGGGGTTTCACCTTCGAAGTTACGATTCCTCAGCGCTTCCAGCTGTGCAGGGGTAAGCGAGGCTTCCCAGGCATCTAGTGCCGGGATCTGTCCCCTGAACGGAGAGTCACCGCCATTGATGTACCCCCTATCGTCTAGGCCATATTTGACTGCCTCTGGCGTAGATAGCACTTCTTGCGGAATCTTGGGGGCAAATACTGGGCCTGCATCCTCTGGGAGGGGTGTAGGAGCCACGGAGGCGAGAGTTTCCTGGGCAGGTGGTGTCTCTACTACCCCTGGCGCCATTTCGGGGCTTGGTGCTCCTTGGGCGGCCTCTTGTGCCTGGACCACTGCCGGGTTGTTCTGGGCGGTAAGCTTCTCTGTGAGGAAGCCCTGGACGGCCTCCGGCGGAACCTTGCCGCCAGTGGAGCGTGAGATGTTGGTGGCGAAGTCCAGCATTCGCTGGTTGAGGCCCATGGCGTCCCCGCCAGCTGCGATAGCGTCGCGGAGCTCGCGGAACTTGGCTACAAAGGCGGGGTTGCCCTTGATGATCTTGGCAATCTCTGCCTCGAAGGCCATGTCTGCGGCTAGACCGGCGGACATCGGGGCGCCTGGAGCAACAGGTGTAGCCCCAGCTGCCGGAGCGGAGGGGGCGGCAGCAGCTGGGGTCTTAGGTGTCGGTGGCTTGGGCGCAGCCTTACCTTCGATCTGCTGGTCGACAACCTG
>Ga0209770_10000901_pt1 | contig 15684 bp, 12 predicted proteins | sample LauGreSu1BDMLBDD_2_FD_187572 | JGI IMG/M metagenome (GOLD analysis project Ga0209770, IMG submission 187572) | Freshwater lake microbial communities from Lake Michigan, USA - Su13.BD.MLB.DD (SPAdes) (version 2) | ecosystem: Environmental > Aquatic > Freshwater > Lake | place: Lake Michigan, USA...
AGGAGACGAAATGAACCAACCGCACGAGACGGGCAAGGCTGCCTGGTCGGGCGGACACGAGAGCGCGCTCGAGGTGTAGCAGCAGCCGATGGTGAAGAACGAATCGCAGGGGCGGTTTGTGCTTCCGGTCGCCGCTGGATTCCAGGTTCCAAACTCGGTGGAGCAGGGAAGGGGATAGGCTGCCCCGTCCTTGTGCCAGAAGCCGGTCAGCGGCGCTCCGCCGACGCTTGCGAGATTCACGCAGTTCAACACGGTGTCGGTGCCCCCGCTGAACTCCGCGTAGAGCTGATGGACGACGAGGTTGTTGCCGCAGCACACCTGAGGCGTGCTTGTCACGACATATCCCAGAAAGGTCGCCTCTGCTGGACTTGGACCGAGCGCAGCCAAAGCGGCAGATGTGGAAAACAATGTGCGAAGAAGGCGAGGCATGGTTTCAAGATACGCGCCGCACACGCCTTGAAGAAGTCCGCACGACCGAAACGACGGGGCACGGGATCGCAAGCCTCATGCGATCCGATGCTTATGTGCTAGAAAAAGTGGCACAAGCTACCCCGCCGCAAGTCACTGAGAAGTGTGGGTCCGCCGCCCTCAGATCCGCGCCAGCCGCACCAGCACGGTCACTCCGCCGCGGACGCGCGCGCCGCGCGCGACGCAGACCTTCTCCACTTCGGCCGTCGGCACCACGAGCTCCGTGGTGGAGCCGAACTTGATCATGCCGAAGCGCTCGCCGCGCGCGAAGCGCTGTCCTGCGGTCACCGGACACACGATGTGCCGGGCGACCTTGCCTGAGATCTGCTTGACGCCGAGCAGGACCCCGCCGGTCGAGCGCAGGCGCGACACCATCGACTCGTTGACCTTGGCGCTCTCCTCGATGCGCACATCGAGGTACTTCCCCGGCGTGTGGATCGTCCCGAGGACCTCGCAGTCGCACGGCATGCGGTTGACATGCACATCAAACACCGAGAGATAGATGCGGACGATCGTCGCTGGACCGCCGGTCGACGGATGCTCCGGCACCTCGAGGACCGCGCTCACCAGGCCGTCCGCCGGGCTGACGAGGTCCCGCGGATCGTCCGTCGCCGGCCGCCTGCCGAGCGGATCGCGGAAGAACGACGCCAGCGCCAGCCACACGACGACCGCGGTCGCCGTGAGCCACCACCAGCCGAAGAACAGACCCGCCGCTGCGGGAATCGCAGCGGCGAGGGTCAGGATCATCCATTCACGGGCGCCGTAGCGTGTCAGCAGCATCGGCCGCGGTCACTCGGTCGCGCGACCGATGAAGAAGCCGATCAGGCCGAAGACCGCGACGAGCCCGGCGAGGCTGCCCGCCCACGCCACCATGTTCGAGGCGAAGTTCGTCGCGACCGCGGAGCCCGAGCCCATTCCGGCCGTCACGATGATCAGTCCGGACACGACCAGGCCGACCGCCGCGGCGATCATCATGCCGACGCCGGCGCCGGACCACGCTCCGTCGTAGGCCTCCGCCACGACCATGCCGGTCGAGATCGGCGCCTGCACCTCGGGGGTCTCCATCGCGGCCGCAGCAAAGATGCCGCTCTGGCCGCCCTGGCCGCCGCCGTCGTTCGAGTAGACCTGGTCCATCAGCTCTGCGCCGAGCGCGGTCTCGTCGCTGTCGCGGGTGAGATCGAGCAGTCCGGAGCCCGAGCCAACGGTCTCGAGGCCGATCTCGACATTGTCGCCCGAGCCGCTGCGTCCCGAGAGGGCGCTCACGCCGGTCTTCTCGCCCGAATCAGCGAGGTTGAAGCCGCCGCCGGTGCCCGCGAGGCCGAGCGCCGAGTCGTCCATCGGGGCCGCCGCCTTCTTCGCCGGGGTGAACGCGATCGGCGCGGCGGAGCCGGAGTCCGCGAGGCCGATCGGACCCATGTCGTCGTTCAGGCTCACGGCGTCGTCGTCCGAGGCAAGGACCTCGACCTGCTCGACGCGGAACTTGATCTGCCCCTCGTGATTGACCCGCTGCAGGAGGCCCTTGTCGGCCATTGCATTGATCTCAGAGGCGGACTTGCCGAGGCGCTTGGCGGCCTCATCGAGGGTGTAGAACGACTTGCTGGCCATGGTTGACTCCGAGGGCCGGGCGGGACGCCCGACCGAAGGTCCGTACGCTACCGAACCTCGGCGGACGCCGCAAGGTTCCGGCCCCGGATGTACGCACTCTTGCCGATCCAGATGCCCCGTTCCACCCGCAATCAGCCCCGAAAGCGCACCCCCGCCGGCCAGTCCGCGGCGATCGCAGTCCCGCTCGAGGCCTGGTTTGCCGACGCCGCGCGTGATCTCCCCTGGCGGCGACCCCGGAGCGGCTACAGGGCGCTCGTGAGCGAGCTGATGCTCCAGCAGACGCAGGTCGCGAGGGTTGTGGAGAAGTTCGAGCCGTTCCTCGCGCGCTTTCCGACCCCGGCGGCCCTGGCCGCCGCGAGCGAGGACGAGGTGCTCGCCGCGTGGCAGGGGCTTGGGTACTACCGGCGGGCGCGGCTCCTCCACGCCGCCGCGAAGGCGATCGTCGAGCGGCACGAGGGCGAGGTCCCGGCGGATCCCGTGGCGCTGCGAGCGCTGCCGGGCGTCGGCCGGTACACGGCGGGCGCCATCGCGTCGATCGCATTCGGCGCGCGCGAGCCGATCGTCGACGGCAATGTCGTCCGCGTGCTGCTGCGCGTCGCCGGCCGGACGGGTGCGGCCGACGATCGCGCGACGGTCGACTGGACCTGGTCGGAGGCGGAGCAGTTCGTCGCGGCCGCGCGCGCGCCCGGCGCGGCCAACGAGGCGCTGATGGAGCTCGGAGCGACCGTCTGCACGCCGGCGGCGCCACGGTGCGATGCCTGTCCGGTCGCGGGGGCCTGCATCGCGAAGAGGACAGGCACGGCGGACCGCATCCCGACGCCGAAGCGGCGCCCGGCGCGAAGCGAGCTTGTCCTGGTCACGGCCTGCCTCCGGCGCACCGACGGCTCGGTGCTCCTGGAGCAGCGCCCGAAGGCGGGCCTGTGGGGCGGCCTCTGGCAGCCCCCGACGATCGAGAACGCCGACGGCGAGTCGCTCTCGCCTGCCGCCGCGGCCGGCGCGCTCGCGCTCGCGGTTCCGCTCGTGCGCGGCGAAACCGTGGGCTTCGCGACGACACACCGCGCGGTCCGCTTCATCGTGTTCCATGGTGCGGTGCGCGGGAACGGCGCGCGGCTGGCCGTCGAGGGACGCCGCTGGGTGGCGCCGCGCGAACTCGCCGGACTCGCGCTGTCGAACGCCGCGAAGAAGGTCCTGGGCTCGCCTCAGGCCAGCGCGCGCTCGAACATCCCCGCGGCGCGCAGGAGCGTCTCCTCGTCGAAGGCCCGCGACTGAAGCTGGATGCCGACCGGAAGACGGCTGCCGCCCTCCTCCGCGTACCCCGCGTTGATCGAGATCCCCGGGATCCCCGCGATGTTCGTGTTCACGGTGTACACATCGCAGAGGTACATCGACAGCGGGTCCTTCATCCCGCCGATCGGGAAGGCGGGGATCGGGCTCGTCGGCCCGAGGATCACATCGCACCGCTCGAACGCCCGGTCGAACTCCTCCTTGATGAGCCGCCGGACCTGCAGCGCGCGCTTGTAGTACGCGTCGTAGTAGCCCGAGCTGAGCACATAGGTCCCGAGCAGGATGCGCCGCTGGACCTCGGGGCCGAAGCCCTCGGCGCGCGACTTCGAGTAGAGCATCTCGAGGTCCTCTCCCGGCGCGAGCTTCGCGCGGTGGCCGTATCGGATGCCGTCGTAGCGCGCGAGGTTGCTCGACGCCTCGGCGGGCGCGATCACGTAGTAGGTCGAGATACCGAGGTCGGTCAGCGGAAGCTCGACATCGACGATCTCCGCGCCGAACGCCTTCGCCGCCGCGATCGCGCGGTCGAGCGCCGCCGCCACCGCGGGCGCGTTCGCCGCCGAGCGGTACTCGCGCGGCACGCCGACGCGCAGGCGGGAAAGCGGCTCGCGCACCTTCGAGGCAAGCGGCTCGTGCTCGACATCCGCCGTCGTCGCGTCGCTCGGGTCGCGCCCGGCGAGGCTGTCGTACACGAGCGCCGCGTCCTCGACCGAGCGCGCGAACGGGCCGATCTGGTCAAGGCTCGAGCCGAACGCGACGAGGCCGTAGCGGGACACCCGCCCGTAGGTCGGCTTGAATCCGACGCAGCCGCACAGCGCCGCCGGCTGGCGGATCGAGCCACCGGTGTCCGATCCGAGCGACGCATCGCAGAACCCCGCCGCGACCGCCGCCGCGCTGCCGCCGGAGCTTCCGCCCGGGACGCGCGCCGTGTCGTGCGGGTTCCGCGTCGCTCCGAACGCGCTGTTCTCCGTCGACGAGCCCATCGCGAACTCGTCGAGGTTCGTCTTCCCGATGAACACCGCGCCCGCCGCGCGCAGCATTTCGATCACGGTCGCGTCGAACGGCGAGCGATACTCGGCGAGCATGCGCGACGAGCAGGTCGTCCGACCCTCGCGCATGACGATGTTGTCCTTGATCGCGAGCACCGCGCCCGCGAGCGGGCCGGGATCGCGCCCCGCCCGCACGGCGGCGTCGACCGCATCGGCCTGCGCGCGCGCCGCGTCGGCGTGGACCTCGTTGAAGGCGTGGATCTCGGGCTCCCGCGCGGCGATCGCCGCGAGATACGCCTCGACGCGGCTGCGCGCCGTCGCACGGCCCGCACGGACATCGCCGCAGAGCTCCGCAAGCGGACGAGTCACGCGCCACCTCCGTCGCCGAGCACCTTCGGGACGGCGAGGTAGCGGTCCTCGACCGCCGGCGCGTTCCGGAGCAGCGCCTCGACCGGCATCGTCGGCTTCGGCTCGTCGTTATCGAGCCGGTTCACGATCCGAAGCGGGTGCGCCATCGGCTCGACGCCCTCGACCGGGACCGCCTGGAGCTTCGCGATGTGCCCGAGGATCGAACTGAGCTGACTCCGGACCGGCCCGACCTGCGAATCGGGCAGGCTCAGGCGCGAGAGCTTCGCGATCTTCCTGATGTCTGCGTCGGTGAGCGCTTCTGCCATGGGGCAGAAAGGTAGCAGACGCAAGCCTGCGCGAGGCACGAACCTATACTCCGCCCCTTCATGACTGCGTCCGCGAGCCAGCCTCATCCCGTCGCCAGGATCCTCGCCTTCCTTCTCCGGGCAGGCGTGTCGATCGCGTGCATCGCGGTGGGCGTGGGAATCTACGCGTGGCTCTACGAAACCCGGCCGCAGCCTCCGGCGAGCGATCCTTCGCAGACGGGCCGGCTGCGGCTCCTCGTGACCGAACCGGTCGAGCAGGCCGTCGGTCGCCGTTTCCGCGCCTTCGGTCAGGCGCGCGCGCTCAATGTCGCGGACCTGCCGGCCCGCGTGTCCGCCACGGTCGCCGAGCTGCATCCGAACTACCGCGAGGGCGCGACCGTCGCGGCTGGCGAGCCGCTCGTCTCGCTCGACGACAGCGACTTCAGGCGCCAGCTCGCGATGGCGGACGAGGCGATCAAGGCGATCGACGCGCAGCTCTCCATGCTCGATCTCGACGAGCGCTCGCTCGCGCGCGCCCTCGAGCTCGCCGAGGAGGACGCCCGGCTCGCGCAGGACGACCTCGGCCGTGTCCGGAGCGCTGCGGAGCAGCAGGCCGCGCAGGCGCGCGAGGTCGACCGGGCGCGCGCCGCGGCGATCCTCTCCGAGCGCGCCCTCGTCGCCGCGCGTGAAGCCGTCAACAAGCTCCCGATCCAGCGCGCCGCGCTGCACGCCGAGAAGGCCCGTCAGGAGTCCGCGCGCGAGCTCGCGCGGTTCGCGGTCGAGCGCTCCGTCATCCGCTCGCCGATCGCAGGCACCATCCAGACCGCGCAACTCGATGTCGGCGAGCTGGCCGCGCCAGGCGTGGTCGTCGCGCGGGTCGTCGATCCCGCCGCGATCGAGATTCCCGTGCTTCTTCCCGCCCTGTCGCGCGAGTTCGTCCGCGTCGGCGACCGCGCCGTGCTCCGCGCCGACCGCGCCGGCGCCCAGGCCATCGAGGCGCGGATCGCGCGCATCGCCCCGGAGGATGATCCCGCGACGCGCACGATGACCGCCTACGCCGAGGCCCCCGGCTCGGCCCAGCTCGCGCCCGGCGTCTTCGTCGAGGCCGAGGTCGCCGCCACGAGCCCGGAGATCCGCACGCTCGTCCCGCGGCGCGCGTACAGCGGCGGACGCATCGTCGTGGTCAGGGACGGCGTCGCGCACGCGCTCGCGGCCGAGGTCGAGTTCACCTACACAGGTCCGCTCTCTCCGGCGCTCCCCGACACCGAGTGGGTGGTGCTGCGCGAGCCCCTGCCGCCCGGCACGCTCGTCGTCCTCGACGGATCGCGCCGCATCCGCGAGGGTGCGCCCGTCACCGCGATCCGCCCCGGCCAGGGAGCGGCCACGACCGACATCCAGGGCCCCGTCACCCGATCGAACCCCTGACCCGGAACGCGAGGCCGCGATGGACTTCATCACCTTCGGCGTCAAGCGTCCCGTCTTCGGCAGCCTGCTGATGTGGTTCCTCGTCTTTGCGGGAACGGCCGCGCTGCTCCTGATGCGGCGCGAGTTCTTCCCCGCTGTCGAGCCGGAGGCCGCGCGCATCGCGATCATCTACCCCGGCGCGAGCCCGAGCGAGGTCGAGGAGTCGATGGCGCGCAAGATCGAGGACGCAGTCATCGATGTCGAGGGCGCGAGGAAGGTCTCCTCGAACCTCGTGGAGGGCGGCGGCGGCGTCGTCGTCGAGTTCGAGGACGGCGCGGACATCGACCAGGGGCTCGACGACATCCGCCTCGCGATCGACGCCCTCCAGGACCTGCCGCCCGACGCCGAGCGCATCCGGGTCATCGAGCAGAAGCCGAACTTCCCCGTGCTGATCGTCACCCTCTTCGGCGATGCCGGCGAGGAGGCGCTCAAGCGGTCCGCGCAGCAGGTCGGCGACGAGCTGCGCTCGCTGCCGGGCATGGGCGCGATCGTCATGACGGGCGCGCGGCCCTACCAGATCCGCGTGGATGTCGACCGCGCGGCGCTCGCACGCCACGGACTCCGGCTTTCGCAGGTCGCCGATGTCGTCCAGGCGTGGATGACTGAGGTGCCATCGGGCACCATGCGCACGGGCGGCGCGAATGTCGGAGTGCGCACGCTCGGTGCGGCCGAGCGCGCCGACGCGATCCGCGCGATCCCGCTGAAGGCCTCGGTGGGAGGCCAGGTCCTCACCGTCGGCGAGGTCGCGAAGGTGCGCGAGGGCTTCGCCGACGAACAGGTCGTGCGGCGCTACAACGGCAAGCCGGCGACCAGTCTCGTCATCTTCAAGAGCGCCGACGAGGACGCCGTGCGCATCGCCGAGATGGTGCGCGGCTATGTCGCGGCCCGGCAGGGCAGGCCGCTCGACCCGGGCTCCGCGTGGAACCGCCTGACCGGGCTCGTGAACGGCAGCGACCGGGGCCGCGGCTACGCCCTCGGCGAGGAGGCGAACCGCCGCACGCCGCTTCCGTGCCAGATCGCCGCGCACAACGACCTCGCGCGCATCATCGAGGGGCGGCTCGACCTGCTCACCAACGACGCCCTCCAGGGCTCGGCGCTGGTCCTGATCGTCATGGTGCTGTTCATGAATGTCCGCGCGGCCTGGTGGGTCATGTCGGGCATCTTCGTGTCGATCGGCTGCACGGCGCTCACGATGTGGGCGATCGATGTCACGCTGAACCTGGTCACGATGTTCGGCCTGCTGATCGTCGTCGGCATGCTCGCCGACGACGCGATCGTGGTGGCCGACATCATCATCCAGCGCAGCGAGAAGGGCGAGCGCCCCGAGGACGCGGCCATCCGCGGCACCAAGAGCGTCTTCTGGCCGATCGTGGCCAACGCGACCACGATCATCCTCGCCTTCCTCCCGCTGGCGTACATCGCGGGGCGCATGGGGGACCTGCTGTCGGCGCTTCCGATCGTCGCGGCCGTCGCACTCGGCTCGAGCGTGGTCGAGACGATGGTCATCCTCCCGGCGCACATGGCGCACGCGATCCACTCGATGCGCGAGCGCCGCGCCTCGTGGCTCGCGCGCACCTGGGGCCGGTTCGAGCGATGGCGCGAGGAGCGCTTCGTGCCGTCGGCGCAGGCCGCGTACCTGCGCTTCGCGCGCCTCTGCGTGCGCCACCGCTACGCCGCGACGAGCCTCACGCTCGGCGTGCTGATCGCGAGCCTCGGCATGATCGCCGGAGGCAGGCTGCCATTCGTGTTCCTGCCCGCCGAGGACACCGAGACCGTCATCGTCGACATCCGGCTTCCGATCGGTTCGACGCAGGAGGCGACCGCCGCGGTCGTGCGGCGCTTCGAGCAGGCGCTCTCGGGACCGAAGGAGATCAGCGGCTACTCGTCGATCCTCGGCCAGAGCACGAACTTCGAGACCGGCCAGCCCGACGCGAGCGCCGCGCACATCGCGCAGATCTTCGTCGAGCTCGTGCCGGTCGAGACGCGCGACCGCGACTCCGGCACCGTGATGAACGAGGTCCGCGCCGCGCTCGGCGCCGTCGACGAGGCCGAGAGCGTGACCTATTCGGAGATCTCGGGCGGACCCGCCGGTGCCGACATCACCTACCAGATCCGCAGCGACGACCCCGGGCTCGCGCGCGACGCCGCGGACCGGCTCAAGTCCGCGCTCGCGCGCTTCGCGGGCGTCTACTCCATCAACGACGACGACTTCAGCACCCAGCGCGAGCTCCGCGTCAAGCTCCGCGAGGGCGCGGCCGCGATGGGGCTCACCACCGTCGATGTCGCGCGGCAGGTCCGCGGCATCCTCTTCGGGCTCGATGCGCACACCTACTCCGCCGACCGCGAGGACATCGATGTCCGCGTGCGGCTCGACGAGGCGTCGCGCGCGCGCATCGACTCGATCACCGACCTCTGGATCTCGACGCCCGCCGGCGGCCGGGTGCCGCTCGCCGAGGTCGCGGATGTCACGGAGGACAACGCCTACGCGGCGGTGAGGCGCGTCGACCGCCAGCGCGCGATCACGGTCACGGCCGACTGCGCCGCCGGAACGATCCCCGAGGACATCACGCGCGCGCTCGCGGCGGACCTCGCGGCGATCCAGCAGGACATGCCCGGCATCGACATCCGCGAGGCGGGCAGGCAGAAGGACCTCGCCGATGCCTTCTCGTCGCTTCCGTACGCCTTCGTCGCCGCGCTGCTCCTGATCTATGTCGTCCTCGCGTGGCTGTTCGGGACCTACACCCAGCCGCTCGCGGTCATGATCGCGATTCCGTTCGGGCTCATCGGCGTGGTCTGGGGCCATGTGTTCATGGGCTACCAGCTCACCTTCCTCTCCCTCATCGGGACCGTCGCGCTCTCCGGGATCGTCGTCAACAACTCGCTGATCCTCGTCGAGTTCGCCAACGAGCGCATGCGCGACGGCGAGAGCCACGAGGACGCGCTCCTGAACTCGGGCGCCTCGCGGCTGCGCCCGATCCTGCTCACCACGAGCACGACGATCTTCGGCATCCTGCCGCTGCTCCTCGAGCGGTCGTTCCAGGCACGCTTCCTGATCCCGATGGGCATCTCGATCGGCGCGGGGCTGCTCTCCGCCACGATCCTCACGCTCGTGATCCTGCCGGCGAACCTGCTGATCATCGACGACATCCGCCGCGTGCTCCGCGCGCTCTGGGGAGGTTCGCCGGAGGTACACTCGCCGCCCCATGAAGCGCGCGCGTGAGATCCCATCGGACATGGCCGTCGTCGGCGTCGACCTCGGCGGCACGAACATGCAGATCGGCGTCGTCCACGCGGACGGTCGCGTCGTCGCGCGCGTGAAGCGGAAGACGAAGGCCCACGAAGGGCGCGACGAGGTCGTGCGGCGGATGGTCGAGGGCGTCGCGCGCGCGCTCGAGGAGGCGCGGGTGCCGCGCGAGAGGCTCTTCGCAGTCGGCGTGGGCGCACCGGCGGTCGTCGACTTCGACCGCGGGCTCGTCGTCAAGGCCGGCAACCTCGGCTGGGAGGATGTCCCGCTCAGGGAGCTGCTCTCGTCCGAGCTCCGCTGCCAGGTCGCGCTCGACAACGATGTCAACTGCGCCGCGTGGGGCGAAGTGCAGCTCGGCGCGGCGCGCGGACGGCGCGATGTGCTCGCGGTCTGGGTCGGCACCGGTGTCGGCGGCGGGCTCGTCCTCGACGGCCGGCTCTGGCGCGGCCCCCGGCTCACCGCGGGCGAGATCGGCTACGCGACGCTCTTTCCGAACGGGCAGCCGGGCATGATGACCGTCGAGGACATCTGCTCGCGCACCGGAATGGCGAACGCCATCGGGCGCCTGCTGCCGGCTCATCCCGAAAGCGCCCTTCACCGGCTGCTTGCCGAGAAGTCCGCCGAGACTGGCCTGCCTGCGTCGATCGGGTCGTCGATGATCGCCCGTGCCTACGAGAAGGACGACGAACTCGTGCGGAAGGTCGTCGACCGGAGCGCGGAACTCCTCGGATCCGCGATCGCGAACATCGTGACCATGCTTTCGATCGACTGCGTCGTGCTCGGCGGCGGCGTGACCGAGGCGCTCGGCGAGCCTTTCGTCGCGCGGGTCCGCAAGGGCTTCGAGCGCACCGTGTTCCCGCCGGGGCTCCGGAAGATCGAGTTCGTCGCCAGCGCGCTCAACGACGACGCGGGCATGCTCGGCGCGGCGATGCTGGTCTGAACCGCCGCGGCGCCCTCAGTACACTCCCCGCATGCCAACGCTCGCCGAAGTCACGAAGGCCCTCGGGGAGATCGCACCGCTCCATCTCGCCGAGCCCTGGGACAAGGTCGGGCTTCTCGTCGCCGGCGACGACCGGCCGGTCGGAAGGGCGCTCCTCGCGATCGACCTCACGCCCGATGTGCTCGCCGAGGCCTCGACCCTCCGCGCCGAGCTGGTGGTGGCGTACCACCCGCTCCTCTTCAAGCCGCTCGACCGGCTCGACGGCTCGACCTGGCAGGGGCGCGTCGCGATCGAGGCCGTCCGGGCCGGGATCGCGGTCTACTCGCCGCACACCGCCCTCGACGCGGTCGCCGGCGGGATCAACGACTGGCTCGTCGAGTGCGCCTGCGGCGGCGACGCGACCGAGGTGCGGGCGCTGCAGCCGGCCTCGGGGCGGGGCGGGAACACGCACAAGATCGTCACATTCGTGCCCGAGTCCGCGCTCGAGCGGGTGCGCACGGCGCTGGCCGAGGCGGAGGCCGGGCAGATCGGCGCGTACACGCACTGCTCGTTCTCGAGCCGGGGCGAGGGCACCTTCTTCGGCGGCGAGGGCGCGAATCCTGCGGTCGGCAGGCCCGGGCACCTCGAGCGCGTCGGCGAGATGCGCCTCGAGATGTCCTTCCACAGGCGCGACCTCGTCGCGATCGTCGCCGCCCTCCGCGCCGCGCACCCCTACGAGGAGCCCGCGTTCGACATCTTCGGCCTCGAGGTCCCGCCGGCCGATCCACGCGTCGGATCCGGTCGGTCTGCGCGGCTTTCCCGGCCTGCGAGCGCAGCGGAAATCGCCGATCGCCTCGAACCCCGGCTCGGATGCGGCCGAATCCAACGGACGAGGAGCCGCTCCGCGGCGCCGCGCACCCACGGCCAGATCGCCGTCTGCGCGGGCAGCGGGGCGGGTCTCCTCGAACAGGCCGCCTCCTCCGGGGCGACCCTCTTCGTGACGGGCGAGTTGTCTCACCATGAGGTGCTCCGCGCGCACTCCCTCGGCCTCGAGGTCCTCCTCGCCGGCCACACGAACACGGAACGCGGCTACCTGCCGCGCCTGGCATCGGCGCTCGCGTCGCGCGCCAGGGTCGAGTGCGTCGTCTCCGAGTCGGACCGCGACCCGCTCGCGTGACGGCCGCCACGATCTTCGAAAATCGCCCGATCTTCACGCACTGCGGTTGAAAGCCCGCGCGGTCGTGGCGACTATCCCTCTGTTCAGTTCCCGAGGCGCGAGGCGCCTCCCAGCAGTTCCAGCCACAGGAGGGCTTGCATGCTGAACGACCACGGCAAGGACGCCGGAACCGGCGTTTCCACAGGCGAGAGAACCGAGGCCCGGAACGCGTCGTTGCGCGACGGGGCGGTCTCGCGCAAGCACTTCGTCCTCGACACGAATGTGCTCCTCCACAACGCGCAGTCGATCTTCAAGTTCGCGGAGCACGAGGTGGTCATCCCCCTCGCGGTGATCGAGGAGCTCGACACCTTCAAGAAGAACAACGACGAGCGCGGCCGGAACGCCCGCACCGTCATCCGCGCGCTCGACCGCCTGCGCGGGCAGGGCGCGCTCTTCGAGGGCGTCGTCTGGAACGAGCAGGGCGGCTCGATCCGCGTCGCCCGCGGCGCGGTCCGCACCGACATCGCGCTCGACATCGACAAGACCGACAACCACATCCTCGCGGTCGCGGCCGAACTCCACCGCTCGGGCAAGCGCACGATCTTCATCTCGAAGGACATCAACGCGCGCGTGAAGAGCGACGCGCTCGGGATCGACGCGGAAGACTTCGAGCACGACCACATTGCGTCCGACTTCCTCCACGCGGGCTACATCGTGGCGAAGGTCCCCGGTGAGATCATCGACGAGCTCTACGACGAGCGGCAGCTTCGGATCGAGCGGCTCGAGGGCTTCACCGCGCACACGCCGGACGGCGTCCACGAGGTCGCGATCGAGGCGGTCGCCAACCAGTTCGTGCTGCTCATCGACGAGCTCGACGACCATCACACGGGCCTCGCCCGCATCCTTGCCGACACCGGCGCCGCGATTCCCGTCACCGGCCCGCGCAAGCCCGTCTACGGCATCATGGGCCGCAATGTCCAGCAGACGATGGCGCTCGAGCTCCTGCTCGACGACGATGTCAAGATCATCACGCTGACCGGCCCCGCCGGCACCGGCAAGACGCTGCTCGCGCTCGCCGCCGGCCTCCACAAGACGCTCAAGGAGGAGCGCTTCGACAAGCTCCTCACCGCGCGTCCGATCATGCCGCTCGGCCGGGATATCGGCTACCTCCCGGGCGACAAGGACGAGAAGCTGTCGATGTGGATGCAGCCGATCTTCGACAACATCTCCTACCTGCTCTCGACCCGGGGCAGCCATGTCGACGAGCGCCCGGAAAGCCGGACCGCCGAGCAGCGGATCGACCAGCTCATGGCGACCGGCCGGGTCGTGATGGAGCCGCTGACCTACATCCGCGGCCGGTCGATCCCGCACCAGTTCATGATCGTCGACGAGGCGCAAAACCTATCCCCGCATGAGATTAAGACGATCGTCTCCCGCGTCGGCGACGGCACCAAGATCGTGCTTTGCGGCGACATCCTGCAGATCGACAACCCGTATCTCGACGCGCAGTCGAACGGTCTCGCCCACTGCATCGAGCGCATGAAGGGCCAGCGGATCGCCGGCCATGTCTCCCTCTCGAAGACCGAGAGGTCGAATCTCGCGAGCCTGGCCGCGGAAATCCTGTGAACCGTGTGAATTCTGAGTTATAGTCAAACGGTCCCCCGGGACATGCAACCACTCGGCGTCCACGCGCCGTCTCAGCACACGTGGAACCGCCCCACGGGTCTCCCCGTGTCAGGCGGAAAGGAAGCGCCGGCGCTCTCGGGTTCCCGAGAGCGCCGGCGTCTTTTTGCGGGTTCTGTTGCGTCGTGTGAAGGCGCTTACTTGCGCTCGCCGAACATCGCCGCGATCCGGAACGCAAGCTTGAGCGCCTCGAGGTAGACCCAGGCGAGCGTCACGATCAGGCCGAAGGCGAGGATCCACTCGGCGGACTTCGGCGCACCGGAGGCGACGGCCTCGTCGATCTGCGCGAGGTCCACGAGCAGCCAAAGCGAGGCGAGGAGCAGGATGGCCGCGTTGATCCCGAGGCCGATCCAGGCCGCGCTGCCGCCGCCGAAGGCGCCGGACAGGCTGAGCCACGGGATGCTCACGCCGCAGAGCCGGACGATGAAGGCCACCAGCATCGCGAGCGACAGGCCCACCGTCGCGACCATGAGCACCGACTGGAAACGCGGTCCCGCCCGGATGATTCCGAAGGTGTGCAGCGCGAGCATGGCCGCCATCACGCTGCCGGTGATGATGAACGCCTGCAGGGCGAGGCCGCCCGGCACGGCAATCCCGCGGCTCGCCAGGACGGACTCGAGCATCAGGCTCAGGCAGCCGAGGAACGCGCCCTGCGTGATCGAGTAGACCGGCGCGCAGACGATCGCCGCGGTCGGCTTCGCCATCATCACGAAGAAGAGGATGAGCGAGACCACCAGCGACGCGACGAGCGTGATCATGTAGGTCTGCGGATAGACCTGCGCGAGGCCGTATCCGACGGCTCCGGCCGCGACGGCCAGAACGGTGCAGATGCCGGTCTTGGCGAGGACGCCCTGGACCGAGGCGGTGTTGCCGCGCTCGCCGATCTGGCCGAGGACGCGGCCGAGCGACTGGTCAGAAAGAACGGGGTTCGAGGAGGAGAGAGTGCTCATGGCGGCAGTATAGGTCGGCGAAAGTCGCCGTTTGCGTGACGAAATCCGAGGGCTCAGCTGACGCCCAGGGCGGTTTGGCAGTTGCGCACGGCCCGCTGCCGCCGCACGGACGCGGTCACGAGGCGGCTCAGGTCGCGCCGGCGGATGGTCTCGACGAGGGACTCGGTGGTCGCGACTGCGTTCACCAGGGAGGCCGCCGTCGATCGCAGCGCGTGCTCGTGCTCGGCGCCGGCGGCGAGCCCGTCCCAGGCTGCGAGCGGGGCGAGGAGCGCCGGTACCGTGGCGGCCGTCTTCGCGAGCTTGTCGTCGGTTGGCGCGCCGGTGTAGCCGAGGTCGGAGAGCGCGACCCGGACCGCGGCATCCTCGAGGCGCAGCTCGTTGATCGCCTGCATCTTCACCCGCGAGTGCTCCGCGCCCGGCGGAAGGGGGGTGGACTTGTCCGCCAGACGGGCGGCCCATGGCTCAAGTGGCGCCGCGACGGCGGCCAGCCCGAACTCGCGCAACGCGGACTCGGCACGCGCGACGGTGCGCGTCGCAGCCGCCGTCGCACCCGCGAGGCCTCCGAGCCGCGCGAGGGTCTCGTCGAGCACCGCGCGGAGCTTTCGCCCGTTCGCCTCGGCCACGCCAAGGCAATGGGCGCATGAACCTCCTTCGGCGGGCTTCAGGCAGCGCGTGCAGAAGGACCGCCACACCGGCGACTGGCAGCGACAGAACGCCTCGGAGCCCTGCGGACGCTCGGCGCCGCAGCCATCGCAGCGCTCGCCGACCGCGCGCGAGAGAATCTCGCGACCGGAGCCCACATTCGAGGGACCCTCTGTACCGGAACTTCGCATGGAGGGTCAGGATAGGTCGCAACCCGCTCCCGATGAAAGGCCTCTGCAGATTGAGTCCGGTCACAGGTTCCGATAGGGTGGGTGGCGGTTTGGTTTCTTGATGGCGAGAGCCCTCGTGCACATTCTCAGAACCGGCGCGGGATTGACGGAAGTCGACGCGACGGTCGGCATTGGCCCAGCCGACGCGGCCGAGATCGAGCGGCTCGTCCGGGACAACCTCGCGGACGCCGGTGAACTCCTGCGCCACGAGTCACCGACGACCATCCAGCCGTCGGTGTTCGGACGGCGACTCAGGTCCGGTCGATTCGCGGTCACCCGTGTGCTGCCCGCGCCGGCAGGCGGCCAGGCGGGCAAGCCGGAGGCGATTTCGCTCGTGATGCCGGCGCAGGCGTACATCGCGGCCGTCGGATCGCTCCTCTCGATCGCGTTCGACGAGCGA
>Ga0209770_10000903_pt1 | contig 15676 bp, 16 predicted proteins | sample LauGreSu1BDMLBDD_2_FD_187572 | JGI IMG/M metagenome (GOLD analysis project Ga0209770, IMG submission 187572) | Freshwater lake microbial communities from Lake Michigan, USA - Su13.BD.MLB.DD (SPAdes) (version 2) | ecosystem: Environmental > Aquatic > Freshwater > Lake | place: Lake Michigan, USA...
CATTACCATTACCATCATATTATAATACATCGCAACCTTATATTTGCACATCCAATGTTTCGTCATTGCCGTCTATTTTAGATATAAATGCGGTTGGAAACTTATCAAATATCACACCATCTCAAGCCGTGTCATTAGGTTTAAATCCAGATAATTTATTTAATAGTCTGCAAGATAAAACGGAAATAGGGTTCGGTAATATTCAACAGGTTCTACCATCTGCTCCAAGAACACTAACCCAAGCCCAAATTTATACTATTAATGAAATAATAAAAAATAGAAATAAGACTATTTCTTTTAGAGCGAAAGCACCAACCAATTCAGATACATTTGCAATTATTCCAATAGATTATGGGTCTATGTCAACTGGTCAATTATATACAGAAACAAGTGGGCAGTTTCAATATAATAAACGTATTTATTTTGGACCAGTAGATATAGATAGGTTACGAATAAGATTATTAGACGATCGTGGTAATACAGTAGATTTACACGGTTCAGATTGGTGTGTTACATTAATATCGGATAATTTATATCAGTATTAATAATATTGATAACGAGTGCAATATATTTTTGGATTTTTAATGTATAATATTATATAATAAATGAAACTATATATATTTGGAGATTATATTGGTTTATATGCTCCTATAATTTTATTTATATTAACCATTTTTTTATTAAGAAATATGCCAACCTATTTACAATTTTATATTATTGGAAATATTTTAAATAACATATTAAATATTATATTAAAACTAATAATAAAAGAACCTAGACCAAATGATGAACAAAAAGCAATTGAAATTGGGGTTGTTAATGGGTCTCGTATTGGATTTGATAAATTTGGGATGCCATCAGGACACGCTCAAAACTGTGGATATAACTTGGCATTTATTAATTTAATATTAAATGATATATTCATAACAACGTTATATATTTTAATTTCTATTGTATCTTTACTTCAAAGATATTTATATAAAAATCATAGTATGTTGCAATTATTAGTAGGGTTATTTATTGGTATCGGGTTTGGTTATTTAACATATTTACTTGGGAACAAATATATTATGGGAAATATAAAAATGAAAAAGGATGAAAATGCTCCTGTATAACTTATTTATTTTTAGTTTTATTTAACTTTTTTATTTTTTTTAATGTATTTTTTTGTTTTGTATTTATTTTATTACTTTTTTTAGATATATTTTGTACTAGTTGTTTTGGTTTTGTTAAATTTGGAAACTGACTTGGAATAAAATATTTATTATTTACTTTTTTACCAGTGTCTAATATTGTTGGACAAATTTTCATATTTATGGTCATTGGCCCTGTAGGTCTATTCAATTTTTGAATAATGGTTTCACTAAAACCAGCGTTAGAAATACTTTTACGTCTAGTGAGTTGTTTTTGTAAAGGTTTTAATGTTTTTAATCTACCTTGTGGAAGTGTTCCTCTATACTTTCGGGTCATTATAGGATTACCTAAATTTATATTTTTTCCTAATTTTGACATTTCAATTTCTCTAGGGCCATTTATTTGTGCTTTATTAAACATTGGATTTATAACTTCATTTTCATCTTCTTGTTGTTGAACAGGACTTGGTATATATTCATCATCGGGTGTAGGGATTTTATTCCCATCATATATTTCACCTTGTTCTTCTTGTTGATTAACTCCTGGATTGTTACTATTTAATATTTGTTGTGGTCTTGCTCTATTAAACATTGGATTTATAACTTCATTTTCATTTTCTTGTTTGTTATTAACTCCTGGATTGTTACTATTTAACATTTGTTGTGGTCTTGTTCTATTAAACATTGGATTTATAACCTCATTTTCATTTTCATTTTCATTTTCATTTTCATCTTTTTGTTCTTCTTGTTGATTAACTCCTGGATTGTTACTATTTAATATTTGTTGTGGTCTTGCTCTATTAAACATTGGATTTATAACTTCATTTTCATTTTTTTGTTTGTTATTAACCCCTGGATTTTTACTATTTAACATTTGTTGTGGTCTATTTAATTGTCCTTTGAATTGCTTAAGATTGTTTATGTGTTGTTTGTTCTCTTCTATTTGTCTCTGTTTTAGTAAAATTCTATTTTGTAATAATTTTATTTGGAATTTATTTTTTTTCTTATTTTGTGGTGTATTAGATAAACTTGTTATTCCTGTTTGAAATTGTTTTATTTCATTTGTGTTTTTTATTATAGATTCCTTTAAATTATTGATTTGTGTATCTATTTCTTTTATATTTTCATTTATTTCACTCATATATAATATAGTGAAATTGTTTATATAACTATATTATATGAACTATTTCAAACCAAAAAGTATATCTATTATTATTATTTCTATAGTTATTATCATTTCGTGTGCTTATTTTAAGAGTGTTAAAGAGGGATTAACTAACAACGATAATATTATTCTAATTGGAGATAGTGTCTTAAATAATTCCAATTACGTTTCTTCAGGAACATCTGTGGCCGATATTTTAAAAACAAAAACAGACAAAGTATTTAATTTCGCTAAAGACGGAGCAACTATTAGCGATTGTTACGGACAATTAGATAAAATACCAACTCAACTAAATAAAACAAACACATATGTTTTTATTTCTGCTGGTGGAAATGATATTCTAAATAAACGGGGACAACTAACTAACACGAATATAATAGCATTATTTAAAAGTTATATGTCATTTATTGATGCTTTAAGAGCAAAATTAAGTAGCGTTAAAATAAATATACTAAATTTATATATTCCAGCAAACCCACGTTATCAATCATATAAAGCATCGATAGAACAATGGAACCAGCTAATAAAAGAATATTCAAGCAAAATTGGAGAAATGTATACAGTTATAAATTTAGATACACTTTTAACTGGTCCTCAAGATTTTGTTTATGATATTGAACCATCTGAAGAAGCGTCACAAAAAATAGCGAATATTATTTATTTAACTGTATAAAATTTTATTTAACATTGTAATTTTATTTAACATTGTAATTTTATTTAACACGATAATATATCAACATATGATACCCGTGTGTAAAATTCCATTGCAATGGGGTTCCGTCGGTATTATTCGAACCCTCAAATCCCCACGAAAAATCGGAATTAATATATTTTTTCCATTCTAAAGGCACAAGACGATGATAACTCATACCATCATAAGCCATTTCTTTGTTTTCACACGTTAGTGTCGCACAAAAATGTTGCTGAGTAGTATCTCTTATAACACTACTATCGAGCGTATATTTAGCGCCTTTTATAAAAAAACTGCGTGGTTTGTTAGTTGTTACTCCTGACACCCCTGCTGTTTTATTTGGTCCATCATAAATCTCTAAAATAATAAAATGTGGTAAGTGGTTTGTTTTAATTTCATTTATTATCTTCTCTTTCCATTTTTCATTTGCTTGTTGAATAAAAATAAATTGCAACGATTTGTTATGTAAATAATATATTATATTACCGTAATAATACATTGGATTTCCAGACTCACCTACATTCATTATAAATGGAAGTTTTTTTTTATATGATTCGGGAATAGCAATAAAAATATTTCGAATAATTGCATTAGTATCTAAAATATACGCGTATTTATTACCTGTTAAACAAGATTCTATTGCGTAATTAAGAAGAGCAAATCCATTTCTAAGTTTTTGGGGAATTAATTCTCCATTAGCTTGAATACCTTCAATCATTAATTGGCGAAAGAAATGAAAGAATTTGCGTCCTTTATCACTAACAAAAAGAGTAACAAACATTGTATTAAACCAACAATTAGATTGATTTTGAACTGGTGGAACAATTTTTTCAATATTAATATGCTTATTTGCTGATAAATTATTTAAAAGATATTTCACTGCTTTTGGGTCATAATAAGGGAAGCAATTTTTGCCGAAAAAATTACCAGGGATTCCAATTTGTAATGGCTCTTTTAATTCAAATGCTTTTTCATTATTACAATTATGAACTTTATTTCTTTGAGTTGATTGAAGCATTACTAATTCTTTATTCACGGTAGGAGAATAGGATGCTGGGCCATTATTTTGTTCCAAAAGAGCAACTGAATTAGCTAAAGGGGGTATTTTTTTTGGAGCGTTATCAAAAATAATCTGACTGATTTGATTTATATAATGGGGGGTTCTGTTAGGAATATTTCTAAATTGTTTATGTTTATGTTTACGAGTAGCGTGTTTACGACTAGCATTGTGTTTCCTGTATTTATGCGTTCTATGTTTATTATTTTTTGTCATATATATAATTTAGATATTATAATAACTATAATGATGGTTATTTTTCGTGTAAAAATAAAATATATTATTATGTTATATGGGTGGAAGCATTTTACCAGTAACAATACATAATAATAAAATATGGTTCTTATTTGGAAAAGAGAGAGATATTGATGAAAATCCAGGTTGGAGTGATTTTGGTGGAGGAACTGATAAAGGTGAAACATTTTTTCAAACCGCGTGTAGAGAAGGAGGGGAAGAATTAACTGGATTTTTGGGTGATGGGGTTGATATAAAGAAATTATTAAATAAATATGGAACATATAATATAGATTATAATTCTCAAGGTCATACAACATATAGATGCCATATTTTTCCAATGGAATATGATGAGATGTTACCTTATTATTATAATAATAATCAACGATTTTTACAAAAACGCTTAGATTCAAAAGTTATTCGAGACACTAAAATATTTGAAAAAACGCAAATAAAATGGTTTTCATTAGAAGATATACAAAAAAATCATAATGAATTTCGGTCTTTTTATAAAAATATAGTTCATTTGATTTTAGGTAATAGATCAGCGATTGAAGGATTTGTTGAAAAAGCATTAAGTAAAAAGAAATCAACTAAACTAACAAAGGCGAAACGTAATTTTCGTAAAAAAACACGTACATATAGAAGATAAATATTTGTTAGTATGTTTGATCCATTATTACTTTATAATAATAATATTCAAATTTAGAGAATTTTTGAAATTTTAAATTAACACCTGATAAACTTCTTATTTCATCAATATATTGATTTACAATATCCATACTAAGACCCACTGGTATTTTAAATTCTAATATATCTTTATCCATTATATCATAAATATTATTATGAAAAAATTCAATATTAGAATCTATAGTAATGCGCAAAGAAGGATTATTTTTATAAATAAATGACATTCTCTTATATGAATTAGTAAATATAGGATTTACTTTATTTGATTTTATTTTATCTAAAATACTAATTATCATTTCTTTATTCTCTTCATCCACTTTATCTGGTTCTAATAAATTATAATTTTCATCTATTAAAGCGCGTATTTTTGTTCCGCCTGTATATTTTATTTCAAAATAAATATTTGGCTGGAAATAATATTTACGTATTCTAATACATTTTGATAAAGGCATATTTAGATTATAAACTCTATTTTTTAATATAGCAAAATCCGTATAATCATAATATGTGGTATATAATATATCACAAAATGTGCCATCCATCATAGATGGAACAAATATATTTTCTAAATTTAATAGTTTATATTTATCTTCAGGTTCTAATACACATTTTAATGTTTTCCTTTCTATTTTATCACAAGACTCATTATCATTATCTGAATATATATACCCATTAATAGAATAACATTTATGCATATTTTTATAACATATACCTTGTTTGCATTTTTCTAATAAAAAATGGTAATTTTGTTTTAAATATTTAATGTTAGTTACTACATAGTAAAAAATAAATGTGATGATAATCGCAATTACAAATAACTCTATTTTTGTCATTATATATAAATAAATAAATAAAAGTTTTCAAAATTTTATAAATAAAGTATATAATGGAATTAACTTATTCATTATGGTTTATGATGATTTCTTCTTTTATAATTCAATTCATTTTTATGAGTAGTATTATGACAAATTCGTATCAAAATATTACGTTTAGCATTGGGAAATTTTACATGTCAGTAATAATGGCTTTATTAATGGGAATAATAGAAGTGTTAATGTTTGATATTCATATGAAAACAATTAGTGGAATATTTTATTTATCTTTAATCTTTTTATTAGTTACGTTTGTTTATTTATATAGGAAACAGGTTTATATAGACGATAAAGAATATTTGAAAGAAATGATAGAGCATCATTCGATGGCTCTTTTGACAAGCGAAGAAATATTACAAAATACTCATTCAGAAAGAGTTAAAAAGTTGGCCGAGAATATTATATATGTACAAGAAAAAGAAATAGAATATATGAGGCAGTTAATAAACTATATTTAAAGTTTGATATTTTGATTTTAATTATCTTAATTATTTATGGACGAGTTAAAATTTTACAATAAAAATACTATAAAAGATGTTATTTTTCCGGATACTTATTTTTTACCTATATATGGTGAGGCATGTGAATTTTCTGATAATGCAGAATGGGAATGTTGTCTTTATAAAGATCTAATATATGTTTATTTAAAAAGACCAATATTATATAATGACATATTTTATTACGATTTGATAACTCCTTATGGATATTCAGGTTATTATTTTAATAATAATAATACATATGATAAGTTTATACCATTATTTAGAAAAATTGCAATTAACCGAAATTATGTGACAGAAGTTGTAAGACAAAATCCATATATTAACATTAATTTATTAAATTACGATAAAATAAATTTTAAAACTATATATGGAATTAGAATTAATAATTTTGAAGATTATTGGAACAACGTTTTAAATACAAAGAAAAGAAATATGTATACAAAATCTATAAAAAATAATTTAAATTTTAAATTAATAAAATTATCATATGCTAATTTAAAAGATAAATTTTTAGACTTATATAATTTTACAATGGATAAAGTGAGTGCTAAATCATATTATTATTTTAATGAGAATTATTTTAAAACTCTTGAAAAAATTGAAAATAGTTATCTCGCGGAGATAACTAATTCAAATAATAAAGTTATTGGTTGTTCAATAATATTTATATTTGGAAATTATATTCATTATCATTTATCGTGTAATGATAATTCAATGAATTGTATAACTGATTTTCTATTAATTAATATAGTAAAAGAATTAGGGAAAGATAAATTAATAATATTAGGTGGAGGTTTAAGTGATAATGATGATTTAAGTAAATTTAAAAGGTCATTAAGTAATGAAACTTTTACTTATAATATATACAAAAATATAATAAATAAAAATATATATGATGAGTTATCTATTGGAAAAGAAACAAATAATTTTTTTCCAGCATATAGATAATCTATATATTACTTTCAATAATACATAATATTAAATCTAAATTTTCTTTAGTCATATCTTTTGTGCATGGAATACATAATATTTTATTATAAATTTTAATAGCATTAGGAGTGTCTTCTAAAGGATGATAATATTTTCTACAAAAAATACTATTATCTAATAACTTTAATCTAATATTATCGTTATAATTTTCAAATAAAAGTGGAAAACAAGCAGGTGTAATAATTTTATCATGAAATGATGGAAACAGAACACATTTCAAATGAGAATATTTGTTTGTTAAAAGATTTTGTAAATAATTATATAATTTTTGATGAATAGTTATAATCGAATCAAAATTATTTTCAATATATTGTAATATATATATTGCAGATATTTCTGACATTTTGGAATTATTACCTTCACGGATATAATGTTTTTCTCTTGATAAGTTCATTCCAAAATTAATTAATCCTCTTATAATAACTTCATATTTTTTATCAACAATAATAGCTCCTCCTTCTCCAAACCCAAACGGCTTAGTATGATGAAGGCTAATAGTGCAACCATCCCCATAATTAACACAATTTTTTCCTTTATAAAAAGTAAAGGCGGTAGCTGCATTATCAAATATTAAAAACTTATTATTTTCATTACAATATTTAACATATTTATCGATATCAACAACGCTTCCAAATATATTAGTTACTATTAATCCATCAATAGATTCATCTATTCCAGAAAGGTCAATGCCTCCATCTAAATCAATATCAATAACTTTAACATTTGATAGACTTCCTTGAGCAGATGCAGGAAATGTAAACGATTGAGTACACCATTGAGATTGTTTTTTATGATAATAATCAATTGCACTAGTTAATATATGTAAAGCAACTGATCCATTGGAAACAACTATAACAGATTTGGTATCATCAACTTCAAGTTTTTTAGTTAAAAAAATTTCAAGTAATTTAACATTTTCTCCATAATTGGTAAAAAAGTTATTTAATAAACAAACTTCTAATAATTTATTTACTAAAGTATTGTCGATAGTTTTATTAGGAACCCAAACAATATTGTTTGTTTTCATTTAAATATAAATATATTTTATTTTTTATATTTATTATAAAACTAATCCAATCTAATATTTTTATCCATAAAGTGCATATCTTTTAGATGTCGGGAACCATAAAAAGATGATCTTTCATGCATTACAAAATGATCATTAAAAATCACACAATCCCCTTTTTTCCAGTTTTTACTTATTGTTGATATTCTCCCTTCAGTAATATTTTTATTTAAAAAATTAGAATAGTTTTCTCTTATTGACATTGTATATTCATCATTATATTCTTTATATATTTGAAAATAATTCCAATTACTCATATTATTAATTTGGTTAAATAATTTTTTTGTATGAATAACATTTTCTTTTTCATCTTCTATGTATAAATAATTAATTTTATGATTATCAATTTTTTCTAGTAATTCTGGTTCATATTTACTCATTATTTCTTTTATTTTTTTATTTGTTATTAAAGATGTAATACCACCATATTCTGATGGCTCTAAACAAAATAACATCAACCAATCTGGTGATAAATCTATCGGATAATGTGAATAATCGTTATGGAGAGGTTGTCTTGAATTTGAAGAATAAAAATGTAATGTTTTTGCTAAAGGATCATATTTAATATCTCTTGATAATGTCTTACTAACAGAAATATCATTTACTGGTAGACAGCTTATTGGTGTGCCTATACTACTCCCAAGTATATTATATATTTGAATTATAGTATTTTCTGAAAGATTTTTTGGTAAATTATATATGTGATAAATTAAAAAACTTCCAAAAACTAAAGACACCTTTTTTATAACTAATTCATCAATTTCATTATTTGAATAACTATAGTTTAAATAATTTTGTATTTTTTCAATATTTATATGACAAATATCATTAATAATATCAGTTTGAATTGAAATTTTTTTATTATATTTATTATTATTATTAATAAAATAATCTGTTACATTACATAATCCAGATATAAGTGGATTTAATAATATTTTTTGATAAATAGTATCATTATTTATATTATCATCAAAAACAAATATTTTTTTACCTATAAAAAATAAAAAATGAATTTCTTCATCATCAATCATATTATAATTTATTAACATAATTTGTATATTTTTAAAAATAGGAGTATTATATAAGGTAATAACTTGGTCTATTGAAGAAAATTTTATGCCTATTTTATTACTGTCTATATTAATATTTTTAAATGTGCAATTTTCAATAATATTATCAAAATTACAAAAACTCATTATTTCATTTGAAATGTCAAAATATTCATATTTATCGATAATTTGAACATCGTTAATTTCGTTGTTATGTTTTATATATTGTTTCATTATATTTATATAAATACTTTATATTTATAAATAAATATGAATATCAAATCATTTATTATTAAAAAAAATTATTTTGTAATGTATTTATATTATCATCCCAATTATTTATATCTTTAATAAAATTTTTAATATATCTATCTTTGGAGTGATCAAGTATTTTTTTCCATTGTTCTTTGGCCATATGTAATGTTTTTATTGCAAATTCTAAATCATCTTTACCATAAGCAATTCCATATAAACCAGGATCTTTACTATCTTTCAAATATTCAACTGCTGAAGTTCCAATGGTATTTATCCAATCACTCTTTGATAGACCATCTACTTTTTTAACTATCGATATACATCCACATAAAGCTGCTATTACTGATAAAAATGTTATAGAGTCATATGAAATAAAGTACTTATGATTATTAAATATTTTTATACATTCTAATTGAGTATGTTTTTTAGTAATTTCTTTGGAATTAGGTGGATGAATTTTCATGGGAACTTTTCCATGTGTTTCCACAGCTTTTCTATATGTAAAACACGTTCCACTTCTTAAATTTAAATTATAATTTTTAGCATAAGGATGAATGTAAAATACATGTAAAAATTTATATAAAGACCCTATTCTATCTGGATTACTAGCTATTTTGGCTTCTGAACAAATATAATAAACTAACTCATTTTTACCCCACGAATGAACCCTATTATATGGCACATTTTGTCCTAATTTACTTAACATCCATCTTACAACATTCTTTGCTTCTAAAGGATTTCCAGGGGTTCCTTCACAATAAATAACCACACAATTATCGTCAATAGGAAAATCTTTATCATAGAATTTTGAAAATATTGAATTTGGTGTTTTTTTTCCACTGCAAGGATATATTCTAACGTTTTGACCAGATTCATCTAATAGTTTTGCTAAATAATATTCAACTACTGTACCTCCATCTACAAAGCTAAAATTTGGCATATGAGTATAAATAATAATATTTTTCATTATATTATTATTATTATTTATTATTATTATTTTTATATATTGTATATAATACTAAATATTTTTACTAAATTAACATTTAGATATTAAATATTTATGTTCTATATTATTTCTACAACTTGAAGTAATATTTTTTAAAATAGTTTCATTATTTCTAAAATAGTAGTTTTCAAATAACACATCATTTGTATCATTAGATAAACTTATATATTTACAATTATTGTTTGACAAAATATACATTTCTGGTGATAAATAATTATCATTTATATTTGATAAAGTATTTAAATAAGTTGATTTGCTCCACCAAAAATTTCCAGAAAAATGTTTTTTTGGATATAGATTTAATGAACACCCAACAGCATCATATAAATCTAATAATTGTATATTTATAATATATTTATCCAATGTATAATAATTTAACAATTTTCTTCTTGAAGATAAAATATGTAATAATGGATCATTTTTTGGTTTCACACCTTTAGTGTGAAAATAATACATATAATATTCTAAATCATTTATATATTGTTTATAATTGTTTATAGCAAATTTTTCATACAAATTTTCAGGGGTTGTAACTAAAATAAAATTATTATATTTATTGAATTTAGTTAATAAATTATTCAAACTAGTATCATCTTTATTGTATTTTGTTATAAATAAGATTAGTTTTGTTGTTACTTTTAAAAGCCCTTTATCTAAAATAGATAATTGTTCTTCGATAACTTCTAGATAATTATTTATACAATAAATAAAATAAATACCATATATATTTTGAGTTGTATTTAAAAAATCTTTAATTTTTTGTGCGTATTTGTCTTTAACCAATGTATTAATTTTATCATTAAATCCGCAATGAATATTAAAAGTTTCATTTATTGAATTCAAAAACTGTTTTATATTATCAGAATATTTATCTCTAACAATCGTATTAATTTTATTATTAAATATAGTGTGAATATTATTTGTTTCTGTTATAGGTACTGACATTATAGAGTCTCGTGGTCTAAACTGACCTTCATCATCTGTAGGTAATTTTACTTTTCTATTTATGTAAGTTTCTTCAGATTGAACAACATAATGTGCAATAAAAACTTTTGCATTCTCAAATAAAATTGGATTTATATAATGCTTATTTTGTTTATAAACCGGAAAAATCTTATTTAATTGTGTTCCGTTAAAATGATATGCTTTATTTGGATTTTTAATATCTGATCTATGTGGATTAGGGCTTACAAATTGGTTTGGTCTAATAAATGTTTTAATATGTTCATTTAAATTTTCTTCAGAACGAATATAATTATCTATAATTAAACCATCTGGAGTTTTAACATGAAAATTTGTTCCAAATAATAACCAATTACATGAAAGGGAATGGGCATGTTTATAAAAAGATAATAAGTGTTTAACCGATTTAATTTTGTCATCATTTATTACTAAAAATTCGTCTGCATCTAAATATAGAAACCATTCTGCTGCTAGTTCATTTGATAATTTAGCCGCTTTTGTTATTAATTTATATTTAATTTTAACATCCATTTCACATCTTTCTACAACAACTCTTTGTGCAGTTTTATTAAACTTTGAAAATTGTCCTGTTAAAGGTATTTTTGACTTATGATCAAAAATATAAATCAAATCAAACCCTAATAATAAATGATGAGCCACCCACTCTTTCAAATTTTTCTCATCTCTAGCATTAGTAAACAAAATTACTTTACCTATTCCATAATTATTAATATTACTATTTAAAATCTCTGTCATATTTATTTAAAATATTTTTTTTATTTAAAAATTTTCTAAATAATATTACAATATATGTTAAAAGTAATAAATTACATTTTTATTATTTTATAGACTAATTTATATGAAAGGAGCAGCAGCAACCACCAACTCAAATTAATAATAGAATTAGGCGTTTTGATCCATCTACCCCATCATATTCACCATCTAGGTAATCAAGATCTTCCAGTTTACAAAATGCTAGATTACAAGCTTTAGGATTTGAAGAAGGCGAATTGGAGATGTTTTTTGAAATGACTAATGTTACTAAATACCAATTAGTTCATAGATATTTAGAAATCGCCCAAGATCAACCCTATAATTTAAATTGGGAAACCGAAACCATAGCTATTAATGCTAATTATATGCTTGGGGTTTTCAAACGTAATGGAGTAGAATATACAAAACACGATATAGTTGAAGACACACTATCGACATTCTATGACGAAGCCGAAGGACGTTGCACAAGGAGTTCACAAAAAAAACGGGGAACAACACAACGTCGTGCTAATAAAAAAAGTCATCGCGTTATAAAAGAAAACGTACTCGCCGCCATAAACGTAAGAATTAAATCCTTGGTTATAATAGATTATTATTATTTGTAACTAACTCATAGTATTTCCGTGCTTCATCATTTTCTAAAACTACATTTGGTTGTTCAGGCCATTTACTATATGCTTTTGCTTTAGATGTGGGTCTTTCTAATTCTAATAATTCTTTTAATGTCATCATTCTCCCTATGTAAAGGATGAACCGAGATAGTTATTTTTCTTGTTAGTTGTTTCCAACGCCACTCGAATTGTAGTGCGGCCTGCCAATCAGGAAACCCTTCTATATGCGCTACTCTAATCCACGTCTCTCCTTTTGCTACCTTCATTCATGTAGCGTGTGCTATTTTTCTTTATTATATTGTCTTAGACGACGGTCTAAATCAACAGTAGCTCCTACATAGGTTGCATTTCTATTAGGACTGGATAATAATAAATAAACAAAAAAGACATTATTTATTATTATACTATTTTATTTATAAACTTTTACTAATTAATCCAAAAAGAATTAAAAAGTTGGCCGAGAATATTATTTCGACACAAGAAAAAGAGATTGAATATATGCGGAAACTAGTAAATTAAGAAATGAAACTAATTTGGTTATTTACACATTTGAAGATTTAAAATGACACGCTTAATTTAACATTTTACACCTGTTTATATGAATTATTAATTATGAATAAATATTATTATATATATATATATATGGGAGAATTAAACCCAAATGGACTTAATTTTGTAAGTGGATTGAATAGACCAAATGGACTTGCTTTTGACAATTCAGGAAATTTATATTGTGCCAATTTTGGTAATAATACTATAGTAAAAATAACATCTGATGGCAGCAGTGTGTCTAATTTTGTAAGTGGTTTGAATAATCCAAGTGGGCTTGCTTTTGATAATTCAGGAAATTTATATTGTGCCGATTCCAATAGTAATACTATAAAAAAAATAACAACTGGAGGCATTGTGTCTAATTTTGTAAGTGGATTGAATGGTCCAGAATGGCTTGCTTTTGACAATTCAGGAAATTTATATTGTTCCAACAATGTTGGTAATAATATAGTAAAAATAACATCTGTTGGCATTGTGTCTAATTTTGTAAGTGGATTGAGTGGTCCAAGAGGACTTGCTTTTGATAATTCAGGAAATTTATATTGTGCCAATGGTAATAATACTATAGTAAAAATAACATCTGATGGCGTTGTATCTAATTTTGTAAGTGGATTGATTAGTCCAAGAGGACTTGCTTTTGATAATTCAGGAAATTTATATTGTACTTCTACTAGCGGTTCTGTTTCTTTTATAAAAAAAATAACATCTGATGGCAGCAGTGTGTCTAATTTTGTAACTAGTAGTTTGAGTAGTCCAAGAGGACTTGCTTTTGATAATTCAGGAAATTTATATTGTGCCAATTATGGTAATGATACTATAGTAAAAAAAATAACATCTGATGGCAGCAGTGTGTCTGATTTTGTAACTAGTAAATTGAATAGACCAAATGGCGTTGCTTTTGATAATTCAGGAAATTTATATTGTGTCAATTCCAATAATGCTATAGTGAAAATAACATCTGCTGGTGTTGTATCTAATTTTGTAAGTAGTTTGAATAGTCCAAGTGTGCTTGCTTTTGATAATTCAGGAAATTTATATTATACCAATGGTAATAATACTATAAAAAAAATAACAACTGGAGGCATTGTGTCTAATTTTGTAAGTGGATTGAGGGGTCCAAATGGCCTTGCTTTTGATAATTCAGGAAATTTATATTGTGCCGAATCCAATAGTAATACTATAAAAAAAATAACATCTGATGGCAGCAGTGTGTCTGATTTTGTAAGTGGATTGAGGGGTCCAACAGGCCTTGCTTTTGATAATTCAGGAAATTTATATTGTGCCAATTTTAGTAATAATACTATAGTAAAAATAACATCTAGTGGCGCTGTGTCTAATTTTGTAAGTGGATTGAGTGGTCCAAGAGGACTTGCTTTTGATAATTCAGGAAATTTATATTGTGCCAATGGTAATAATACTATAGTAAAAATAACATCTGATGGCAGCAGTGTGTCTAATTTTGTAACTAGTGGATTGAGTGGTCCAACAGGACTTGCTTTTGATAAGTCAGGAAATTTATATTGTGCCAATTTTGTTAATAATACTATAATTAAATTTCAAGTAAAAGCAAGTCCAACAATAAATAACTTTTCTATTCCAACAAAAACATTTGGAGAAACTCCTTTCATAATTACTCAACTCCCTTCTTCAAATAGTTCAGGTTTATTTAGTTACACTTCTTCTGACCCATCAGTAGCAACTATTTCTGGAAATACCATTACGATTGTTGGTGCTGGAATTTCAACTATCACAGCAACTCAAGCAGCAACTATTAATTATACTTCAGGAACAATAACAACACTATTTCGAGTAAATCAATCAAGTCCAACAAATTCAGTAATTATTAATAATAATGATGAGTTATTTTATTTTATAAATACACCATCGATTTATGCTAATATTAAAAATTCTCTAGAAATTAATAATAATTTAATTGCATCAAGTTATAAAATATTAACTGGTAATAATATAACAATTATAAAATCCAATAACTAATTATTACTTGTAAATTTTTAATTTTCTTCGTCTTGTTATTGGTTTCCTTTTAATTCATATTTTACTTCGTTAA
>Ga0209770_10000905_pt1 | contig 15644 bp, 15 predicted proteins | sample LauGreSu1BDMLBDD_2_FD_187572 | JGI IMG/M metagenome (GOLD analysis project Ga0209770, IMG submission 187572) | Freshwater lake microbial communities from Lake Michigan, USA - Su13.BD.MLB.DD (SPAdes) (version 2) | ecosystem: Environmental > Aquatic > Freshwater > Lake | place: Lake Michigan, USA...
TGAGGATTCAAAGATTTCGATGCGAAATATCCGTCGCGCTGCAAAAGAGGCGATGGAAAAAATGGAAAAAGATGGCGAAATCGGAAAAGATGATTTAGCACGTGGTGAAAAAGAGCTTGAAAAGGTAACCGCTGATCATGTTGCAAAGATCGATGAGCTACTCAAGCACAAAGAGGTCGAACTCCTAGAGGTCTAGGGGCTCACTTATGTCAGATCTGCACTCGATCAACGAAGCCATCAATAAAAAGGCTGGGCGAAAGCTTTTGCCTTCAATTGGGGTCGGCTTATCGTTGATCTCTTTGGTGTGGTTTGCACTTTCCTATCAGCGCGTGATCTTTGCAATTGTTGTAGCCATCGCAGTTGTATTAGGTGTACGCGAATTAGTTCGTGCATTTTCTGCTCGCGGGGTTGTCATCTCATTTAATGGATTGACCTTGGCAGCGATCGGTTTATCTTATGCAGCATGGGTTGGGGGAGTCGCAGGTCTTGCAATCGCAACTGCAATCGCATTCCCTCTGCTGCTGATACGTGCACTACTGCAGGGTCCTGAAGGATTTGTAGCAAAGGCCACCGCAACAACCTTTGGTTTGTTATACCTTCCTTTCTTGGCGGGGTTTTTAATTCTTTTGGCTCGACCAAGTACAGGCTTCCAACGAGTAATGACCTTTGTCGTTTTGGTAGGTTGTAATGACACCTTCGGATACATAGTCGGTGTACTGCTAGGAAAGCACCCATTGGTTCCAAAGATTTCTCCTAAGAAAACTTGGGAAGGATTAGCAGGCTCACTTGTTTTTACGATGATCGGGGGAGCGCTAGCTTTTGAATACATCATGGATATGCACTGGTGGATCGGAATCGTCGTAGGTTTGATGATTGTTTTCACCGCTACATGTGGTGATCTCATTGAAAGCGCTATGAAGCGTGATCTCAGTCTGAAGGACATGGGCACCTTGCTTCCGGGACACGGTGGAATGCTTGATCGTTTGGATTCAGTTGTTTTATCAGCCCCTGCAATGTGGTTGGCCCTTGAACTAGTGAAGAGATACTTATGAGCGGGAAAGTTCCTGAAATCAACCTAGTTTTTGATGAGCCCGTACAACGCAAAAAAGCACCCAAGCATTTGGCTGATTTTGCACCCGCAGAACGAAAGGCATTTGCTCAGGAGCTTGGCTTTCAGCCATTCCGCGCAAGCCAGGTAGCAAACCATTACTTCTCACACCTTTCAAACAACCCTGAAGAGTGGACAGATATTCCTGCAGCTGAACGCCAGGCAATTGCAGATGCATTAACTCCCAAGATGATTGAACTTGTTACAACTCGAACTACCGACAACGGCATGACCCGCAAGGATTTATGGAAGTTACATGATGGGGTTTTAGTTGAAAGTGTTTTGATGCGCTACACCGATCGAGTAACTGTTTGCATCTCTTCACAAGCTGGCTGCGGAATGAACTGTCCTTTCTGCGCTACCGGTCAGGCAGGTTTAACCAGAAACCTTTCAGCTGCAGAGATCACAGATCAGATTGTTGCTGCAGCTCGTGCATGTGCAAATGGTGAACTACCAGGTGGACCAACCCGTCTTTCAAATATTGTTTTCATGGGAATGGGCGAACCGCTAGCAAATTACAACGCAGTCGTGCGCACACTGCGAAACATCACAGATCCCAATCCAGATGGCCTTGGAATCAGCGCACGTTCGGTAACGGTTTCTACTGTTGGTTTAGTCAACGGAATTGAAAAGTTAATGGATGAGGGAATCAGCTGCACCTTGGCGGTCTCATTACATACCCCGGATGATGAACTTCGTGACTCTTTGGTGCCAATCAACAACCGCTTTAATGTACGTGAGGTATTGGCTGCAGCTGATGCTTATGAGAAGAAGACGGGACGACGTTACTCAATTGAGTATGCATTGATCCGCGACATCAATGATCAGTCGTGGCGTTCAGATTTGCTGGGCCGTCTGCTCAAAAACAGAAATGCACATGTTAATTTGATCCCTCTCAATCCAACCCCAGGTTCAAAGTGGACCGCATCTCGTCGCGAGGACGAGGCAGAGTTTGTAAGAATCCTAGAAAGTTATGGCGTCCCAGTAACGGTCCGCGATACCAGAGGCCGTGAAATCGATGGGGCTTGTGGCCAGTTAGCAGCCGCCGAAAAAGGCAAGCCGGTCGCTTAAATTACGACTAGTTACTTCTAGGGGTAGTTGCTAGGCTCTGGAACATGAAAAAGCTTAGTAACTTCATCAATGGCAACTCAGTCGATTCAACATCAGGTGAAACCACAACGCTGGTAAACCCGGCAACGGGACAACCTTTTGCGACCGCGCCGAAATCAAATGCCGCCGATATTGACGCTGCATTCAAAGCGGCAAGTGATGCATTTGTAGATTGGCGTGATTCAACTCCATCGCAACGCCAACGTGCACTGCTAAAGATCGCTGATGCAATTGAAGAACGTGCCGAAGAAGTTATCGCAATTGAGTGCGAAAATACGGGTAAGCCAATCTCGCTCACAACCACTGAAGAAGTTCCACCTATGGTTGATCAAATCAGGTTCTTTGCAGGTGCTGCACGTAACCTTGAAGGAAAGTCTGCAGGCGAGTACATGCCTGGAATGACATCGATGATTCGTCGCGAACCTGTTGGTGTAATTGGCCAGGTAACTCCTTGGAACTACCCAATGATGATGGCGGTCTGGAAATGGGCACCTGCAATTGCTGCAGGAAATACAGTTGTCTTGAAGCCAAGTGATACGACTCCAGCATCAACAGTCTGGATGGCAAATTTGATGGCGGAGTTTTTACCAGCAGGAGTATTTAACGTTGTATGTGGCGAGCGCGAAACTGGCGCATCACTTGTTAGCCACAAACGTCCTGACATGGTTTCAATTACAGGATCTGTTGGAGCAGGAATTCAGGTTGCAGAATCTGCCGCAAAGCAGGTTAAGCGAGTTCATCTAGAGCTTGGCGGAAAAGCACCTGTCGTTGTCTTTGCAGATGCAGATTTGGCAGCAGCGGCTGAAGCGATCGCAATCGCTGGATACTTCAACGCAGGTCAGGACTGCACAGCAGCTACCCGCGTAATTGTTCAGGATGCTGTTTATGATGATTTTGTTGCCCTGTTAACTGAGCAAGCAAAGGGGATCGCAATCGGCGCTCCAGCAGATGAGGATGTATTCCTTGGTGCGGTGAACAATCAACGCCAATTGGCGCGGGTGAGCGATCTGCTCTCTCGCGTTCCATCCCATGCCCAGGTGATGGCTGGTGGATCAGCCCTCGATCGCCCTGGCTTCTTCTTCCCAGCAACGGTTGTGGCTGGCCTTCGCCAAGAGGATGAGCTCATCCAGACTGAAATCTTCGGCCCAGTGATCACAGTTCAAAGATTTAGCGATGAGGCCCAGGCGGTTTCAATGGCTAATGGAGTCGAATATGGATTGGCCTCAAGCGTTTGGACAGCCAACCATGGCACCGCGATGCGCATGGCAAAGGCCTTTGACTTTGGCTGCGTCTGGATCAACACCCATATTCCATTGGTAGCTGAAATGCCTCATGGTGGCTTCAAGCGCTCTGGTTATGGCAAGGATCTGTCCGCTTACGGATTTGAGGATTACACGCGAATCAAGCATGTGATGACTAATCTGGGGGCGTAGTATTTCCCCCTGTTGGAGCGACCAGCTCCAGCGCCAACTATCAACCCACAACCCACAGAAAGCTTGAGGCTCGGTAATCCGACAACTAGCTTGTGCTTAATCCTTAAGGAGTAAATCAGTATGTCAAAAGAAAGTTCACTCTCACCGGAAGCCCGTTCAATTATCGGTGCAATGGTTTCTCGTCGTGCAGTACTTGCAGGCGCAGGTGGTTTAGGTGCAGCAGGATTACTTGCTGCGTGCGGCGGATCAGATTCTGCCGATAGTGCTAACAGTGTTCGTTGGGGCAACTGGCCTTTGTACCTTGATTACGATGAGGAAACAAAGAAGTACCCAACATTAGAAAAGTTCACCGAAGCTACAGGAATTGCAGCTAGCTACTTTGAAGATTACAACGATAACGATGAGTTCTACGGAAAAGTTCAAGCGCAACTCAAGCTTGGCGAAGATATCGGTTATGACGTTGTAACACCTACAGACTGGATGGCAGCGCGCTGGATCCGTCTTGGATACACACAAAAATTTGATACAGCAAATATTCCAAACAAGTCAAACATCTTGTCTTCACTTGCATCTCCATCATTTGATCCAAACCGTGAGCAGACATTGACATGGCAGGGCATCATGGGTGGATTTGGTTGGAATGTTGAAAAGAATCCAAATGGAATTCGCACAATTGATGATCTATTTGCTCCGCAGAACAAGGGAAAGATTGTTGTTCTCTCTGAAATGCGCGACACCATCGGAATCATCTTGCTTTCTCAGGGTGTAAACCTTCAGACAGTTACAGAAGATCAGTTCATGAACGCAGTTGACTTTATGGCCAAGAAGATTGCTGATGGCTGGATCCGTGGCGTTAAGGGTAATGAGTACGCAGAAGACCTCACATCAGGTGATGCAACAGCTGTTATTGGCTGGTCTGGCGACATGTTTATCCTCAAGTCTGAAAATGAGGGCAAGTTTGACTTCGCTCTTCCAGAATCAGGCGGAACAATTTCAGGAGATAACTTCGTAATTCCTTCAACAGTATCTGCAGAAGGTAAGGCAAATGCTGAGAAGCTCATCAACTTCTACTACGACCCAGCGATCGCCGCTGAAGTTGCAGCGTACGTGAACTACGTATGTCCAGTAGAGGGTGCACAGGCTGAGATGGAGAAGATTGATCCAGCACTTGCTGCAAGCCCATTCATCTTCCCTGATGCAGCAATGTCTTCAAAGCTCAACGTTTTCCGTTCACTAACCCCAGCTGAAGAAACTTCATGGGGCGAGGCGTTCCAGAAGGCCGCCGGCAACTAGTGGCTGACGTTTCATCTGCGACTCGAGGAGATTTACGTCTTACTCGAATCACAAAGACATATGGAGATTTCACCGCAGTTAATGATTTGTCATTAACAATTCCTGAAGGTTCATTCTTTGCATTACTTGGACCTTCAGGATGCGGCAAGACGACAACCCTGCGAATGATCGCAGGGTTGGAAGAGCCAACTGTTGGCAGTATTCATTTGGGTACAACTGATATCACGACCAAGCGTCCATATCAGCGCCCTATCAATACTGTTTTTCAGAACTATGCCTTGTTTCCTCACTTAACAATCTTTGAAAACATTGCATTTGGCCTTCGCCGTCGCGGAATTAAAAGTGTCGACGCAGATGTAAACAAGGTCTTAGAGCTTGTTGAACTTCCACATCTTGCGCAGCGCAAACCAACTCAACTTTCAGGTGGACAACAACAGCGCATCGCTTTAGCGCGTGCCATCGTTAACCGTCCTGCATTGTTGCTTTTGGATGAGCCATTGGGTGCACTTGATCTCAAACTCCGTCGTCAGATGCAGATTGAGCTCAAGTGGATCCAGCGCGAGGTTGGACTTACCTTCGTTCACGTTACCCATGATCAGGAAGAGGCCATGACTATGGCTGACACCATCGCGGTAATGAATGAGGGAGAGATTGAACAAATGGGATCTCCAGCAGATCTCTATGACAATCCAAAGACCGCTTTTGTTGCAAACTTCTTGGGTCAATCAAACTTGATCAAGGGACGCATCGAAGGAGCAGATGGCGACAACTTGGTTGTTGATCTATTTGGTCAAAAGATAGCGATGCCTAAGAAGCGCTCACATGCGGTTGATAACTCAATTTATGCAGGAATCCGCCCTGAAAAGTTCCGCATCTCATTGGTAGGAACCCCAACACGTGGAAATACTTTGGTTGGTGGACGCATCGAAGATGTTTCATACATCGGTGTATCAACTCAGTACCAAGTTCTTATGCCATGGGGTCAAGAGCTCATGGTCTTTGAGCAAAATGATGATGGAGTTGCGCCATTTGAAAAGGGCGATGAGGTAGTTATTTCTTGGGAGCCTAACTTCACCTTTGCACTTCGCGGAGATGAGGATGCCGAAGCTGGTACAGAGGTTATTCCTGAGGATCTTGACGAAGAATGAGTGCAATTGTCTCTAAGGTGAAGTTGCCTTACCTATTACTCCTTCCTGGTTTTCTCTTTCTCTTTACCTTTTTTATTTTGCCTATCGCTAACCTTGCACAGACTTCTACCCAGACACCTATAGCTGGTGGAGACACCGGTCAGTACGAGCAAACCCTGCGATTCTCAAACTACATCGATGCTTTTACTGAAAATCAAGAACAGTTTGCGCGATCCTTTATCTATGCGCTTTGCGCAACAGTTTTGGCACTAGCCATCGCATACCCACTTGCTTACGCGATCGCGTTCAAAGCGGGAAAGTTTAAGAACTTCTTGCTGGTTCTTGTTGTTGCCCCATTCTTAGTTTCCTTTTTGCTCAGAACCGTTGCCTGGAAGCAGATTCTGGGTGAAGAAGGTTTCGTTGTTCCAACACTGCGAACAATTGGGCTCATTAGTGAAAGCACGACCCTGACTTCAACATCATTTGCTGTTGTTATGGGTATGACTTATAACTTCCTTCCATTCATGACCTTGCCGCTTTATGCATCTCTTGAGCGCATTGATCCACGCACAATGGAGGCATCAGGTGATCTCTACGCCAATGGAATTACAACCTTCCGCAAGGTAACTCTGCCGCTATCCATGCCAGGAGTTGTAGCAGGAACCCTTTTGACCTTCATTCCTGCGGCAGGTGATTATGTAAATGCGGCAATTTTGGGCTCTCCAAATACCAGAATGCTTGGAAATGTCATCGAGTCCCGTTACTTCAAAATTGTTGATTACCCAACAGCAGCTGCCCTTTCCTTCACATTAATGGCAGCGATTTTGATCTTGGTAACAATTTATATTCGCAAAGCTGGAACGGAGGAGTTGGTATGAGCGCCCATGTGAAGCAAAAGGATGCATCGATTCCTACTATTCCGCTCAATGCCCGTATCTCGCGCTGGTTCGGTCGTAACCTGATCCGAATCTATGCATTGTTTGGATTCACATATCTATTTATTCCAGTTGCATACACCTTTGCCTTTTCATTTAATGACTCTGGAAAATCCAATCTTGTGTGGAAAGGCTTTACATTAGACAACTGGAAGAACCCATGTGGTGCTCCAGAGGTCTGCGAAGCTTTAGGAAACTCAATCAAAATAGGTTTACTAGCCACTATCTTTTCAACAATCCTAGGAACGATGATCGCCTTTGCTATCGGACGATATGCATTCAAAGGTCGATCATCCTCAAACCTCTTGATCTTCTTGCCGATGGCAACACCTGAAATTGTCTTGGGTGCCTCTTTACTCTCACTATTTTTGGTTTTCCAAATCAATCCAGGATTCTGGCCAACGGTAATCGCCCACGTAATGTTTTGTATCTCATTTGTCGTGGTCACCGTAAAGGCACGTATTGCATCCTTGGATCCTCGCCTTGAACAAGCAGCGATGGATCTGTATGCAAATGAGTTAGAGACCTTTAGAAAAGTGACTCTTCCACTAGTAGCACCAGGTATCGCAGGAGCAGCGTTGCTGGCCTTTAGCTTGTCCTTTGATGACTTCATTATTACCAACTTTAATTCAGGCACACTGAAGACCTTCCCAGAGTTTGTATACACCTCTGCAGCTCGCGGAATTCCAGCTCAAGCAAATGTCATTGGATCTGCAATGTTCTTCCTGGCTTTGTTTATCGTTATCGCCGGACAGTTTGTGGGTAAAAAGGTAAAGGTTGCTAAGTGACCAACCACGGCAATATGTACGGCCCGAACTTCACCTTTCTTGGCATTCCTGCATGTGATTTAGATGATCCAGCTACTTACAAAGATGCCGATGTCATCATTGTTGGAGCACCCATTGATAGTGGAACCTCACATAGATCTGGCGCAAAGTTTGGTCCACAAGCAATCCGCGGGGGAGATTACCTCCCGCATGATGGATCTCGCCCACACCTTGCTTTACGTACAGATGGATTAAAGGATCTAAAAGTTTTTGATGCAGGCGATTTAATGATGCCTGGTGGAGATTTAGTCGCATCTTTAGCGGTTCTTAAGGATGCAACTGAAAAGATCTCTCGCGCAGGAATAATTCCAATTGTTCTTGGAGGCGATCACTCGATTGCATCTGCAGATGTTGCAGGAATAGCAACTCATCGTGGAATGGGTTCGGTTTCTATGATCCACTTTGATGCTCACGCAGATACGGGTGAAGATCAATTTGGAGCACTTGTCGGACACGGAACTCCGATGCGAAACCTGATTAACAATGGATTTGTTCGTGGTGATCGATTCCTGCAACTTGGTTTACGTGGATATTGGCCAGAGGATGCAACCCTTAATTGGATGCGTGATCAGGGGATGCGTTCATACGAGATGACAGAGATTCACCACCGTGGACTCAAGGCGGTTCTGGATGAATCATTTGCAACCTTGACCGATGGTTGCGATGGAGTTTTCTTATCGGTAGATATTGATGTTGTGGATCCCGGAATGGCTCCAGGTACTGGAACTCCAGAGCCAGGTGGAATGACAAGTCGCGAACTTCTTGAAGCGGTTCGTCGAATCTGTCTTGAACTGCCCGTTGTTGGAATTGATGTCGTAGAGGTAGCACCACCCTTTGATTCAGCTGATATCACCGCGATTTTGGCTAACCGTGTTGTACTAGAAGCGCTGAGCGCAATTGCAAAGCGCCGCAATGGCAGCACCTATTCAGCAACTCAGAACCTTCTCGATCGATAAGTGAAGTTTTCTAAGGTGTCAGCGGTATCGTGCATACTTCGACGCAACTTCTCACGTTAGGTATGTAATGGAAATTTTTGGATTCCTGGCCTTTGTTGTTGCGCTGCTCCTTTCAGTTATGGTGCACGAGTTTGGTCATTACATAACCGCTCGTAAATTCGGGATGTGGGTTTCAGAGTTTTTCGTGGGATTTGGCAAGCGAATTTGGTCTGTACAAAGAGGCGAAACTGAGTTTGGCGTCAAGGCGATACCAGCTGGTGGCTACTGCAAAATCGAGGGAATGGCCCCTAATGATGAGATGCCTGAAGGGGAGGAGCATCGCGCCTTTTACAAAGCATCATCTGGCAAGAAGTTAATTGTTTTAGGTGCTGGATCATTCCTTCACTTTGTTTTGGGTTTTCTTCTGCTCTTTACCCTTTTTGCAGGAATTGGAACCAATCAAGTTTTGCCGGTTATTAGTGAGGTTGTTCCTAACTCCGCCGCGCAAGCTGCAGGGATTCAAGCAGGCGATGAAATCCTCGCTATCAATGGCAAGCAGGTGCGCGAATGGTACAAAGATGTCGAAGCGATCCGTCAATCGCAAGGCGCTGAGCTAACTCTTGAACTTGATCGTAATGGCCAGCAGTTAACAGTTGTAACCAATGCACGATTGACCGATGTAGATGGCACTCAGCGTTATGTTCTTGGAATTATTAATGATGTTGGACTCAAGCGCTCAGGATTACTGCTATCTGTAAAAAACTCCGCCCTTGTCACTAAGGATTTTCTAGTAGAAAGTGTTAAATCACTCGGAAAGTTGCCAGAGAAGATTCCTGCGCTCTGGGGAGCAACGGTTCGTGGCGAGGAGAGAGATGCCAACGGTTTAGTAGGTGTAGTTGGAGTCGCTCGCGTTTCAGGAGAAGCTGTTGGTAGTGACAAGTTAGATCCTATGGAGCGTTTGGCAACCTTTGTTTTAATCGTGGCAAGCCTCAACATCTTCGTCGGTATCTTTAATCTTTTGCCAATCTTGCCGCTAGATGGTGGACATATGGCGGTTGCAATCGCCGATGAGATTCGCGCCTTCTTTGCTCGATTAAGAGGCCGTCCACGTCCTGCACCAATTGATGTCACAGTTCTAACCCCTATAACAATGGTGGTTTTTGTTGTTTTGGCAACATTAACTCTGCTGCTCTTGGTAGCAGATGTAATTAATCCGGTGACCCTCAACCTTTAATTCGGCAGAAATTGCCGTTGTAGTGCAGAATAAAGCCATGGTTGATCTCGGAATTCCAAGCGCTCCGCCTCCAACGCTGCACCCTCGTCGCAAGACACGTCAGCTCAAAGTTGGATCAGTAGGTGTCGGAAGTGATTCACCGGTCTCTGTGCAATCTATGTGCACAACGCTGACCGCGGATGTCAACGCAACTTTGCAGCAGATCGCAGAGTTAACAGCATCTGGTTGCCAGATAGTTCGAGTTGCTGTGCCAAGCCAGGATGATGCTGACGCCTTAGCTCAGATCGCCAAGAAGTCACAGATTCCAGTTATCGCAGATATTCACTTTCAGCCTAAGTACATCTTTGCTGCCATTGATGCAGGGTGTGCTGCAGTTCGAGTTAATCCCGGAAATATTAAGCAGTTTGATGACAAGGTTAAAGAGGTTGCAAAGGCTGCAGGTGATGCCGGCATTCCAATCCGTATCGGTGTAAACGCTGGTTCGCTAGATCCACGGTTGTTAGCAAAGTACGGCAAGGCAACACCTGAGGCACTTGCAGAATCTGCTTTATGGGAAGCATCTTTGTTCGAAGAGCATGGTTTCTCAGATATTAAAATTTCAGTCAAGCACCACGATCCAGTAACAATGGTAAACGCTTATCGAATCCTTGCCGCAAAGTGTGATTACCCATTGCACTTAGGTGTTACTGAAGCTGGACCGATCTTCCAAGGAACAATCAAATCTGCAACAGCCTTTGCGATTTTGTTGGCCGAAGGTATTGGCGACACAATCCGAGTCTCACTTTCTGCACCACCAGTTGAAGAGGTCAAGGTTGGAATTTCAATTTTGGAATCACTTAATTTGCGTCAACGTAAATTAGAGATCGTTTCCTGTCCTTCATGCGGCCGCGCTCAGGTAGATGTTTACACCTTAGCTGAAAAGGTTCAGGCGGGATTAGAGGGAATGACAGTTCCACTACGTGTAGCTGTGATGGGCTGTGTAGTAAATGGACCAGGCGAGGCACGCGAAGCAGATCTTGGTGTTGCATCAGGAAATGGCAAGGGACAGATCTTTGTTAAGGGCGAGGTCATCAAGACTGTGCCTGAGGCTCAAATCGTTGAAACTCTTATCGAAGAAGCGATGCGTTTAGCTGAAGAAATGGAAGCCGCCGGAGTTGCTTCAGGGCAACCTTCAGTTGATGTTCGATAGGCTTTCCATATGTTGAAAATGTCTACGCTATTTTTGCGTACTCTTCGCGACGACCCAGCAGATGCTGAGGTTGCAAGCCACAAACTCTTGGTCCGTGCAGGATATGTCCGCAGAATTGCTGCAGGTATTTACTCATGGCTTCCATTAGGCGTAATCACACTTCGCAATGTTGAGCGTGTGATCCGTGAAGAGATGGACAATGCAGGTTTCCAAGAGGTGAACTTTCCAGCACTTCTTCCTCGCGAAGCCTACGAAACAACTAATCGTTGGGAAGAGTACGGGCCATCATTATTTCGCTTGCAGGATCGCAAAGGTGGCGATTACCTACTAGGGCCAACTCATGAAGAGATGTTTACCCTGATGGTTAAGGGCGAGTACTCCTCCTATAAAGATCTTCCACTGAGCATTTATCAAATCCAAACAAAGTTCCGTGATGAAGCACGACCACGTAGCGGAATCATTCGTGGACGAGAGTTTGTCATGAAGGATTCATACTCCTTTGACATTGATGATGCGGGCTTAGAGCTTTCATACCAAAAGCACCGCGATGCTTATGTGAAAACCTTTGATCGTCTGGGGATGAAGTACAACATCGTTAAAGCGGTATCTGGCGCCATGGGTGGATCCAAATCCGAAGAGTTTTTAGCACCATGCACAACAGGTGAAGATACCTACGTCCTATGCCCTCAATGTGGATTTGCTGCAAATGTAGAAGCAATGGTGACAAAGGTAGATCCACAAGATCCTTCAGCTGTTCCAGCTATTGAAGCCTTTGATTCACCTAACACACCAACTATCGATACCTTAGTTGAACTTCTCAACTCAAAGTTCGGTGGGGGATTTACCGGTGCCCACACATTGAAGAATGTAATGTTGATGGCAGATAACAAAGCTGTCTGCGTCTTAGTGCCCGGTGATCGCGAGGTTGATCTCAAGCGATTCCAAGAAAACATTGGTGGCATTCATGATCTACGCGTCTTTGAAGATGCAGATTTTGCAAAGTTCCCAGATCTTGTAAAGGGTTACATCGGACCACAGGATGCAAAGAAATCTGGAATCACTGTGTATGCAGATCCACGCATCGCACCGGGAAGTTCATGGGTAACTGGTGCAAATCAAAAGGATCGTCACGCTCGCAACGTTGTTAACGGTCGTGATTTCACACCTGATGCTTATGTTGAGGCAGCTGAAGTTCGTGCCGGTGATGCCTGTCCAGAGTGCTCAACACCAGTAGTAATTGATCGTGCAATTGAGATCGGGCACATCTTCCAACTCGGACGTAAATATGCACAGGCCCTTAACCTGACTGTGTTGGATCACAACGGAAAATCTCAGATTGTCACTATGGGTTCCTATGGAATTGGTGTGACACGTGCAGTTGCAGCCATTGCAGAACAGACACATGATGAGATTGGTCTTAATTGGCCGGTAGAGCTTGCTCCAGCAAAGGTACATATCGTTGCTGCAGGTAAGGATGATCTCCTGTTTGATACAGCGCTAGATCTTGGTACTCAGCTAGAGGCGCAAGGTATTTCAGTAATGCTTGATGATCGCCGTGATGCAAGCCCTGGAGTTAAGTTCAAGGATGCTGAGTTAATTGGTAACCCAATTATTATTGTCGTCGGCAAGGCACTTGCTGAAGGCAATGTTGAGGTTCGAGTCCGCAAGAGTGGAGATAAGAAGGAAGTAGCCCTTTCTTCTGCCGTTGCTGCGATCGCAGAACTCCTGAAGTAATTGTGTTTTTCGAACTCACACTAGCTACTGGATTATTTCTTCTCGCTGCATCATTTTTTGCTGGGTTTGTAGATTCAATCGCTGGTGGTGGGGGATTGATCCAACTTCCGGCTTTGTTAATTGGTTTACCTAAATCTGGAACCGCTGAAGTCCTAGGAACAAATAAGTTATCTGCAGTCTTTGGAACAACAACTGCGGCAGCCTTGTATCGAAAGCAGATTAAACCTGATCCAAAGGTCTTACTTGGAATGGGTATACCTGCATTCTTGGGCTCTGCAGGTGGCGCTGTTTTAGCCTCCAAAATTCCAACAAGCAGTATGCGCCCGATGGTGCTGGTGCTTTTAATTGTTGTTGCGATTTACACCTGGTTTAAGCCAGATCTCGGGAAGTTGGAAAATCTTCGACATCTGCCAAAGCGTCGTATCCAAATTGCGGCAATAGCTGGAGCGCTGATTGGTTTTTACGATGGAATTTTTGGTCCTGGCACCGGATCATTCTTGATGCTTATTTTGGTTGTGTCGCTGGGGTACGCCTTCATTACCGCTAGCGCGATCGCAAAGGTAGTCAATGTGGCCACAAATGTAGGTGCAATCATGATCTTTGGGCTAAATGGCGCTGTCATTTGGCAGATAGGAATCATCATGGGCGTTGCCAATATCTCAGGGGCGATTATCGGTTCACGACTTGCGATTAAGGGTGGATCTGAATTAGTGCGTAAAGTTTTCCTCTTTGTCACGATCGCACTGATCTTCAAGGTAGGAATTGAAACCTTTTAAATTTGTAGGTTACAATTACGCCACAACTTAATAGAAAGAAGAGATAGATGGCCCTTAAAGATTCAATCGCCGACTTAATCCGACCTGCTGTAGAAGATGCAGGCTTCTTTCTAGAAGATGTCTTTACAAGCAATCCTGGAAACCACCGAATTGTTACCTGCATGGTTGATGGGCTAAAGCCTTTAAGCCTGGATGAGGTCACAGTTGTGAGCCGCGAAATCTCTGCAATTTTAGATGATTCACCGCTACTGACAGAGGCTTTTACATTAGAGGTGACATCTCCAGGTATTGAACGGCCATTAACTTTGCCTCGCCATTGGACGAAGAACTTAACCAGAATTGTGAAAGTTACATTAAAGGATGATTCAGAGGTTTCAGGCCGATTAACAGAGTTTGATGATGTCAAAGCGGTGTTAATCGAAAACATTAAGGGTCGCATGAAGACCCACGAAGTTGAGTTTGCAAATATCAAGAAGGCCCATGTCGAGATCGAATTTAATCGTAAGGATGAGATCTAATGCATGTAGAGATGTCGGCACTTGCCGCCCTAACAACTGAAAAAGATATCCCCCTTGAAGAGTTGATCTATGCAATTGAAATTGCAGTGCTGGGTGCCTACAACCAGACAGACACCGCTAAACGTCATGCACGAGCACATTTAGATCGTGAAACGGGCGAGATTCAAATACTTATTCCAATCTTTGGTGAAGATGGCACTCGTACTGGCGAAGAAGTCGATTCGCCAGATGGATTCTCACGTGTGGCTACATCAACTGCTCGACAGATCATCAAGATGAAGATGCGCGAAACAAATGATGCTGAAATCGTTGGCGAGTTCACCGCATCTGTCGGTGATGTCATCTCTGGTGTAGTCCAGCAAGGTAGAGATCCCAAGATGATTAATGTGAACTTAGGAAGAATCGAAGGTCGCATTCCACCTCAAGAGCAGGTACCTGGTGAGGTGTACAACCACGGTGATCGAATTAAGTGTTTTGTTGTCGAGGTGAAGCAAGGTCTTAAAGGTCCAGAGATCATGTTGTCTCGCTCTCACCCAGCACTTGTTAAGCAGCTTTTTGCCTTTGAGGTTCCAGAGATTAATGATCGAATTGTGGAAATCATGGCGGTTGCCCGCGAAGCTGGTCACCGTACAAAGCTTGCAGTTAAAACACATCGCGCAGGTGTTAGTCCAAAGGGTTCATTGATCGGTCCTATGGGTTCACGTGCACGTGCGGTTATGGATGAGCTACATGGTGAAAAGATTGACATCGTTGATTGGTCTGAAGATCCAGCTGAGTTTGTAGCAGCCGCCCTTGCACCCGCAAAGGTAAGCAAGGTGGAAATTACAGATCTTGCTTCCCGCAGCGCAAAGGTGACGGTTCCTGATTATCAGCTCTCCTTGGCAATTGGTAAGGATGGGCAAAATGCTCGCCTTGCAGCACGTTTAACTGGATGGCGTATTGATATCCATCCAGATACCGTTGAAAGCGCGCCTGCAGACTCGTCATTATGAGAAGTAAGCATGGCTCAGATACCATTAAGCCGTTGGATTTAACCCTTCCTGTTCGCAGCTGTATCAGCTGCCGCAAGAGGGCAAATCCATCAGCATTAATTCGAGTGGTCTTGGTAGATGGAAAAGTAATTCCAGATATCAAGGGTGGCGCGGCAGGTCGCGGCGCTTGGCTTCACAAGAAATGTGCAGAAGTTGCGATAGATCGGAACGCTTTTCGTTTTGCTTTCAAACAAGACGCAGCGGTCGATGTATCAGAACTTCTGAAGTTTCTAGAAGATCAATCGGATTAATTCAGGCAGTACCTAATATCAAACGAATGGATATGAAAGTTATGAAACTCAAATGAGCTCGTTAGAACTATGAGGTCGTTCAACTAAGGCTTGCATTTGAGAAATGCGGGCCAAGACAGGAGAAATGTGTCAAAGGTCCGCGT
>Ga0209770_10000907_pt1 | contig 15633 bp, 27 predicted proteins | sample LauGreSu1BDMLBDD_2_FD_187572 | JGI IMG/M metagenome (GOLD analysis project Ga0209770, IMG submission 187572) | Freshwater lake microbial communities from Lake Michigan, USA - Su13.BD.MLB.DD (SPAdes) (version 2) | ecosystem: Environmental > Aquatic > Freshwater > Lake | place: Lake Michigan, USA...
CCCCAGCTTGAGTTCCAACGCGCCATGAAGGCCCTAACCCTGTACTCGCAGCAGAAGCCCTACAAGGGCTTCTACATGCTGAAGTACATGGTGTGGTACGAACGCGCTGGGACGGACGAACGCCCTCTCGGCACGCCGGGTACCGCGCCTAAGGGCGCGCCCCCGGCTGACGAAACGGATTGGGAGGATTCACAGACGGCCGAACGCAGAGAGCGCGAGGCATACGAGGCGCTGCCCAACGAATACCGAGAGGCGTGCAAGACGCGCTTCGCCGATTGGGGCTGGCCCGTCGGCTCACGCGCTTGGCGGCTGATCTGCCTTGACGCCTACGTCGGGCGCGATGTCGAGAAGTACCGCATCGGCACCAACGTGTTCACCGAGGATCAGGACAAGGCGCGCGAGTTCAAGGAGCGCGCCGAGTTCATGCAGCGGCGCGGGTACATCGAGCTGTGTCAGGCGCTGCGGGTCGAGATCCGTCGCCTAGGGGGGTCCGTCGATGTCATCGCCTGACGATCCCGTCATCCAGTACCACCAAGCACTCGCCGAGCGCGAGGAGCGTGAGCGAGAGCCCGTTTGGTCCGAGCGGCAAGCCGCAATCCTCGAGGATGACCAGCCCGACAGGCGCGAACCCGTCGGCGATGTCGGGCGGCTCATGCATGAGCTGGCGAACGCGAACATCCGCGTGAACGTGCTTCGGAGCGACGTGGCAGATTGGGCTAGGCTGTTTCTCGCCGTCACGGCCAACGACGGCCTAGGCGGCTGCCCGGTGCCCCATAGCGTCTACACGCGCTGCTGGCGGTGCTCGGCGCGCGCGCAAGCCGCGCAGATACTTGAGGTGCAACGTGCAAAATGACATCGTGACGCGGCTGCGCTTGATGGGCAATGATTCTGTTGTGTTGCCTTTGGCGGTCACACGCTTCGATGTACTTGAAGCCGCCGACGAGATAGAGAAGCTGCGCGCGGAACTGAAAAAGACGCACGCGCATTACGCGCACCTGCTGATGCAGTTCGTTTCCGAGGCCAACGCTGCACGTCGCAGCACCGCGCCGACCCCCGCAAACACCGGGGGCGGCGCGGATCACCAAATCCCCGAGGCGCTGTGATGCACACCGAGCACCATGAACTGATCGCGGCTCTTCGCGCCGAGAACGACCGGCTGACCCGTCAGAACGCCGAGCTGGGCGCGCTGCGCGCCATCATCGACGCCCAGGACAAGCTGCTAGCAAGCGCAAGCGCCGAACTGGAGCGCCAAGAGAAGTTCCTGCGCGAGATCCAGCGAAAGCTGAAGGAGATGCAGACGCCATGAACAGCCGCGCCAAGGGCAAGAGGGGCGAACTTGAAGTCGCCGAGCTGCTGCGCGGCATGGGATTCGAGGCGCGCCGCAGCCAGCAGTACAACGGCGCTGCCGGGGGGGCCGACGTAGAGCACAACATCGGCGGCGTGCATGTCGAGGTGAAGTTGACCGAGCGGCTTCGGCCCCATGCGTTCATGGAACAGGCCGTGCGCGACTGCAAGGGGAAGAGAATCCCGACCGTTTGGATGCGCTCCAATTGCGAGGATTGGCTAGTGTGTGTCCGCGCGGCCGACCTGTTCGCGCTGGTGGACAGACTCAATGCCGCGCGCCTTCAAGCACGACCCCAAGTTCAGCCGCCAGCTCCACAGGCCGAATAGGCTCAAGGGACAGGCTTGGACCAACCTCAGACGAATGCACCTCATGCACAACCCCATGTGCGCGAGGTGCGGTTCGTTTGGCGAGGAGGTGCATCATGTCGTGCCACGCTGCATGGCCCCGCACCGGACGCTGGACGCCACGAACCTGATGACGCTGTGCCGGGAATGCCACCGAAGGGTGCATGACGGCGCGCCACGTTCGATTTCGGGCTGATTTCTAAAAACCGCATTATTGGCTCAAAAACGAGGGTGCCCGGGGGGGCTAAAAACCGCGTTTTTGAAGCGCTATGGTGCCCCGTCGCAATCGCCAATTTTCAAAGCGCCCCGAAACGGCTCTAAACCTCTATGATTCCCCTGTGGATTGGTCCGAACTGCGTGAAACGGTGAATGAGTACGTCGCAGCCGTCGAGGATGGGCGGGTGGTGGCCGGGCGGTGGATCTACGCCGCGTGCCGCCGCTGGCGCACCGACATGCAGCGCACGGACCTCTACATGGATTGGGACGAAGTCGGGCGCATCCAGCGGCACTTCGCCAGCCTGACGCTGTTGCAAGAGGACTCGGGCAACCGCTTCGAGCTGCGCCCGTGGCAGCTGTGGGTGGCGGCGAACCTGTGGGGATGGAAATGGCGCGACAGCGGACGCCGGCGCACCTCGCTGGCCATCCTGCAAGTTGCGCGCGGCAACGGCAAGACAACGTTTGCCGCTGGCCTTGCGTTGTACGACCTGCTGCACGGCAGCGGCAAGCAGGTGCATGTCATCGCCAACCGGGTGGATCAGGCGATGATTTGCGTCGGCTTCGCGCAGACGATGGTGCGGCGGCTCGAGCGCTCCGATGTCTCAGTGGTCGCAGACAAGATCAGGCGCGCCGACTGCGAGATGTCGCCGCTGCCAGCGCGCCCCAGCAGCCTCGACGGCCTGAACCCGAGCATGTGGATCGCGGACGAGGCCGCCGAGTACAAGGACCGCGCCCTATCCAAGTTGACTACGACCGCTGGCAAGCGCCGCGAGACGCTGGGGCTGATCATCAGCACGCCTGGCACGCACATGGATGGCATCTACGGCGAACTGGTCAGCAGCGCCGAAAGCGTGCTGCGCGGCGATGTGGTGGACGATGCGATGTTCGCGGCGCTGTACGGCATCGACCCGGTCGATACGCCCGACGATGAGGCGTGCTGGGAGAAGGCGAACCCGGGGATGCCGTTCGGCCAGCCCGACCGCGAGTCGATCCGCCGCAGCTGGAACACCATGAAGCGCAGCCCGATGGGGCGCGCCGAGTTCACGCGCTACCACTGTTCGCGCCTGACCGAGGACACGGGCGGCTGGCTGGATATGCAGTTGTGGCCGAGCGAGGTGACGCCCGACATGGCCGCGCTTCGAGGGCGACCCGCATGGGCGGGGCTCGACCTAAGCAAGTCGCTCGACATGACGGCGTTGGTGCTGGCCATCCCGCTGGACGATGGCAAGGTGGCCGTCAAGGGGCACTACTGGTGGCCCAAGGATGGCGTGGCCCAGCGCGAGATTGACTACCGAATGCCCGTGCGGACATGGGCTGCGGAGCGCCGCATCACCCTGACGCCGGGCCGGGAGATCGACTATGAGTCGGTGCGCGCCAAGCTCAACGAACTGAAGGCCGAGTTTGACCTGCGCGCGTGCGCGTACGACAGTTGGGGCAGCAAGTATCTAGTCGAGGTCTGCGAGGCAGACGGCATCCCCATGATGGCCTACTCGCAGGGCATCAGCACGGTCGCGCCCGGCTCTCAGCTGTGGCAGAACATGTGGGCTGGCGGTCGGCTGGTCATCGGCGATGACCCGATCATGCGCCGGGCGTGCGCCGACGCCGTCGCCTCGCGCGACCGCAACGGGAACATTCGCCCTGTTAAGTCTCGCGAATCCTGCATCATCGACCCGCTGATGGCGGGGATCATGGCCGTTCACTGCTGGGGCGGGAAGCGCGCCAGCTGTTACGAAGCCGAGTAAATGCGGGAAACTTAGGTTTAGAAACGGACGGTTAGGTTTAGTGCCGCCAAACTAATGGCGTGCTGCGGAACCTGCTACAGCGCCTGTTCGTCGGCCCCTACTCGGCCACCCTGCTGCCCGACTCGAACGGGCCGCTGCCGTTCATCGCGCCCAGCAACGCGATGCGCTACACGCCCGTGTACCGCGCTGTCTCGCTGATCTCCAACGACATTGCGCGCGTGGACATGGAGATCAGCTCCAGCGGCGCTGACTCGCTGATGCGTAGCCCGTCGCGCTACATGTCGGCGTTCGAGTTCCGCAGGGCGATGACGTTCCAAGTGCTGCTATGGGGCAACGCGTTCGCGGCCATCAACCGCACGCGCGGCGGCGAACTGGTGGAACTGATCCTGCTGGAAACCGACAGCGTGTCGCTCGATGTGACCAGCGGCCAGCTGGTCTACAAGACGCGCGCCTACGGCGACCTGACGCCCGATCAGGTGTTTCATCTGCGCGCCCCGAGCCCCCACGGGCTGTGGGGCGAGTCGCCGATCAACCTGTGCAAGACCAGCATCCAGCTGCTGGCCGCGCAAGAGGACATGGCGCTCAAGGCCTACAGCAACGCTGGCAACCCGAAGATTGCGCTCGTCCATCCCGGACCGCTTTCGCTTGAGGCGCGCCAGCGCATCATGCAGGACTACGAGTCCAAGCACGCTGGCACCGCCAACACTGGCAAGCCGCTGGTGCTGGCCGAGGGGATGCGGATCGAACGCATCAGCTCGACGCTGGACGATGCCGGGCTACAGGCCGCGCGGCAGTACAGCGTCGGCGACGTCTCGCGCATCTACGGCGTGCCGTCGAGCTACCTCGCCGAGAACGTCGGCCCGTCGTACAGCTCACTTGAGTGGCTGTCGCGCATGTACGTCGATGGCTGCCTCAGCGCGTGGCTGTCGGTGTGGCGCTCCGAGATCCTGACGAAACTCGCATCGCCGTTCGACACGGTGGTGTTCGACACGGACGCGCTGATCCGTCCCGGCATGGCCGAGACGATGGCCGCGCTCCGCACCGCCGTCGAGGCTGGCTACATGACGCGCAACGAAGCGCGCGAGCGCCTCGACATGGAACCGCTCGATGGCTTGGACGATCCGATCATCGCGCTCAACATGGGCACGGGCGGCGGTCAGTCGAACCTCGGAGAGGACACATCCGAGCAGGAGGGCACGCCCAATGATTTCTAGGCGCACGCTGGAGGCGACCGAGCAGAAGATCGACGGACGCACCCTCGCCGGGTACGCAGCCGTGTACGGTCAGGACTCGCGCGAGATCGTTGAGCAGGGCCGCAGGTTCACCGAGCGCATCGCGCCGGGCGCGTTCAACGAGACGCTGTCGAGCGGCGGCGACGTGAAGCTGTTCATCAACCACCGCACCGACGAGATCCCGCTGGCGCGCACGCGCTCGGGCACGCTCAAGCTCAAGAGCGACCGCAACGGCCTCGCGTTCGAGGCGCAGCTCCCCGAGACGGCGCGCGCCGAGGAACTTCGCGCGGCGCTCGAGCGCGGCGACATGTCCGGCGAGATGTCGTTCGGGTTCTTCGTGGTCGAGGACAGCTGGAACAAGGACCGCTCGCAGCGCCTCGTCAAGCGCGCGCAGCTGGTCGAGATCAGCGCGGTGACCGACGCCGCGTACCCACAGACAACGTCGAGCCTGCGGAGCGTCTCCGCGGCCTATCGAAACGCCGCGTATCTGCGGCTCGCACTCCATTTCCGAAGGATGGCAGACAATGCAGGATGACATGACTGAGCTTCAGTCGATCACGCACGAGTACCGCAAGTCGCTTGCGGCCTACGAGGCGCGCACCGGACGCGCGACCCACACCGTCGATTCGCAGGGCAGCGGCGAGGAGCGTCAGAAGTTCGCGCGCATGGACGCCGACCTGTCGGCGGTCGAGGCGACCGCGCAGGTCCGCGCCCTCGAATCGCGCCTCGCGAAGCTTGAGTCGCAGCCGGTGCTTGAGTCGCGCCTGACCGCGCGCCCGACCGCGCTCGGCAACGCCGACGATCCGAACAGCCCGGCCTACTCGGCGCGCTGGCTCAAGGCGATGGTGAACAACGACCATGCCGAGATGCGCGCGCTGTCGCTCTCGTCCAGCAACGCTGGCATCCCGACCGACATGGAGCGCCGCATCGTCGAGCGCCTCCGCGAGGCGAACATCATGCGTGCCATCGCGGTGGTCACGCAGATCGACTCGAAGCGCACCATCACGGTGGAGAACGCGCTTCCGGCCACCAACCTGATCAGCGAAGCGAACACCATCACGGCGGCGGACCCGACGTTCAGCACGGCGATCAGCGTCGTGCCCTACAAGTACGCCACGCGCGTCGTGATCTCGCAGGAGTTCATTGAGGACGCCATCGGGCAGAACGGCATCGGCTCGGCGCTCGACTACGTCGCGCAGCGCGCCGCGCTCTCCATCGCGCTCAAGCAGGAAGAGGCCTACACCATCGGCACGGGCAGCAGCCAGCCGCAGGGCATCACCGTAGGCGTCTCGCAGGGCGTGGACCTCGGCACAGCTGCCGCGCTGACCACCACCACCGCCGACAACCTTGTGGATGCGATGTTCACGGTCGCCCCCGCGTATCGCAACAGCCCCCGGTTCCGCTGGCTGATCTCGGATTCGTTCCTGAAGCATGTCCGCAAGCTCAAGAACACCGTGACCAGCAGCGGCCAGCTTGAGTACATTTGGACGCCTGGCACGGCGACCGTCAACCAGCTCGTCGGCGGCCTTCCCGCGACGATCCTCGGCGTGCCGTACTCGGTCGGCCAGTACGTCCCGACCACGACTGGCGACGGCACCGTGTACGCCGTCATCGGCGATTTCAACTACTTCGAGATCTTCGACCGGACGGGCATCACCTCGATGGTTGACCCGTACTCCAGCTCGGCCACGCATCAGACGAACCTCATCCTGTACTCGCGCACGGACAGCAAGGTCATGCTGGCCGAGGCGTTCGCGTACATCCGCGGCTGATCCATTCTCCCCATGGGGTTAGGCGGGGAAACCCGCCTGACCCTTTTCCATGTCGGTACCGCTCTCCACAATCAAGACGGCGCTGAAGATCGACTACAGCGACGATGACACGGAGCTGACGAGGCTTCGCGAGGTCGCGTCGATGGTGGTCGAGCGCCGCACGCAGCTCAAGCTCCAGCCGGGCACGGAGTCGCTGTTCCTCGCCGACTGGACGGACACGATGATCCCCGTCGTGCCGTTCAATGCGATCACGCATGTGCGCTACTACAACACGGCGAACGTGCTTACGACGATGACGGCCACCGACTACTGGCTCGACCAATCGGACGGCCCGTCGCCCGTGATCCGATTCAAGGCATACCCGTCCATCTACGAGGGCACGACGATCATCGTGACCTACACGGCGGGATACAGCAGCATCCCCGATCCGCTGGTGCACTGCATCATCGCGCTGGTCGGTGCCTACTACAACAATCCCGAGGCCGTCCAGGCGGTCGGGCTCAGCACTGTCCCGCTGTCCGTCGAGTTCATCCTCGACCACTGGTCCACCAATTCGAGGATCCGATGATCTCGGGTGGCCGCCTCAAGCGCCTCGCGACGCGCATGGAACCGAGCGGAACCATCGATTCCCTCGGCATGCGCGGCGCTACGTTCTCGGCGGCTGGGACCTTTTGGTGCGACCTGCGCGAGGACAGCGCAGCCGAGCAGCAGTACGCGGACGGCATCGCCGTCGTGCGTTCGGTCGAGATCCGCGCGCGCTGGCAATCCATCGTCAACGTCGGGCTGACCGAGGTGGACCGCATCGACGTACGGGGCCGCACGCTCCGCATCAACGCCATCCGCAACCTTGACGAGGCCGACCGAGTCGCCGTCATCGACTGCACGGAGGTGGATTGATGCCGTCGATTGAAACGTGCGTCCGTGCGATGATCACTGCCGGTAGCTCGCTGTCTACGGCGGGAATCCCCGACGAACGCGTCATGCACGGGTTCCGCTTGCAGGACACGATTCTCCCGGCGGTCACGTTCGAGGTCGCGCAGGATGAATACATGGCCATCGGCAGTGCGCCGCTGAGGATGGCATCGGTCGAGCTGCGCGTCATCGCATCGACCACCACCGCCGCGCTGGCGTTCGAGTCGACCATCAGGAACCTCATCGTGACAGGCACGTTCGACGCCATCGTCGTGTCGGCGGTCGATTTCGTCGGGCGCTACGTCGAGCCCCCGGTGGTCGCGGACGGCGACGAGACTGAACCAGCGCAGCTGGTGTGCAACTTCACCGTGTACTACAAGGACTGATCCATGGCCATCAACGCTGCACTTTCCTCGTTCTCATTCGCCGGTACGATCGTTGCCGAGGTCGGCACCGCGTCGATCACGATGGACCGCGCGCCGCTGGAGTCGACTCCCATTGGCAGCAAGGTCCGCACGTTCATCGTTGGCGTCGGCAACGCAACCGCCAACCTTGAGATTTTCTACGATCAGGACAGCGCACAGCACACGGCGCTTGAAAACAACATCAACACCGGAGGGGCAGCCGCCGCCGTCATCCTGACTCTTGAGTCGAACAACACCTACACGGGCACGGCCTATGTGACTTCCTTCGAGGTCACGGCGCAGGCAGGAAGCCTCGTGCGCGCCAATGTCGGACTCCAGTTCACCAGCGCTGGTGGCAATGTGGACATTCTCAGCATCGCCTAATGGCACGCAACGCATCCATTGCTTACGTTCAGGTCGCCACCGGCGCAACGTGGAATACGGTCGCCGAGGTCGGCAGCGCCACGCTGACGCTTGAGGGTTCGCCCGTCGATGTCACCGAGTGGAACGACATGGATGCAAACGTGCTGCCCGGCGTGCGCCGGGGGCGCATCGACTTGGACCTATATTTCGACATTGCCAGCGGACAGCACACGACCCTTGAGAACTACGCCGCGGCGGCGGCAACCGAGGACTATCGCTTCGGCCTGACGTTCCCGCCGACGCCGACAACGCGGATCTACGAGGCGCTCGGAGTCATTACGGCGTTCAGCATCGTCGCGCAGGCCGGGCAGATCATCCGCGCGCGCGTAACGATCCAGTTCGCTGGCACCATCACCATCACATGAGCAACATCCGAGACATCCTCACGCTCCGCATCCACCGCACGACGGTGGACGGCGTGCCGTTCGGGCTGCGGCGTCCGAGCGCGCTCGACCTGATCGAGGCGCTACAGGTCAGCAAGGACAAGCCCGAGCACCTCCACGCGTGGCTGGTGATGCGGCACGCGCTCGACACCGATGACAAGCCGCTCTTCGGCAGCATCGCCGATGTGCTCGACGCGGACGCGCTGACGGTGCAGAAGATCGGGAAGATGGCGGAGGAGCTGTACAGCGAAGGCCGGGACTGAGCGAGGCGCAGCGGACCGTGCTGCGATGCGCCTTGAGGTACCACAGCGCGGGACTAGACACTCTGAGCGTGGCGATCATCAATGCCGACCTTGAGATTCCCGACTGGCACGCGATCCGGCGTCAACTCGACGCCCGGTCGCAGCACAGGCAGGGGCAGCGGCTACATGACGGCGCAGGTGGAGAAGGCGTCCATGCAGAAGCTCGCACGGCAGCTCGAATCGGTCGAGCCCAAGCTCCGCGATGAGATCGCCAAGAAAGCGCTCCGCGAGTGGGGCAAGGCGGTCCGCAAGGCCGCGCGCGCCAATGCGTGGAAGAACGCCGAGCGCACCAAGCAGCAGATGACCTACAAGGTCAAGCGCTACAAGCGCGCCGTGTGGGCTGGCGTCGGCGTCAAGACCGACAAGATCGACCGCAAAAAGAAAGTCACCAGCGCGGGACGCAAGTCGCCCTACGTCGGCTGGAAGGCGCATTTCATGGAAGTCGGCTGGCACGCTTGGCCGAAGGGCGTGCGCGGCAACGTCGAGCGCGGCGTCGAGATGCTGCGGAACCGGCGCATCGCCGCTGGCGAGGGCGCTACCCGGCAAATCACCGTCTACCGCAATGGCAAGCCGCATGTCCGCACGATCACCGAGCGCGCGCGCACGCTGTCGCGCGACGGCACGGGGCCAGGCGGCGGTCGCGGCTGGCGCAAGGGCGTGCGGGGGCGGTTGGGGCGGTTCCTGACCAAGTACGCGCGGCACTACATGTGGCGCGCCGCGCAGGTCGGTCGGCAGCTTGCCACGAACAAGGTCGTACCCAGCATCAACGACGCACTTAGGTCGGCTGCGAGGACTGCATGACGGCAATCACACCGCTAAAGATCCCGATCACCGTCAATACGTCGCAGGTCGCACCCGCGATGAAGTCGGTTGAGAAGACCGTCGCCGACAGCGCGCAGCGGATCAGCAGGATCCGTGGCGCGATCACACCCGCGCTTGGCGCGCTGGGCATGGGACAGGGCGCAAGCGTGCTTGGAGGGCTCACGCAGTTCGGCGGCGTCGGCGGCGCTGCGGCGGCTGGCGCTGGCGCGCTGATCGGGGGCGCGATGCTTCCGAACAAGATCGCCGAGAAGTATTTTGCGGCGATGGCGCAATCTTCAGAGGGCGCCAGCGAGGCGCTCAAGCAATTCAACGCGACCGGGCGGCAGACGTTCGCCGCCAACAGCGCGTTGCTTCGCGAGTATGCCGCCATGGAAGAGCGCGCGAAAGCGATGAACGCGGCCAGCGACAAGACGACGTTCACAGGGAACCTGCTGAGTGCATCCGCGCGCGGCAGGTCGTCGTCGTGGATCGATCAGGAGATGATGGTCATCCGCGAGGGCACGAAGGGCATCGGCGCGTTCCTCGGCGCGATCCTCGGCGGCGGCAGCGTGCGCGAGGCGATGCTTGCCGAGCAGCTGACGGGCACGACTTCCGAGGCCGAGGCCCAGCGCATCAGGACCGAACAGGCGAAAGCCCGGCAGTCGGGCGAGTATTCGCCGCTCATGGGCGTGGCCGCCATCCAGTTCCTCAAGGGCATCTACGACAAGCTGTAGGATTCCACCATGCCGACTGTCGGAGCCACATACACCAGCTACAGAACCCGCGAGTCGGTCACGACGGGCGAGCTCGGGACTCCCAACACGATCACTTGGGAGATCACGATCCGAAAGAACGACGATACGCCAATCGACCATGAGGTGGAATACCTCGCGCTTCAGGTAGAGGGGCACATCCCGTACATCAACGATCCGCTGATCACGGGCACCGCGCCGACGGGCATGACATGGCAGCAGTTCTGCCGGGCGCGTTCGATCAGCTTCGCGTCAGGTCCGCGCGGCGTGCTGGTGGCGACCGTCGAGTGGTCAACGCTCTACATGGTCGATCCCGTGCAGGCGACGGTGGCGTATGTGCTGCCGTCCAGCGTGGACTTCGTGTCGCGCACCCGCTCGACCACCCTCTACCGAACTTCGTGGACGGTGCAGCCGCCGACCACCAGCGCAAACATCAGCGCAGACGTTGGCGGCAACGCCATCACGGGCGGGTTCGTCGGCAAGGCCGAGCAGGTCAACCAAGTCGCGATCCGCGTGCGGATCATGTACGACGCCTCGGCGGTCGCCATCAGCACCATGTATGCGAACAAGTTCACCATCGTCGGCAAGCGCAACAACGCAGCGCTCGGCGGGTTCCCAGCCTACTCGCTGGTGTGCGAAGGGCTGTCGATGAACAAGGTCGGCAATGGCTTCGAGTTCTACGAGGCCACGTTCGACCTGCTGTGGGACAACTGGAATCACTTCGAGCAAGTGCCCGTGCTGGCCGAGGGCGGGTTGCCCAAGCAGAACGCCAGCTTTGGGCCCGACGAGGTGTTTTGGCAGCGCATCGCGCTCTCAGCCACCGACTTCGCGCCCGTCATGTTCCCGAACGGCTCGAGCGGCACAGACACGAAGTTCCGCGACCGCACGCTAGGCGGGTGGTGGGTCCCATGAGCTGGGCGCGCGAAACCGCACGCACCGGCGTGGACCTGTCGCGCGTCAGGCAGCAGACGCCGAACTACCCGCGCATGGGGCAGGGCATGGCGCTGTTCAAGGTCATCAGCTCCGCGCTGATCACCAGCAGCGACTACCGCTACCTGTACACGCTAAGGGAAGCCGTCGTTGGCGCTGGCCCCGGCTACGCGCCGACGCTGTCGGTCAACAACCCGACCTACTACGGCGTCAGCGTGTCGGAGCTGTCGAACCCGGGCCCGACCTACAGCTACGGCATACAGGCGGCGAACGTCCCCGCAGGGTTCGTGCCCGTCGCCATCCCGAACAACTCGTACGTCGCCGGGTTCCTGCACTACCAGCAGAACGGCGACATCGTCGTGTGCATCGTGAACACGCAGGCCATCGACGGCGCTTGCACTTGAGGTGAACCATGGCGCAGGACTCCACCAACCCGCAGCGCGATTTCATCATCCAGCGTGGCGCGAACCTCGTGTTTACGCAGCATGTCGCCGCGAACCTGACCGGGCACTCGTTCACGCTGGTCGGCGAGCAGTCGCATGGCGCGACCACCGCCGATGTGTTCAGCCTCTCGACGCTCGGCGGCGAGATCACTATCTCGGTGCAGGGCAATCACACGGACATCATCTGCACGTTCGATGACTCGCTCACGCTCGGGTTCACCGCCCCGGCATACGGTGTGTACGCCCTTCAGGGCACCTCGGCCAGCGTCACGACGCGCTACGCCGAGGGCACGTTCTACGTCGTTCCTTGAGGTGATGACATGGCTTTCAAGATTTGCCGCCCCACTCTCGGCACCACCTATGTCCAGCTCGACCCATTGCCGGGACAGGCCAACTGCGTGTTCGTGAACGCCATGGGGCAGGTTGTCCGCTTCGTCGGCCCGGCCAACACCCTGGCCGAGGCGCAGGCGCTTGCGACGGCCAATGTGTACTTCGAGATCCCGAGCAGCGCCAGCGTCGTGTACTCGATGAACCTCGACCCGTCCAAGACTTGGTTTGCGACCACCTCTGGCGGCGGAAACCTCCTCTTGCACATGAGCTGGTGAACCCATGGAGTTCCCCGACATCGCCGCCGCCGTCACCATCGTGGCGACCGTGATCGGTTCTACGGTCCGCGTGATGCTGAAGCTCAACCAAATCGACCGAGAGCTCTTCGAGCTGCGGCGCGATTTCCTCGACATCAAGACAAGGCTCAACCGCCTTGAGGAGCGCAACCAGTGAAGAACAGCAAGACCACATTGGCTGGCATCGGCGCGATCCTGACCGCCGCTGGCGCAGCCGTCGCGGCGTGGCCCGATGTCGATTGGGCAACGACGGTGGCGGCGGTGCTGGCCGGGCTCGGCCTCATCTTCGCTAAGGACGCGGAGAAGAATGATTGAGCGGATCCTCACCGAGCTTGCCATCGGCATCCTGTCGCACTACGCGAAGCGCCCGAGGCTGCGTGACGCCGACAGCGATCCTCGGCGTGAGCGCGCTGCTGCTGTCGTGCGCGAGTGGCTGCGGCGAAACGGTGCTGGTCAGGAACGGGACGCCAGTTAGGATCGCCGAGCCCGTGCATGTCTACACGCTCGAGCGCGGCGAGTGGGTCAAGAGCGCCGGGCGCGTGGACCTGCGCGGCTGGTACGCCGTCAGCCCCGAGGAGGTCGAGTGAACCTGCACATGCTGTGCTGCTGCGGCGAGAACGCCGACCCGTGCGCCCCGGCGTGCGAGTGTGCGTCGAGCTACATCATCAGCGGCCTCGGCGGCGTGTTCAACTACGACGCCTCGCGCACGGGCCCGACGCCGTGCACGACGCTGTGCGATGACTACGACACGGGCAACCTTCGCAGCAGCGTGCAGCTGGCAATTCAGTTCACGCAGGGGCAGACGGGCGCGCTTTCCAAGGTCGCTGGGACATGCTGCTACAAGGCGTTCGGCGAACTAACAGCCACCTACCAGTACGGACTAACACAGCAGTGGTTTTGCTGCGGTCAGAACCCGTCCCCCGTCTGCGTGCACACCGAGAACAAGACGGGCACCGTGACGCTCGACTTCTGCTACACGGTGGTGTGTCTGCCGAACATCTATCGCAACGGGCCCGGCTGGCTGCACAGCCTGACCATCTGCGGCTTCTGCATCGACAACATCCAAGTCGTGACGCAGCCGCCGACCGCGCAGGAATGCATTGACGGGCTGTCGTGCGACGAGCTGCCCCTCGGGCGCTACGGGCTGTGCGTCGGCGGCGGCGGATATCACTGGGCGACTGCGCTGAAGTGCCTCGACACCATCCAGCGCCCGGGCGATGTCGATTACATCTCCTACTGCGAGAACTACGCCGACTGTGCCGTCAATCCGACCGGGCCGTGCTTCGAGCCCTACCTGACCCAGCAGCGCCTCATGGGGCCGTTCTCGCCGTACCTCGTCGCCGAGTTCACGGCTGGCAACCCCGAGCCCGAGCCATGCGGCAACACGGGCGTCGGCGACGGGCCGATGGGAACCGTCCTGACGAACTGCACGACCCACAAGGGTATCTGCACTGGCGGATACGACTACACCGATGACTGCTGCCGAGCCGAGCTCACCTACTCATTCGCCCTCCCCTACTTCCTGTGAGTACATGCGGGAGGGCGAGTGCCGGAATCGGCTGGCGCTGCCCCTGTACGGGCCTCGGCCCTCAAAGGGCGTCTGCGGTCAGTGCCAGCATCGGAACGGCCTACGGGGGCTGGGCGACGCCCTAGCGTGGATCCTGTCGTGGACGCCAGCGCGGAAGCTCCAGCAGCGCCAGTGCGGGGGCTGCAAGGCACGCCAACAGGCGATGAACGAGGCCGTGCCGTTTCGCCAGCCGCAGCCGTGCGGGAAATGTCAAAAACCGAAGGCCGAGGCTCAAGCCCCTTGACGGTGTTGGCCGATGTTCTTAGCGTTGCTAAGAATGGACAAGCGATACGCAATCGCCGTTTCTCAGGAGGATCACGCGCTCGTCACCGAACTCGCGCAGAAGCTTGGGCGCTCCCGAGCCGACATCGTGCGCGAGGCGCTGGCGGGATTCGTGCTCATTCGCGACCTCAATGAGCAGATCGCTCGGAAAGAAGTCAGACCATGGCAGAATGGATCGGAATCGCCCTCGCGGCGGCAGCAATCACGTTTGTCGGCCTCTGCGCTGTGTGGCCGCTCTTCGATGACCGGGAGGTCCGATGACCAGTGAACTGGCCAAACTGCCGGCACAGCCCGTCGCGGCGCTCGAGCCCCTGCGGGAGCAAGTGCGGATCGTGCAGGCCCTCAGCAAGCCCGTGACCGAGCGGTACTGCATCAACCTTCAGGGCAAGCAGTACGTCCAGGTGGCGGGGGCGACTTTGATCGCCAACGCCATGGGCTACGCCGTGCGCGAGGTCGAGGTCAAGCGCGTCGATTTTGGTGGCGGGATCAGCGGTTGGGAAGCTACCGCCGAGATCCTCGACATCGAAACGGGCACGATCATCGGGCGCGGCTCGGGTATCGTGACGGACGATGAGAAGCCGTGGGGCAGCCGCCCCCAGTTCGCTCGGCGCGCCATGGCCTCGACGCGTGCCGCTGGGCGCGCGCTGCGCCTCAGCCTCGGGCATCTGTTCTGCTACCTCGGCGACCGCGTGGCGTCGGTGACGGCAGAAGAGATGCCCGAAGACACCAAGTAGTCTTTCCCGAACGCCCCGGGCGGGGGAGCACCCGCCCCCGCTCGGGGTTTTTCGTGAAATCCCCCCCTCATCCCCCCTGCACCCCCCTTGACCCCCCTTGACAGTGCGATTACGCTGTGCAGCAGCTAAGCGCTCAGCGCGCAGTCTGTCTGTCCAGCGTAAACCGCCCTGTCCAAGGGGTGGGCGAAAGGGACAAACCGATGGACCAAACACAAATGAGAGAATGGCACACGACCCGCGAAGGGCTGTTTCCCACGAAACTGCCCTACACCGCCGTGACCGCGATCAACTCGCAGCTTCCCCAGCTTGAGTTCCAACGCGCCATGAAGGCCCTAACCCTGTACTCGCAGCAGAAGCCCTACAAGGGCTTCTACATGCTGAAGTACATGGTGTGGTACGAACGCGCTGGGACGGACGAACGCCCTC
>Ga0209770_10000908_pt1 | contig 15615 bp, 11 predicted proteins | sample LauGreSu1BDMLBDD_2_FD_187572 | JGI IMG/M metagenome (GOLD analysis project Ga0209770, IMG submission 187572) | Freshwater lake microbial communities from Lake Michigan, USA - Su13.BD.MLB.DD (SPAdes) (version 2) | ecosystem: Environmental > Aquatic > Freshwater > Lake | place: Lake Michigan, USA...
CTCGAAGTGCTTTCCCTGAACCTCCAACTGGGTGTCGTCGAAGAACACCTCCCGTTGACCACAATGGAGCAGACGTCGCGGATCGGCCTGCTGCCATACCCACTCCACAAACTCCCGAAGGAGTTTCCGGAGATCCTCGACACTCTGGTCGGACTGGCCCCGCAACCACTCCCCGACCTGGGATTGATCAGCAAAGCGATCGACCCCGAAGAGCTTCCCGGCCAAGGGATCCTCGTTGAGGGCCTCCGAATCCGAGAGGCACCCCCCGCCAGTGCACAGGGCATAGACCAACTGCCCGACGATGACCTCCGGGGAGTAGCCCCGGCGCTTGTCACGTCGGGGATCCAGACTCGAGAGCTTCCGGATCCGCTGCCAAAGACCAAACCGCTGCGCCATGGCCTCCACGGCCACCAGACCGGCGTGGATCGAGTGATCCTTGTTCTCAATAAACTCGAGCCGCAGACGGGTCTCCCTCTTGGCGATCGCTGGCGACCCGCCCCAACGGAAATTCATCGCCCCATGCACTCCGTCGCCACCGATCGTGACGATCGGAGGCCCATCACTGGTCCCTTCCGATTGTCCGGCTGTGATCGCATGGGTCTCGTAATCCAAGTTCCCGGTCTACCGATCCTTCATCCGTTTTCGGAGACCGTCTTCACTGCCCGCTCAATGGCATCGGCAGGACCATCCCATCGAAACGCCTTCATGGCATAGGCCGCGCATCTCTCCCGGGATGGCAACTCCAGCCGCCTGGACAGCACCTCTTCCATTTTCCTGGCAATCTGCGTGGGATTTCCCGGCTCGAACAGAAATCCTTCACCTAGCGGCCGAATCAACTCCGGATTGGCCCCCGAGGAGGATGCAAGGACAGGTGTTCCGCAGGCCAAGGACTCGGCCGTTGCCAACCCGAAACCCTCAAGGTCTAGGGATGGCATCAGTACGCAGTCCGCGGACTGGTAAAGGACCGGAAGTTCAGATTCCGGAACGAAACCAAGCAGGTGGACCCTCTGTTCGAGTCCGAGTGCGAGTATCCGTGCCTGGAGGTGTTCCTTCTGGGGGCCCCTGCCTGCAATGGCCAAGCGGGAGCCTGGAAACCGGTCTGCCACCCTTTCAAAAGCCTCGATAAGATGGATCAGGCCCATCCGTGGATCCAGTCGACGAACAGCCAGGAAGAGAAACTCTTCCGGTTGAATATTCCGTTGGAGGCGAAGGTGATCGCGATTCAATGCTGGCTTGAAGCGGTCGAGGTTGGCCCCGCCCCCGATGACCTCGACCTCGCGGTGAAGTCCCCGATGCCACTCTGGAAGCCTGCGTTTCGAGTACTCACTTGCCACGAAGACTTTGGAGGCACTCGACACGGAGCCTCGCTCGACACGGTGCATCACCCATCCAGAGATCCGATCCAACAATCGGCGGCTGAATCCACGAGTCCGGGCCGTGACCGTCAGACGATGCTCCAGAGCCCATGGGCCTTGGAGGATGGTCGCATATCTCAATCCCTTCAAGGAAGGGGAGAGGTATGCGTGATGTGAGAACAGGAGTGTCTTGTCTCCATCTTTCAGGAGATTTGCGACCTCGCGCCTCGCTGCGGAATTTGCTGCCCGCCAACGGGACAGGAATCCGGCCCCGTTGCGGGGAAGGCGGTGGAGCGTGACGCCCTTCCGTGACTCGAATTCTGGGAGGGAATCTCCGGGGTTCGGATAAACAGCGTGGACGTCGTGCCCCCTGTGAGCCAGGAGTTCCGCGACCTCCGTCGCATAACGATATCCACCGCCATCAAGATCTGGTGTGTAGCCGAGAGTTAAGAAAACAAACCGCATGAGACCCGAGCGCCCGGAGGACCGTTCGGCCCGGGCAGATACCTCTCTTCCTATGAATTCGGCCATCAGGGATACCCTCGACTGTAGCCCAACGATGCCCTAGGCCTGTAGGGGGCATTCTTACCGTTGCAATCTGAACTTCTGGAGTGAAGCGATCTCTCCGTTGCTCTCATAACATGACTTCGCCAAGTCCAGGTAAACTCCTAGAGGGCGGGCGACCTTGATTTCGTTCCGGGGAAAGCGGTTCCATTGGTTTGGAGTTGGTTCACGCTGCCGGGTTCCGACGGAGAAGCGGGAAGGTAAAAGCAGTCGGTCGCGACGACTTTCCGAAATCAGCGAGGAGCGATTTGAGGCAGTCGAACGAGTTCAAGTCAGGTTTCCTGTGGGCTACGCCCGATTCGAGGACATCCTGCGCTGCTTTGGATCCCTTCCATCACTCTCAAAGAGCTATCCTCGCGATCCTGAGGAGATGGCTCAGGTCCCCGCGACCTCAATCTGAGTCGAGGTTTTCCCAAACGTTGCCCGAAAGCTCTTGTCACAGGGACAGCGCGCGCTCTTGCTTTGAGTGTGCTTGAAAGCGATTCCGTTACCCCAGGTGGAAAAGGAGAAGTCGCACCTCATGGCCGGTCCCGGAGTTCAAGGAGACCGTCGAACAGATTGGCGGCGGGCTTGAAGGGTGCCGCCGCACGGGCGAAGAACTACATCCTCGACACCAACGTCCTCATCCACGATCCCGATGCGCTGCTGAACTTCCAGGACAACCGGGTCCTGCTGCCGATCGAGGTCATCGAGGAGATCGACAAGTTCAAGCGTGAGACAACCGAGCGCGGTCAGAACGCGCGGAAGGTGAGCCGCATGCTGGATCAGCTCCGGACCCGAGGGTCTCTGAGTGAAGGCGTGCCGCTCGACCACGGTGGCCAGCTCCGGATCATGTTCGGTGGTGTCCCTTCGACGGAGGTGGGTCAGGTCGCAGACAGGGAGGGTTTTGTGCTACCGAACTCGGTCGACAACCGGATTCTGAGACTAGCCCTGGCTGTGCATCGGAAGCATCCGAGAGTCCCGACGGTCTTGGTGACCAAGGACATCAACCTCCGTCTCAAGGCCGATGCGTTGGGCCTCCCTGCCGAGGATTATGAGACCGACCGGGTCAATCTACGGGATCTCTACACCGGGATGTTCGAGCTGGTGTTGCCTGCGGCAAGCCTCTCCGAATTCCGCTCCAAGGGAGAGCTGGCCCTCCCCCTGGGCCCCGTCCGATCTCCCAACGAATACTGCACGCTCATCGCGGATGGGGATCCGAAGCGGACCGTCCTCTCGAAGGTGGATGCCTCGGGGCGGCGGCTGGTCCCCCTCCAGGAGGCGCAGAATGTCTGGGGAATCCGTCCCCGGAACCGGGAACAGAACTTCGCGCTCGATGCGCTCCTCGATGAGCGGATCCGCCTGGTCTCCCTGATGGGCAAGGCGGGTACGGGGAAGACTCTCCTGGCGCTGGCCGCGGGTTTGAAGCGGACGGTCCAGGACCGGGAGTTCCGCCGGCTGGTCGTGGCCCGCCCGACGATCTCCATGGGCAAGGAGCTGGGCTTCCTGCCCGGCACCCTCGAGGAGAAGCTGTCCCCGTGGATGCAACCCATCCATGACGCCCTCGAACTCCTGGCAGATCTCAACATGGGGCACGAGAACCGGAAGGCCGGGGACCTTCTTCGCAGCGGCGTCATCGTGGTCGAGGCACTCAGCTACATCCGCGGGCGTAGCATCGCCAACCAGTTCGTCATCGTCGACGAGGCCCAGAACCTGACCCCGCTGGAGGCCAAGACGATCCTGACCCGTGTGGGTCATGGCACGAAGATCATCCTCACTGGCGATCCCTATCAGATCGACAACCCCTACGTGGACGCCTCCAGCAACGGGTTCACCTACGTGGTGAACCGCTTTCGCGACCAGGCCATCTCGGCCCACGTCGAATTGTCCCGGGGCGAGCGCAGCGAGCTCGCCGAGCTTGCGGCGAACATCCTCTGATCAACGGGTATCTGGAATCGGCACCGCCACGGCACGGAAGGTCCTGGATCCCGGTTCCGGACCCCGGTTCGACGCCAGGTTTCCGTCGTCGCTGAGCACCAGCAGCCGGCGATCCTGGCCCTCGCCCAAAAGGACGAGAGCCTCTGGATTCAGCCCCTTGAGTTTTGGGGTCTCTACCCGTCCGGGTTCCATGCCTTTCCCGCTCCAACGGTAGAGGTGCGTCTTGCCGCCGCCGTCGGGGCTTCCGGCGAGGATGTAGAGATCGTTGTCCACTCGGACGAGGTCGCGGATGCCCCGGCCACCGAGGTCGAGGAAGACGGGCGCGGCGAGTTTGGCAGGCTTGCCTTGGATCCTCTCGAGTGGATTCAGCAGGGGGATCAGCACCGCTCTCCCTTCGTGCAGCGGTCCCCGGAGTCCCAACACCAGCGAACGGTCCACTCCCTCCGCCAACCCCTCGATGTTGAGTCCGCCGTGGTCGGGTGGTCGGGTGGCTGCGGTGCGGAGATTCAACAATGCCAGCCCAGGGTCCGTCAGGAGTTCCTCGAGGAGGTTCTGGACCGGCTGTCCCAGCAGCTCGAGGGAATCGTCTCCTTCCCTGGATACCACGCGGAATGCGACGAGTCGTTGGCGATCCGGACGCCGGTCACCGGAGCTGTTCCGTCCGTGGGACCCGATCCAGAAGGCCACGTCGCCGATCCGTGCCGCCCCCTCGAAGTCAGCCTCCCCGTTCCGGGTCTGTAGCCCGAGCCAGGGCGAGGTCTCGAACCGCGAAAGGGGTTTCCGGCCTCCGACCTCGTAGAGCTTCAGGGCGTTGTCCTCGTCGCAACCAACGATGAATCGGTTGGGCCCTACGGCTACGCCCGCGGAGGCGTTGGCCAGGCCCTCGAACACAAGTGCCGATGCCGACTCGGCCCCGGAACACGACCCGGCATGGAGGCAGGTGATCAGGATCACCATGTGGAGAAGGGGTCGGAGCATGCGGATAAGATCGGCGCAACAGGGTGTCTGGGAAAGGTTGAACCAAGGGCTGGACGGTGCCTTTCGACTGCGGAGTGAACCGCGGGGTTGGCAACCCGGGTGTCCGTTCCTAGGTTAGGGCATGTCCGAGAAGTCGATTGACCAGATCCCATTCTCGACGCGCGAGCTCTTCGACAAGGGCGTTGCGGCGGTCGAGAAGAACAATCTGGACTATGCCATAACGCTGTTGATGCAGGTGCTGCGTCTGGAGCCCGGTTTCTACCAGGCGCGCGAGGCACTGCGGGCGACGCAGCACAAACGCTCTGCCGGCAAACGGAGCCTCTTCAGGAAATTCGTCGGCTCGGCCAGCAGTCTGACCCGGGGCCAGGTCGCGTTGAGGACCAATCCCCACGACGCCTTGATGATCGCGGAGGAGGTCCTGAACGACGATCCCGGCAACGTCCTTGCCCATGAGCTGTTGGCGAAGGCGGCGACCCTGGCGGGGTATCCCAAGACGGCGGTCCTCTCGTTGGAAGTCGCCCTTAGGAGTCAGCCATCCAACCGACAGGTGGCCATCGACCTTGCCGAGGCTCTGTGCGTCGTCGGCAGTCGAGCCCGGGCCGAGAAGATCCTCCGGGACCTCCTGAAGGCCAACCCCGGTGACCCCGACATCAACCAGCGTCTCAAGAACACCCTGGCCGATCGGACACTGCACGAGGGGGGCTATGTGCAGCTCGAGGGCGGAGGTGGCAGTTTCCGGGACATCCTCAAGGACAAGGAGGAGGCCCGTCAGATCGAGCAGGAGAATCGTCTGGTCAAGGATATCGAGGTGGCTGCGACACTCGGCTCCGAGCTGGAATCCAGAGTGGCCCAGGAGCCCGAAAACCTACGGCTTCTGAGGGATCTGGCGGACCTGTACCTGAAGCAGGAGCGCTTCGCGGAGGCCATCCGCACCCTGGAGCTCTACCTGGAGAAGGCCGGTGTCCAGGACCCTCTCATCCTCGAGGGACTGCGGGATGCGCGGCTCGCCGAGTTCGATCACCGGATCCGGTCCCTGGACCCTGCCGCGCCATCACACGACGCCGAGGCGGCGGCGCTGCGTCAACAGCGGGAAGAGTGGGTCCTTTCGGATGCCAAACGGCGGGCCGAGGCCAACCCGACCGACCTGCAGATCCGGTATGAACTCGGAGCGCTGCACCTGGCTGCGGGTCGGATCGGTGATGCGATCGCCGAACTGCAGAAGTCCCAGAACAACCCCAACCGTCGGATCGCCTCCATGAACCTCCTCGCCCAGGCCTTTGCGAGGCGCGGCATGAATGATCTCGCCGCACGCAAACTCCAGGAGGCCCTCAAGGAGAAACTGGTCTTTGATGAGGAGGCCAAGGAGCTCCGGTACCAGCTCGGGATCGTCCTCGAGAAGATGGGCCGCAAGGAGGAGGCGATCGACCAGTTCAAGGCGATCTACGAACAGGACATCGCCTACCGGGATGTCATGGCCCGCGTCGATGCCCACTACGCCTCCCAGTAGCTCCTGATCCGGGGTATCGCATGTCCGAATCGGAAACCTGCTTGAACACGGCTCCACGGTGGCGAGAGTCGTCGGAACTAATCGCATGAATCGAAGACTGATGCTGGGATCCTTGGTGGGGTTGGCCTTGGCGGCAGGCTGCCGGAGCAAGTCCAAACGCACCCCTCACATCCGGGTGGAGGACTTCGGCCGCGGGGAGTCGGGAGATCCGATCATCCGAGTCGCCTGTGCCGGCGACAGCATCACCTACGGGGCCGGGGTGGAGGACCGCGAGAAGAAGTGCTATCCGGTCCGGCTCAACGCCCTGCTGGGGCCACGATTCGATGTGCGCAATCAGGGACGCAACGGGGCCACGGCGAGTTCAACCGGCGACCTCCCGTACACGTCGACCGAAGAGTTCAAGGCTCTCGGGGAATTCCGTCCGGAGGTGATCATCCTGGCTCTCGGGACCAACGACACCAAACCGCAGAACTGGAAGGGCAAGGAAGCCTTCCAGATGGAGTACCGGAACCTCCTGGCGACGTTGAGGGCGCTGAAACCCAGGCCCAAGATATGGGCCTGTTTCCCGCCGCCGGTCTACCGGGATGCGTGGGGCATCAACGCCCAGACCCTCGACGACGTCATGGATGCCATCGAGTCCGCCTGCGATCGGGAGAAGATCCCGGTGATCGATCTGCATGATGCCCTGAGCGGAAACCCGTCCTGGTTCCCGGACGGCATCCATCCGAATGCCCGGGGTGCCGATGCGATCGCCACGACCGTGTTTCAGGCAGTCCGTCCCTGAGTCATGGCCGCGAACGAAATCAGGGGCCGGTCCACGCGGCGGATCCTGCTGCTGGCCTTCTCGGTGTACCTCCTGGATCAGGTGACCAAACTCGTGGTCCTCCGGTTCCTGGGACTCGAGCAGGAGCACGATGTTGTGCCGGGGTTCTTCAAGTTCGTCCATTGGGGCAACACGGGAGCGGCGTGGAGTCTCTTCCGGCACAACAACCACATCCTCGCGGGGATCTCGGCCGTGGCGATGATCGCCCTCTGGATCTTCCGGCGTCATTTCGAGGCTGACCGTCCTGCCGGGCAGGCCGCGTTGGGGCTGCTCTTCGGTGGAATCGCTGGCAACCTGACCGATCGGGTACTCCCCACCCGCCAGCATGTGATCGATTTCCTCCGGTTCTATCTGGTCCCCCGGGAAGGTGGGGAGATGGGGTTTCCCGCCTTCAACGTGGCCGACACCGCCATCTGCATCGGCGTGGGACTTCTCCTCCTCCTCTCTTGGCAGTCGGACGTCCCGAGGGCCTCCCGGGGCGTGGCAGAGCGGCCAGCGACGCCGGAATAGCTGCATCCATCGGTATTGAGGATGAGTGAGACCTCAGCGGCAACAGCTCCCGAGCCGATCCTCCTGACCGGGGCAACCGCCTCGGGCAAGTCCGCGGTCGCCCTGGAGCTCGCCCGGCGTTGGGGGGCCGAGATCGTTTCCGTGGACTCCATGCAGGTCTACCGTGGGCTCGACATCGGCACAGCCAAGCCCTCCCCGGCCGAGCGGGCTGAAATCCGTCACCACCTGGTGGACATCGTGGATCTCACCGATTCGTTCGATGCCGCCCGGTTTGTGTCCCTCGCGACAGATGCCATCCGGGACGCCCGGACACGCGGACGTTTGGTGATCCTCTGTGGCGGCACTGGGATGTATCTCAGCGCCTGGCTCAATGGCCTGGGCGAGTCGCCGGCCCCGGATCCGGCACTCCGGGCCGAATTGGAATCGCTGCCGCTGCCGGTGCTGTTGGATGAACTGGCCCGGAAAGACTGGACGACATTCGACGAGATCGATGTGCAGAACCGACGTCGAGTGGTGCGGGCGGTGGAGGTGATCCGGCTGACTGGACGGCCATTCTCCCAGCAACGGGCCCGCTGGAGTGATCGGGCTCCCACCATGGCGGGTCGGTGTTTTGGACTCGAGCGGGATCGGGCCGATGAGATCCGGCGCATCGACCGGCGGGTCGACCGCATGTTCCAGGCCGGATTGATCGAGGAGACCCGATGCCTTCTTGATGGGGGCCTCCGGGGGAATCGTACTGCGATGCAGGCAATTGGATACCGCCAGGTCGTCGACCACCTGGAGGGGCGGTGTCGACGGCAGGAGGCGGTGGAATTGGTCAAGGTCCGGACCCGACAGTTCGCAAAGCGCCAGAGGACGTGGTTCCGGGGACAACTCGATCTGCGTTGGATCGGCGTGGGTCAGGCTGAATCACCCGCGCAGATCGCCGATCGCATCGGTGCAGAACTGCAGAAGTCCGCCTGAAAAGGAGATTAGCACCTCGACTCAACGCGTTGGATTGCAATGAACGCTTGCCCAAGGGAGGTCGCTTGTGATTTTTTTCACGAGGCTTTGGCGCACAAGGCCTCTCCCTTCGTTGTCATCTTTGGGCCTGAACAGGTCTGCTGAGGCAGTTTTGGGGTGTGTCGGTGGCGCCTTGGCTGTGGGGACCCAGGTGATGACGGAGTGGGCTTATGGCCTATTCGCAGGGAATTGCCGCCGGTTCGACCACGCAGGACGCAGGATTCGATCAATCGCCGGGTCACACCGGCTCAACGCTGACCGATGCCATCCATTTTTCCCAGATGGGCCAACCAGTTCGGACCGAAGCTGCTCGTGGGCGGTGGTCTGATCGGGACCTTGGCGACCGCCGGGGTGACCTACTACTTCACCCCGAAGTACACCCGGGTGGGCTACCAGCCGATCCAGCCGGTGCCGTTCTCGCACCGCGTCCATTCGGACCAGCTTGGGATCGACTGCCGCTATTGCCACAATGGGGTCGAGAAGTCGTGGTTCTCCAACATCCCGGCGGCGAGCACCTGCATGAACTGCCACAGCCTCATCCTGAAGGATGATCCGCGGCTGCAGCTCGTCCGGGATTCCTACCAGTCTGGAACCCCCATCCCCTGGGTCCAGATCCACAAGGTCCCGGACTACGTCTACTTCAACCATTCGGTCCACGTGAACCGTGGCATCAGCTGCGTGAGCTGCCACGGGCAGATCAACGAGATGGATGAGGTCTACCACGCGAAGCCCCTTTCCATGTCCTTCTGCCTCGATTGCCACCGCAAGCCGGAGGACAACATCCGACCTCTCGACAAGATCACCCAGCTCGATTGGAAGGGTCAGGTGGACGGCAAACAGCTCGTCCATGACTGGAAGGTTCAACCCGGCGAAAGCTGCTCGGTCTGTCACCGCTGATGAAGACGATCCCCCCGCCTTGCCCGGAACCCGAAACGGGCCGGAAATATTGGCGTTCCCTCGACCACCTCCAGGACAAGCCGGAGGTCCGGGAATGGATTGAACGCGAGTTCCCAGACGGCGCCAGCCTCGCCCCGGATGGCGAGTCGCGTCGGGATTGGATGAAGATCATGTCCGCCAGCTTCCTGCTGGCCGGCATGGGCGGACTCGCCACCGGGTGCCGTCGACCCGAGGAGGAGTTGCTTCCGTTCGGCAAGCAGCCCGAAGGCTACCTGCACGGAGGCTACAAGTTTTTCGCGACGGCCGTCCCCAACCGGGACGCTGCGACCGCTGTTCTCGCCAAGTGGCAGGATGGACGCCCGATCAAGCTCGAGGCCAACCCTCTCGCCCCGGGAAGCCATGGCACGTGTGCATGCGTCCAGGCTGCCATCCTGGACCTCTACGATCCTGACCGTGCCACGCGTCACACCCACAAGGGAACCGACGTCTCCGCGGCGAAGGTTGTGGATGCGTTGTCGGCACTGTCGAAGCAGTTTGCCAGCAACAGCGGCAAGGGACTCTACATTCTCGCTGAGCGCAGCAGTTCTCCTAGCCGGAACCGTCTCCAGAAGGCGCTGAAGGACAAGTTGGGCGAGTCGGTCTGGGCTGAATACGAGCCCGTTGATCTTTCTGCAGGGCGCGCGGCGACCGCAATAGCCTACGGCCCGGGTGTACGTGCCGTGGTGAAGGTCGGAAACGCAAAGCGGATCCTGTCGTTGGATGCCGATCTTTTCGGGACCGAGCAAGGCGCCGCAGGTGCGATGGCCGGGTACGCCAAACACCGCAAGCCGGGTGACGAGATGAACCGGCTCTATGTGGTGGAGTCGCTCCTCAGCATCACCGGCGGTCAGGCCGACCACCGCCTCCGCGTGAAGCCCAGCGAGGTCCTGGCGGTCGCCGCCCAGGTCGCCGCCGCCGTCCTCAAGGGAGGTCCTGTTGCTGACAAACTGCGCGGCCTTGCGGGGTCGAGTCCTGCCTCGACCAAGTGGGCCGAGGAATGCGCGAAGGATCTCGTGGCCCATGCCGGTGCGGCAGTCGTGGTGGCAGGACATCGCCAGCCGCTTTCTGTACACCTCATCGCCGCCGCCCTTAACGAAGCGCTGGAGGCCCCGGGTAAGACTCTCGACCTGGTCTCTGTTCCTTCCGGTGGTGACGCGGTCTCGATCCCGGAGGTTGTCTCGGCTTTGAACGCCGGCTCGGTCGACACGCTGGTCATCCTCGGCGGCAACCCCGCCTACAACGCCCCGGCCGATCTCAAGTTTGCCGAGGCTACCAAGAAGGCGAAGAACGTCGTCCGCCTCGGGTATTACGAGGATGAGACCGCTGCGATCGCCAACTGGCACATCGCTGCCTCGCACTTCCTCGAGTCTTGGGGGGATGCCCGTTCCCTCAATGGCACCGTCCTGCCTGTTCAACCGCTCCTCCAGCCGCTCTTCGGCGGCCTGACCGACCTCGAGGTTCTCGCCCGGTTGGCGGGTCTCGAGCAGACCTCCCCCTACGAGCTCACCCGCCAGACCCTCAAGGACCTGGGTGCGGATGGCGAAGAGGGATGGAAGAAGTTCCTCCACGACGGATTCCTCGCTAACAGCGCTTACAAGACGGCTTCGGTTTCCTTCAAACCCGGTGCTGTCGCCGCTGCGATCTCTGGCCCGACCTCGAAGGCCGAAGGATTCGAGGTAGTCCTGCACCGCGACTCCAAGGTCGACGACGGGCGCGGCCTCAACAACGGCTGGCTCCAGGAGATGCCGGACCCCATCACCAAGGTGACCTGGGAGAACGTCGTCACGGTTTCGCCCAAGACGGCTCGGGATCTTGGACTCCCACTCGAAAAGGGGACCCAGATCCCCCAGGACCAGAAGGCGCATGACGGCCAGTACCGTCAGATCACCCTGCGAGTCACCGTCAACGGCGTCAGCGTCGAGGGTCCCGTCTGGGTGCAGCCCGGTCTGGCCGACGGTGTCGTTGGTTTGGCGCTTGGCTACGGACGCACCGCTGTCGGTCGTGTGGGCAAGGGAAGCGGTTTCAACGCCTACCCGCTTTTGACTTCCACTGGCCCGCTCGTGTCGGGCGCCAAGGTGGAAATGGTCACGAAGCGGGCCCTTGTCGCCGTCACCCAGGAGCACGGGCTGATGGAGGGTCGTCCGGTGGTCCGAGAGGCCAATCTGGATGAGTACAAGAAGAAGCCCGACTTCGCGAAGAACATGGATCTCGATGGGCACCTGAGCTACGTGCCCCGGAATCCGGATGGTTCGATCAAGAACATCTACCAGAGCCCGTACAAGGCGAACCCCTGGACCAAGTCGGACATCAATCAATGGGCCATGGTGGTCGACCTCGGCACCTGCACCGGCTGCTCGGCCTGTGTGGTGGCCTGCCAGGCCGAGAACAACATCCCGATTGTCGGCAAGGGTCAGGTCTCCCGTGGTCGCGAGATGCACTGGATGCGGATCGACCGCTATTACAGCTACGACCCGAACATCCCGGCCTCCTCGGAGGTCGCGGCGGACGATCCTCAGATGGTCGTGCAGCCGATGCTCTGTCAGCACTGCGAGAACGCCCCCTGCGAGAGCGTCTGCCCGGTCAACGCGACCGTGCACGACAACGAGGGTCTCAACGTCATGGCCTACAACCGCTGCATCGGCACGCGGTACTGCTCGAACAACTGCCCGTACAAGGTCCGGCGCTTCAACTTCTTCGACTACAACAAGCGGGACAACTCGTTTGCCGATGCCGACGACCACCACTTCATGGATCTGACCGGGCCTCTCTACCATGGGCCTCTCGGGAAGAACCGTTATGCCGAAAAGGAGTGGGAGATCGTCAAGCTGGTCAAGAATCCCGACGTCTCGGTCCGCATGCGCGGTGTCATGGAGAAGTGCACGTTCTGCGTGCAGCGCATCGAGCAGGCCAAGATCGCCGTGAAGGTCCAAGCCCGCGACAGCGGCAACGTGCGCGTGCCTGGCAACATGGTGAAGACCGCCTGTCAGGAGGCTTGTCCGGCCGGGGCGATCAGCTTTGGCAACGTGCTGGATCCGGAGGCCTCAGTGAATGCCCTCCAGAATGATCCGCGCAACTACACGGTCCTCGGGTTCCTCGACAACAAGCCGAGGGTCACCTACTTGGCCCGGATCCGGAATCCAAACCCGGCGATGCCCGATTACTACGCCTCGCCGCGGTCTCTCCAGGACTACGAGAGGATCCGTGGCGAGAATCCATTTGAGGAGCACGGCCACGGAGGAGCCCACGGTCATGGAGATGACCATGGCAAGGCCGGTGGATCCGGCCACGCCGCCATGACCGGCGGGAAAGGAGGACAGATCTAATGGCTAACGCCGCTGCAATGTCTGCCGGGGCTGCGCCGTCGTCGAAGAAGGGCGGCGCCCATTCCCACCCTGCGCCGCCTAAGATCGTCGCCGCCGCACCTCCGCGGGAACTCGAGCGCTATCCGCTCGTTCTCAACAATCGTCCCCTCAACTGGATTACCGAACGCATCGCTGGCGTCTGCGAGAAGCCGATGCCTATCTGGTGGTGGCCCGCGTTCATCGTCAGCTTCGGTGGGATGATGCTCATGGCTGGCCTTGTGACCTACCTGATCGCCACTGGCGTGGGTGTCTGGGGTCTGAACCAGCCTGCCGCCTGGGCGTGGGACATCACCAACTTCGTGTTCTGGATCGGCATCGGCCACGCCGGAACCCTCATCTCCGCGGTGCTCTGCCTCCTACGTCAGAAATGGCGCACGGCAATCAACCGTGCCGCCGAGGCCATGACCCTGTTCGCCGTGGCCTGCGCCGGCATCTTCCCCGTCGTCCATACTGGACGCGTCTGGATGGCCCTCTGGTGGCTGCCCCCGATCCCCAACAACATGGCGATCTGGCCCCAGTTCCGTTCGCCGCTGCTCTGGGACGTGTTCGCCGTCTCGACCTACGGAACCGTCTCCCTGTTGTTCTGGTACACCGGCTTAGTGCCCGACCTCGCCACGCTGCGGGATCGTGCCACCTGCAAGATCAAGCGCCTCCTCTATGGCTTCTTCTCCCTGGGCTGGACTGGTTCTAACCGCAACTGGTCGAACTACGAGAAGGCGTACCTCATCCTGGCCGGATTGAGCACCCCTCTCGTGCTCTCAGTACACTCGATCGTGTCCTTCGACTTCGCGGTGTCCCAGGTCCCTGGATGGCACACGACCATCTTCCCGCCCTACTTCGTCGCCGGCGCCATCTTCTCTGGGTTTGGAATGGTGCTGACGCTGATGCTCCCGATGCGGGCACTGTTCCACCTCGAGGACATCATCACCGTCAAACACGTCGAACTGATGTGCAAGGTGATCCTCGCGACCGGCTCCATGGTGGGTTACGCGTACGGGATGGAGTTCTTCATCGCGTGGTACGGTGGCAGCCCCTACGAGCTCTATGCGTTCAAGAACCGCGCCTTTGGTCCATACTGGTGGGCCTACTGGAGCATGATCACCTGCAACGTGATCAGCCCGCACCTGTTCTGGTCCAAGAAGATCCGTACCAACATGGTGCTGGTCTGGATCATCGCAGGGTTCGTCAATGTGGGCATGTGGTTCGAGCGCTTCGTGATCATCGTGACCTCGATCCACCGGGACTACCTGCCTTCCAGCTGGGGCTACTTCACGCCCACCTGGGTCGATGTCTTCACCTTCGTGGGCAGCTTCGGTCTGTTCATGACGCTGTTCCTGCTCTTCATCCGCTACCTGCCGGCGATCGCAATCTCCGAGGTGAAGGCGGTGACCCCGCAGGCGGACCCGCACCACCCGCTGGGGGGCGCGAAGGAGCACCATCACTGATCCCCGAGGAACGACCATGAGCGCCACGCAGACACGACCCGTCGGGCTCCTCGCCCAGTATGAAACCCCGGCCGATCTCCTGCACGCCGCCCTTGAGGTGCGCGATGCCGGCTACAGCAAGTGGGATGTCTACTCCCCGTTCCCAATCCACGGCATGGACGCCGCGATGGGCCTGAAGAACTCCAAGGTGGGCTACTTCACCTTCGCCGGCGGCATCACCGGGTTCTTCTCCGGAATGCTGATGATCTGGTTCATGAACAAGTTCGACTACCCGATCGTGGTCGGCGGCAAGCCTCTCTTCACGCCGCTGTTCGCGTTCCCGGTGAGCTACGAGCTGACCATTCTCCTCGGCGCTTTCGGCACGCTGTTCGGGATGGCCTTCCTGAACCGCCTTCCGAAGCTGTACAATCCGTTGTTCAACGTGGAGCGGTTCCGCCGCGTCACCGACGACAAGTTCTTCGTCTACATCGAGGCGATCGACCCCAAGTACTCGGCTGAATCAACCCGATCCCTCCTCGAGAAGACCGGTGCGACGGCCATTGAAGTTGTGGAGGACTGACCATGGGTGACCTGTTCGAAAAAGTATTCCTGTTCGTCCTCTCGTTCTTCGGATCGAGGTTCAAGATCCTGCTGGGACTGGTGGCCCTCGCCACCATCTCGGTGGTCTCCATTGCCGGCTTCCGGGGCGACCACACCCGGAATCGTCCCCTCTACGTGTTCCCCGACATGGACTGGCAGTTCAAGCTGCGTCCCCAGACCAAGGCCGGGTTCCATGTCTGGCAGAACGACATGAGCTCGCGGCCCCAGGTCCTCGGGACCGTCGCCCAACGGGACGGTTTCTCCGACAATACCACCTGGGCCGACAGTGCCGTGAACACCGGCAAGGAGGGCGGCCAGTTCGTCGCCGTCAGCCCACTCCCGAACACCCTCGAATTCGTCCGGCGCGGTCAATCCCGGTATGGGGTCTACTGCCAGCCGTGTCACGGGGCCCAGGGCGATGGCAATGGCATCACCAAGAAGCTCGGGATGACGACCGTCGCGAACCTCATGGACCAGCGGATCATCCGCATGGCCGATGGCGAGGTCTTCAACACCATCAGCGTGGGCAAGAGCACCATGATGGGCTACGCGGCCCAGATCCCGGTCGAGGATCGATGGGCAATCGTCGCCTACCTGCGGGCCCTGCAACTGAGCCGACTGGGTCTTGAGACTGACG
>Ga0209770_10000913_pt1 | contig 15556 bp, 10 predicted proteins | sample LauGreSu1BDMLBDD_2_FD_187572 | JGI IMG/M metagenome (GOLD analysis project Ga0209770, IMG submission 187572) | Freshwater lake microbial communities from Lake Michigan, USA - Su13.BD.MLB.DD (SPAdes) (version 2) | ecosystem: Environmental > Aquatic > Freshwater > Lake | place: Lake Michigan, USA...
GCGAAGCCGCCCGCGCCGTCGCTCACGTTGACGCCGTCGCCCGGGACCGAAACGCAGACGGCCGCCGCGATCCGTGAACTGATGGCTCGCGCCTCGCGTGACCTGGCGCGTGTCAACACGGCGGCCTTGACCGCCGATGGCCGCGCGCAGTTCGAGACCGCCCGCCGCTTCCTGCAGCAGGCAGACGAGGCCCTGAAGGCCCGCAACGTGGTCTTTGCGGGCAAGCTGGCCGACAAGGCGGCGACGATGGCCTCTGTGCTCGCGCGCTGATGGCCGGCCGCCGCCGGCGGCACCGCGGGTGTCTTCCGACATCTAATCTTTGGTAGTCGCGGTTGCACACCACTGCACCTCGGCCGTTGTTCACTTTGCCAAAAAACTTTCCTTAAGCGAAAATATAGCGAATGATCGTATTTTGGCCGTTTTCCGCGATATATTGCGGACGCCCTAAAAGAAAAGCGCAATATGTAGTGCCTAAGGTGCTTGACAACAATTACTTACAGGCGCATATTTGGCTCCGCGCTCGAAGATGACTTTCAATCGCCAGACACCTCCCGGCGTCCATCGATTGAGGCTGAATCGGAGCCGAGTTTACGAACCGAAGTGCCGATTTAGAAACGTCAGACCGCGCGTACCAACCAACTTTAGAAGCACATTTGTTTAGATAGGGCGTCTGCCCCATAGGGGAGGGGTGTCGCCATTCGGAGGAAGAAGCATGCAGGACGCTTCCCAGAAGGGTTTGTCAGCGGCACCGGCCGGACAGACCGTGAGTTCATCGTCGGGTAACGTCGAGCCGACGGAGTCAGCACGAAGCCGAAAGTCTCAGGCCTCCCCGGGTCTGGAGTTTCCGCGTTTTTTCACGGCGGCCGGCAGCGATCCGTTCGACCTGGTCGAATGGGAACTGCGCGACGCCATCATCGGCAACGAGAAGGGTACCGTTGTCTTCGAGCAACGGGGCGTCGAAATCCCGAAGTCGTGGTCGCAACAGGCCACCAATATCGTTGTCTCAAAATATTTCCGGGGACACATTGGCTCGCCCGAGCGTGAACGCTCGGTCAAGCAACTGATTGGCCGCGTCGTCGACACCATCACTGAGTGGGCGCGCAAGCAGAAGTACTTCGCGTCGGATGCGGCGCTCCAGGCGTTCAGCGACGACTTGAAGTTCCTGCTGGTCAACCAGAAGGCGGCTTTCAACAGCCCCGTGTGGTTCAACTGCGGCTTCGAGAAGGCGCCGCAGTGCTCGGCCTGCTTCATCAACGCGGTCGACGACACCATGGACTCGATCCTGGGCCTGGCGAAGACCGAGGGCATGCTGTTCAAGTTCGGCTCCGGCACGGGCAGCAACCTGTCGGCGATCCGGTCGTCGAAGGAACTGCTGGCCGGCGGCGGCACGGCCTCGGGGCCGGTCTCGTTCATGAAGGGCTTCGACGCGTTCGCGGGCGTGATCAAGTCGGGCGGCAAGACGCGCCGCGCGGCGAAGATGGTCATTCTCAACGCCGAGCACCCCGACATCGTCGACTTCATCAGCTGCAAGGTCGAGGAAGAGAAGAAGGCGTGGGCGCTGATCGACGCCGGCTACGACGGCTCGTTCACGGGGACCGCGTACGGTTCGGTGTTCTTCCAGAACTCCAATAACTCGGTCCGCGTGACTGACGAGTTCATGCGCGCGGTGCTCGATGACGGCCTGTGGCAGACCAAGGCCGTGACCACCGGCGAGGTGATGGACACCTACAAGGCGCGCGACCTGATGCGCCTGATCGCCGAGGGCACCTGGGTGTGCGGCGATCCCGGCATGCAGTTCGACACCACCGTCAACGAATGGCACACCAGCCCGAACACGGCCCGCATCAACGCGAGCAACCCGTGCTCGGAGTACATGTTCCTGGACGATTCGGCCTGCAACCTGTCGTCGCTGAACCTGATGACCTTCGTCAAGGACGATGGTGAGTTCGACGTCGACGCGTATCGCGCGGCGTGCCGCACCATGATCACCGCGCAGGAGATCCTGGTCGACAACTCGAGCTACCCGACCCCGGCGATCGCCAAGAACAGCCACGCCTTCCGCCCCCTCGGCCTGGGCTACGCCAACCTCGGCGCCCTGCTGATGTCGCGCGGCCTGCCGTATGACAGCGATGCCGGCCGCGACTACGCCGGCGCCCTGACCGCGGTGATGACCGGCGAGGCCTACGCCCAGTCGGCGCGCATCGCCCGCGACCACGGCGGCCCGTTTGCCGGCTACGACCTCAACCGCGAGCCGTTCCTGCGCGTCATGCGCAAGCACCGCGACGCGATCAAGGACATCAACTCGCGGCACGTGCCGGACGACCTGTATGCCGGCGCCAAGCAGGCGTGGGACGAGGCGGTCGAGCTCGGCGAGGACTTCGGCTACCGCAACGCGCAGGCCACCGTGCTGGCGCCCACCGGCACCATCGGCTTCATGATGGATTGCGACACGACCGGCGTCGAACCCGACATCGCGCTCGTGAAGTACAAGAAGCTGGTCGGCGGCGGCATGATGAAGATCGTCAACCAGACCGTGCCGCCCGCGCTCAAGAAGCTGGGCTACACGGCCGCGCAGGTTGCCGACATCATCAAGCACATCGACGAGCAGGAAACCATCGAAGGCGCGCCGCACCTGCTGGAGCGCGACCTGCCGGTGTTCGACTGCGCCTTCAAGGCCTCGAAGGGCGAGCGCTCGATCCACTACATGGGCCACATCAAGATGATGGGCGCCACCCAGCCGTTCATCTCGGGCGCCATCAGCAAGACCGTGAACGTGCCCAAGGACGCGACCGTCGAGGACATCGAGCAGGCCTATCTCGAGTCGTGGCGTCTCGGCGCCAAGGCCGTCTCGATCTACCGTGACGGTTCCAAGCGCACCCAGCCGCTCAACACCTCGAAGGCGGCGATCGACGCCAAGGGCGTGGTCATCAGCCAGCAGACGACCGACGCGGTCAAGGCCGCGGTGGCGGCCGCGCTGGCGCAGAAAGCCCCGGCCCGCCGCAAGCTGCCCGACGAGCGCCAGGCGATCACGCACAAGTTCGACATCGCCGGCCACGAGGGCTACATCACCGTCGGCCTGTTCGAGGACGGCATGCCGGGCGAGATCTTCCTGGTCATGGCCAAGGAAGGCTCGACCATCTCGGGCTTTGCCGACGCCTTCGCTCAGGCCATCAGCTACGCGCTGCAGTACGGCGTGCCGCTGCAGGCGCTGGTCGACAAGTTCAGCCACGTGCGGTTCGAGCCGTCGGGCATGACCAAGAACGCCGACGTGCGGTTCGCCAAGTCGATCGTCGACTACATCTTCCGCTGGATGGCGTCGAAGTTCCTCTCGGCCGAGGCGCAGTTCCTCGCCGGCGTCAACAACCGCGACGAGGCGGCCAGCGGCTACGCCGCCGAGCCGGCGGCCGTGCCGGCGCCGCGGGTCACCGCCGCGGTGACCGCGACCGTGAGCACGACCGGCGTGATCGTGCCGCAGACCAACCAGTTCGCCGCCATGCAGAACCAGGAGGACGCGCCGCCGTGCACGACCTGCGGGTCGATCATGGTGCGCAGCGGCGCCTGCTACAAGTGCAGCAATTGCGGCACGACGTCAGGCTGCGCGTAGCCAACCTAACCACGAAGGTCGCGAAGCCACGAAGCAACTTGGCAACGGGCTGACTAGGGGAGGGCCGGGAGCAATCCCGGCCCTTTCTCTTTGCTTGGGAAAGTTCAGTTGTTAACCGGGATACTCGAAAAATACTGGGGCTATAGCTCTTTCCGCCCCCTCCAGCTCGAAGCGATGGAAGCGGTGATGGCGGGACGCGACTCGCTGCTGGTGTTGCCCACCGGCGGCGGCAAGTCGCTGTGCTTCCAGGCGCCGGCGATTGCCCGCGACGGGCTGGCCATTGTCGTGTCGCCCCTCATCTCGTTGATGAAAGACCAGGTCGATACGCTGGTCGGCAACGGCGTGGCGGCGGCGTACTACAACAGCGGCATGTCGTCGGAGGCAAGGGCCGACGTCACCCGCGGCATTCGCGACGGCCGCTACCGCATGCTGTATGTCGCGCCGGAACGGCTGGTCGGCGACGGCGGCGACGGCTTTCTCAAGCTGCTCGAATCGAAGCCGGTCAGCTTCATCGCCGTGGACGAGGCGCACTGCATCAGCCAGTGGGGCCACGACTTCCGCACCGAGTATCGCCAGCTGGCGCGCCTGCGCGAACGCTGGCCGTCGGTCAGCATGCACGCCTATACCGCCACGGCCACCGGGCGCGTGCGCAAGGACATCATCGCGCAACTGGGCCTGCGCGATGCGGCGGAACTGGTCGGGTCGTTCGACCGGCCGAACCTGGTGTACCGCGTGCTGGCCCGGGCGACGCTCAAGGCGCAGATCCTCGGGGTGCTCGAGCGCCATCGCGGCCAGGCCGGCATCATCTACTGCACTTCGCGCAAGGAGGTGGACAGCCTGTCGCAGTGGCTTAACGACACCGGCTGGCGGTCGCGCCCGTACCACGCCGGGCTGGCCGACGAGGAGCGCAGCCGCAACCAGGACGCGTTCCTGAACGAAGAAGTCGATCTCGTGGTCGCGACCGTGGCCTTCGGCATGGGCATCGACCGCTCGGACGTCCGCTTCGTCATTCACTCGGGCGCGCCGCAATCGCTCGAGCACTACCAGCAGGAGTCGGGGCGCGCCGGCCGTGACGGCCTCGAGGCCGAATGCGTGCTGATCGCCTCGGGCGCCGACTTCCTGAAGTGGCGCGTCATGCTCGAGAAGAACGGCGAGATGTCCGACGCGCGCCGCGCCCTGCTGCGCGACATGGAGCGCTATGCCGCCAGCGTCGGCTGCCGTCACAAGCGGCTGGTCGGCTATTTCGGCGAGTCGTTCACCAAGGACGATTGCGGCGCCTGCGACTACTGCCTCGGCGAGCTGGAGACGGTGGCCGACCCCGTGACCATTGCCCGCAAGGTGCTGTCCTGCGTCGCTCGGGTCGGGCAGCGCTTTGGCGCCGCGCACGTCAGCAACGTGCTCCGCGGCAGCGACAGCGAGCAGGTGCGGTCGCGCGGCCATCACGAACTGTCGGTGTTTGGCTTGATGGCAGACGCGACCGTCGACGAACTGCGCGGTTACATCGATCAGCTGCTGGCCCACGGCCTGCTGCAGCAGGGCGGTGACGAGTATCCGATCCTGCAGCTGACGAGCGAAGGCCTGGCCCTGTTGAAGGACGCCGGTGCCGGCCCCGACCTGTCGCTGGCCCGCCAGAAGCGGCCCGAGAAGGGCCGGCTGCCCAAGCGCGCCCGGGTCGAGACCGAGGGCTGGGAAGGCGTCGACCGCGATCTGTTCGAGCGGTTGCGGGCCATGCGCATGCAGGTGGCGCGCAAGCGCGGCGTGCCGCCCTACGTCATTTTCCACGACACGACGTTACGCGAGATTGCGCGAACCAAGCCGGACACCGTCGAGGGCTTGCGTCACGTCAAGGGCGTCGGCGACCGCAAGGCCGCGGACCTGGGCGAGTTGATCCTGTCGCTGATCCCTTCACCTTAATCGATCCGCGAACCCTCGGCACCCCGGGCGCTGCCGGCGCCCCAAGACCATAGAATAGGGGCATGGCGATCCCTGCTGGATTCGATTGGAGCACACCGTTCATTGCCGACGCGTGCGTGCAGCTGTCGCTGCCCGTCCGGGTGGGGCCGCCGGGTCTGCGCTGCACTATTCCCGGCTCGCGCGTAGCCGGACCGGTGTGCCCGGCCAGGCACGCGGGCAGCACCGATGTCTTTCTCGAGGCCATCGCCGAGGCCAGTCCCGGCGACGTGCTCGTGATCGACAACGGCGGCCGCCTCGATGAAGGGTGCATCGGCGACCTCGTGGTGGGCGAGGCGCACATGAGCCGGCTGGCCGCCACGCTGTGCTGGGGCGCGCACCGCGACACCGCCGCCATTCGCGCCATGGGCGCCAAGGTCTGGAGCCTCGGCACCTGTCCGAACGGCCCGCTGCAATTGCGGCCGCGCGCCGCCGATGCCCTGGCGCACGCGCCGTTCGGCGCCGCCACTGCCGGCTCGGGCGACATCGTGTTTGCCGACGATGACGGTGTGGTGTTCGTCGGCCTGACGCATCTGGCCGAGGTGATCGAGACGGCGCGCGAGATCGCCGTGCGCGAAGGCGCGCAGGCCGGCCGCCTGCTCAAAGGGGAGCTGTTAAGAACGCAGCTCGACCTGAAGGGTTACCTCAAGCAGCGCGCCGCGAACCCGGCCTACACCTTTCGGGATCACTTGAAGTCGTTCGGCGGCGCGATCGAGATTTAGGCGGGGAGGCGGCGATATACAATGCCGCTACCCCTTAATGACTCGCCAGTACTGCCACGTCGGCTCCCGCACCGTCGCCTACCTTGACTCCGCTCCGGGCGACACTGCCCTCCGGACGTACGTGCTGCTGCACGCGTTTCCCATCGGCGCCAACCAGTGGGAGCCGCAAATGCGCAGCATCCCCGCCGGCTGGAGGTTGATCACGCCGGACCTGCGCGGGTTTGGCGGATCGACCGAGCCTGATTCGCTGAGCGCGCTTGCCATCTCCGACTACGCCGGGGACGTCGCGGACCTGCTCGACGAGTTGTCGATTTCGCGCGCCGTGATCGGCGGGCTCTCAATGGGCGGCTACGCCGCGCTGGCCCTGCTGCAGAGCGCTCCGCACCTCATCGAGGCGCTGGTGCTGGCCGACACGCGCGCCACCGCCGACACGCCCGAAGGCCGCGCCAATCGCCGCAACATGCTGGCCCTGGTCGATCGCGAAGGGCCGTCCGGCGTCGCGCGCGAGATGATGCCCAAGCTGCTCGGCAAGACCACCCGTGAACTGAATCCGGCCATCGAGGCCCAGGTCCGCCGGCTCATCAAGCAGCAGTCGCCCGTCGCCATTCGCGGCGCCATCCACCGCATGATGCACCGGCCCGACTCGACGGCGCTGCTGTCGCAGGTGACCGTCCCGACGTTGGTGATCGTCGGCGAGGAGGACGAGCTGACACCGCCAGAGGAGTCGCGTCGTATTGCCGAGGCGGTGGCCGGTGCCACGCTCGTGACCATCCCCGCCGCGGGGCACTTGTCGAATCTCGAACAACCCGACGCATTCAACGCGGCGCTCAATGGTTTCTTGGCTAAGCTCTAAAGAGCATGCGCCTGATCCGACTGGTCCTGGTCCTACTGCTCACCATGGCCGCCGCCTGGCCGGCGGCGCAGGAGCCCGCGCCACCGCCGGTCGAGCCGCTGCACCGGCCTTTCGACGAAATCCTCGATCTCTACGTCCGCGACGGGCTGGTCTATTACTATGCGCTCCGCCAGGAGCGGGCCAAGTTCGATCGCTACGTACTCGCGCTGGGCGAGGTCGGCGCCGACACCGTCGCCAAGTGGCCGCAGCCTCGCCAACTGGCGTACTGGATCAACGCCTACAATGCGTTCGTGTTGCGCACCGTGATCGACGCGTATCCGATTCGCGGCAAGGCGCCCGAGTACCCGGCGGTGAGCATCCGGCAAATCCCCGGCGCGTTCGAGCGGCGCACCTTCCGCGCCGGCGGCCGGCAACTGACGCTCGATGCGCTGGAACGCGACGTCATCGGCGCCTTCGACGATCCCCGCGCGCTGCTGGCCCTCAGCCGCGGCGCCGTCGGCGGCAGCCGGCTCAAGAGCGAGGCTTTCACCGCCGACCGGCTCGACCAGCAGTTGACGGCCATGACCAGCGAGCTGGTGACGCGCCGGGTCCTGGTGCAGGTTGACGCCGGCAACAACAAGCTGTCGGTCAACCCGATGTTCTCGTGGCGCGAGGCCCTGTTCACGCGCACGCTGGCCAACCGCGCCCCGGCCATTTATGCCAGCCGCGGCCCGATCGAGCGCGCGGTACTGGCCCTGATCGAGCCGCTGATTGTGCCCAACGAAGCGGAGTTCCTCCGCAAGAACGAATTTGCCATGGTGTTTCACGAATTCGACTGGCGGCTGAACGACCTGACGGGGAGATAAGGTGCCTATGGTGCCTAGGGTGCCTAAGGTGCGGGTTAGGGAGATATGGATCTAGGACTGACGGGGAAGGTGGCGGTCGTCACCGGCAGCAGCCGCGGGATCGGCTTGGCGGCGGCGCAGGCGCTGGTGGCCGAGGGGGCGCACGTGGTGGTCTGTGCGCGTGGCCGTGAACAACTGGATCGCGCGGTCGCGCAGCTGCGGGCGTCGGCGGCGAATGGCGCCAGGGTCGAGGGCGTGGCGGCCGACCTGGCCACCGAGGCCGGCGTCAGGTCGGTAATCGACGCTGCCGTCTCAACCTTTGGCCGTCTCGACCTGCTCGTCAACAACGTGGCTCTCGCGAAGGGCGCGGACCTGGAAACCACCAGCGACGTGGAGTGGCAGGAGGCGTTCGACCAGACGCTGTTCCCGGCGATTCGCGCCTCGCGCCTGGCGGTTCCTCACCTGCGCCAGCAGGGCGGCGCCATCGTCATCGTGTCGTCGATCTTCGGCCGCGAATCGGGCGGGCGCATGACCTACAACGCGGTAAAGGCCGCGGAGATTAGCCTCACCAAGTCGCTGGCCCAGCAACTGGCGAAGGACCAGATTCGCGTGGTGTCGGTGGCGCCGGGATCAATCCTCTTCGAGGGCGGTTCGTGGTGGAAGCGGCAGCAGGCCGATCCCCAGGGCATTGCCGACTTCATTGCCAGGGAACTGCCGTTTGGCCGCTTTGGCCGGCCCGACGAGGTCGGGGCGGCAATCGCGTTCCTGGCCTCGCCCAAAGCCAGCTGGGTCAGCGGCACTACCGTAGTCGTGGATGGCTGTCAGTCGCGGATGTTCTGAACCGCAGGTAGTAGACCGGCAGCCCCAGCAGCACCACGCCGAAAGTGATCGACGTCCACAGCGGGTCGCTGATCAACGCGTTGATCACCAGGTAGAGGGCCGCGGCGATGAACACCGCCGGCACGTACGGATACCCCACCACCCTGTACGGCCGGTGCAGGGTGGGTTGTGATTTGCGCAACGTGTAGATGGCGCCCACGCTCAACGCATAAAACGGCCACATCGCGAGCACAAAAGTATCGGTGAGTTGTTCAAACGTCTGGGTCATCACCATGGCCACGCCCAGCAGCGACGCCAGGCCGATGGCGACATATGGGGTCTGCCATTGGGGATGCACCCTGGCAATGGGCTCGAACAGCATCTTGTCGTCGGCCATGGCGAAGAAGATGCGCGGCGAGGCGAGCATGCTGCCCATCAGCGAGCCGAAGGTGGAGATCATCACCACGACGGCAATGAACGAGACGCCGGCCTGGCCGAAGATGGCGCCCATGGTGTCGGCGGCAATCAGCTTGGACTGCGCCATTTGCTCGATCGGGCTCACGTAGAGGTAAGCGGCGTTCGCCAACAGGTAGATGGCAATGATCATCACCGTGCCGATGATGATGGCCCGCGGCAGGTTTCGCTGCGGGTCGGTGACCTCGCCGCTGGCGAAGGTCAGGTCGGCAAAGCCGTCGTAGGCCCACATGACCGAAATCAGCGCCAGCCCGAACACGCCGGCATCGACGCCGGCGCCGGTCGAGGCCAGGTGAGTCATCGACCCACCGGCCGCGCCGCCCCACAGGAATGAGGCCAGCACCAGCAGCGCCAGCGCGCCAAACTTGGTGACCGTCGACAGGCCCGCGAACAACGCGCCGAGGCGGACGCCGACGATGTTGGTCACGCCGGCGAAAATGATGGCGCCGGCCGCCAGGTAGTCGGCCCAGGCGGGATGCGCGACGGGATCAAGCCCGAACACACGCATGAAGTACTCGCCGAACACCGAGGAGATGCCGCCCAGAGCCGCCGCGCGGATCAACACCAGCTGGGCCCACCCATACAGGAAGGCGTATGGCCGACCCCAGCCCTCGCGGAGGTAGACATACATGCCGCCGGTCTCGGGCATCGAGGCCGACAGTTCGGCGAACGCGAGCGCGCCGCACAGCACGATGACGCCGCCCAGCACCCAGACCCCAAGCATGAACATCGGTTCCGGCACGCGGGTGGCAATGCCCGCCGGCGTGCGGAAAATGCCGCCGCCGATGGTGATGCCAATGACCAGGCCGATCGAACTGAGGAGGCCGAGACGGCGGACGAGCGTAGCCATTGTGGGGAACTATAATGGAAAGCATCATTCGACCGGCGCGATTCTGCTGTTGGCGCTCGCCATCTCCGGTGGGCCCAGGAGCCGGTGTCAATCGTGAAGAGTGGAAGGTCAGGACTCGCCCCTGCTGTTGCGCATGCCCGGCCGCAGTGTCTGCCAATGCGGGAAGAAAGACTTCGATGCTTTCGAACTCGTGATCAACAAGGACGCGACAACGTCGGCGAGAAGGCCGCGAACCTGAAGCTGTCGAACGCGCACGGCGCCGCCGTGGCGGCCTGGGCGACCCTCCCAGCCCTTTTGTCCTTTGTTCGCCCTTTCGTCCAATGATCGTGTAGCATTGCACACGATTACCTATGGCGTCAGACAACGCGACGCTGCCGGCCCGGCGCTCGCTCGAACATAAACAGGTCGCCCTCCAGAGCGCGCTCCAGGTCCTGGCCTCCGGCTCGGCCCTCGACCGCGCGGACACCCCGGACGAAGTCGTCACCGCTGTCCGGCGGCTGCCAGCCGTCGAGGCGGCCTACGCGCCGTTCCCGGCCGGCCTCGACCCCCGTTTGCGCGCGGCGTTCGAGGCGCGTGGCGTGCAACAGCTTTACACCCACCAGGCCGAGGCCTTCGACCTGGTCGCGCAGGGCCGCCAGGTAGTGGTGACCACGCCAACCGCCTCGGGCAAGACGCTGTGCTACAACCTCCCGGTCCTCGATCGCATCCTGAAGAACCCGGCGACCCGGGCGCTATACCTGTTCCCGACCAAGGCCCTCGCGCAAGACCAGATGGCCGAGTTGCATGAGCTGGTGGGTGCCATCGGCCATGCGACCGGCGAAGAAATCGGCGTGCACACCTACGACGGTGACACTCCGCAGGACGCCCGCCGCACCATTCGCACCAAGGCGCACATCGTCCTCAGCAATCCTGACATGGTGCACTCGGGGATCCTCCCGCACCATCCGCGCTGGGCGAAGCTCTTCGAGAACCTCCAGTTCATCGTCATCGACGAACTGCACGCCTATCGCGGGGTGTTTGGCAGCCACCTGGCCAATGTGCTGCGGCGGCTGCAGCGCATTTGCCGGCATTACGGCTCGAACCCGCAGTTCATCTGCTCGTCGGCAACCATCGCCAACCCGGCGGAGCTGGCCGGGCGGCTCGCCGAACGGCCGTTTTCACTGGTCAGCAGGAGCGGTGCGCCGAGGGGTGAGAAGTTCTTCGTCTTCGTCAACCCGCCGGTGGTCAACCGCGAGCTGGGGATCCGCAAGTCGTACGTCGCCGAGTCGCGGCGCGTGGCCGGGGAATTCCTGCGCCGCAACCTGCAGGTGATCGTGTTTGCGCAGAGCCGGACGACCACCGAGATCCTGACGACGTACCTGAAGGAAGACTTCGAGGATGTGCCGGGCATGCCCGAGCGCATTCGCGGCTACCGTGGCGGCTACCTGCCGCTGCGCCGGCGCGAGATCGAGAAGGGGCTGCGCGCGGGCCAGGTCCGCGGCGTGGTCTCGACCAACGCGCTCGAGCTGGGCATCGACATCGGGGCCCTCGACGTGTGCGTGATGGCCGGCTATCCGGGCACCATTGCCTCCACCTGGCAGCGCGCCGGGCGCGCCGGGCGCCGTACCGGCCAGTCGGCGGCGGTGATGGTCTCGTCCAGCGCGCCTGTCGACCAGTTCGTGGTCCGACACCCGTCGTATTTCTTCGACGCCTCCCCTGAACACGCGCTGGTCAATCCCGACAACCTGCATATCCTGGTCGACCACGTGAAGTGCGCGGCGTTCGAGCTGCCGTTCACGACCGACGAGTCGTACGGCCAGGTCAACGTGCAAGAGGTGCTGGGCGTCCTGCAGGAGTCGGGTCTCGTGCACCGCTCGGGTCACGAAGACGAGGCGGGGCAGTGGCACTGGACCAGCGAATCGTACCCGGCTAACGCCGTGAGCCTGCGGTCGATCTCGTCGGATAACTTCGTGATTACCGATCACACCAGCGGGGCCAAGGTGATTGGCGAAACCGACTTCACGAGCGCGCTGTCGACGCTCCATCCCAAGGCCATCTACATGGTGGAGGGCAAGATCTTCCAGGTGGAAGAGCTGGATTTCGTCGGCCGCAAGGCCCACGTGAAGGAAGTGGATTGCGACTACTACACTACGGCCATCACCTACACGAAAGTGACGATCCTCGATCGCTTCGCGGCGGACTCGACGAACCTCGCGCTGCACGGTGAGGTGCACGTGGTGTCGCGCGTGGTCGGCTTCAAGAAGATCAAGTTCCACACCAACGAGAACGTCGGTTCGGGCGAACTGGACCTGCCCGAACAGCAAATGCACACGACGTCGTACTGGCTCGAGATTCCGCTTGCCGTGATGAACACGCTGCCGTACGCCACCGACGATCGGCGGGACGGCGTCGTTGGCCTGGCCTTCGCGATGAAGCAGGTCGCGCAGTTGCTGTTGATGTGCGACGCGCGCGACCTCGGCCTGTCCGTGAATGCCAGCGAACACGACCAGGCCGGAACGGCCTGGTCTCGCCAGAGCTCGGGTGAGCACGGAGCGGAGGCGGATACGCCGCGCATCTTCATCTACGACGCCTATCCCGGCGGCATCGGCTTCAGCGCGCCGCTGTGGGGGATGCAGCGGGAGCTGTTATCGAAGGCGAGTGCCCTGATTGCCGGCTGCGATTGCGAGACCGGCTGCCCGACGTGTGTGGGACCGGTGGGCGAGACCGGGCCGCTGGCCAAGACCGTGGCCCTGCGCCTGCTGGAACACCTGCTGAACAACGCAGCCGAATTGCCGCCGCCTGCCATTGCGTCCCCCGAAGACCTGGTGCCGTTCTAGCCATGTCGACCCTCGATCGGCTCCGCGGCATCGTCCAGGGCACCAGGCCTTCGGCTGTGCCCGTGGTGTCGGCTGAGGCGTCAGGCAACCCTGAAGGGTTGCCTCCACCGAAGCCCGGACGTGGGGGCAACCCTCTAGGGTTGCCCGACAATGCGCGAGCGGCCACTGTCCTTGGCGGCACCGTCCTCGAACGCGACGAGGGTGTCGTGATCGTGGTCGATCGCGAATATCGTGCGGACGACCGGCACGGCTACCGCCGCATCGGCGACATCATCGACGCCATCCAGGGAGGCCGCGAGGCCCTCGCCACCATGGCGTCGGCATGGCCTTCCACCTCCGCGCTGCGCGCCACGGCCGACCAGCCGGCGGCAAGCCTCGATCCGCCATTGCTCTTTCTCGACCTCGAGACGACGGGGCTGTTCACCGGCGCGGGCACGCAGGCATTCCTGGTCGGCTGTGCCGCCATCGACGGTGACTCGATTCGCGTGCGCCAGTTCCTGATGCCGGGCTTCGAGCACGAACGCGCCGTGCTGGCGGCGCTGGCGTCGTGGGCCGCCACGCATGGCGCCCTGGTCACTTACAACGGCAAGACCTTCGACGTGCCGTTGATTGAAACGCGGTTCCTGTTCCACCGCGTGCCGTTCCCGATGGCCGCGACCCCGCACCTCGACATGCTCCACGCCGCGCGCCGGTTGTGGCGCGGGCGACCCACCACGGCGGGGCCGGACCCGGACGAAAGCAGCTGCTCGCTATCGGTGCTCGAGAAGCATCTGGCCGGCCTGCATCGCGTCGGCGATGTTCCCGGCTTCGAAATCCCATCGCGGTATTTCCAGTTCGTTCGCGACGGCGATGCCCGGCCGCTCGAGGCCGTGCTCGAACACAACCGCCTCGACCTGATCTCGCTGGCCGCGGTCATGGCGCGGGCGCTGACGCTCGTGGGCAACGGCCCGCTCGAGTCGGCGAACCCGCACGAGTGCTTTGGCCTGGCGCGGCTCTACGAGCGCGCCGGAGCCGGCGACCACGCCGAGGCGGCCCTGCTGCGGAGCATCGACCTGGCCGCGCGCATTGGCACCGAGCCCGACGTGCACGCCGAGTCGCTGCGCCGGCTGGCCTGGCTCCGCCGGCGAGCCGGACGGGTGCACGAAGCGGCCGAGACCTGGCGGGAACTGGCGTCCCTGCCACGCTGCGCCGCGGCGCTCAGGCGCGAGGCCCGGGAAGCCCTGGCGATTTACCACGAGCATCGCTCGCGCGACCTGGGCACGGCGCGTTCGCTCGTGCTCGATGTGTTGAAGGACGACCCAATGGGCCGGCGCAAGGCCGAAGCGGAACACCGCCTGCAGCGTCTTGACCGGAAGATCGCCGTACGCGAACAGGGCGGCCTGGTGGCCGCCCTGGACGAAACGCTGCAGACGGGCACGTAGCCCGCCTGGTCTGACTGGCGGCTTACGAGGGCTTCTTCTTGGCCGCCTTGGCCTTGGCTTCCTTGGCCGTCTTGGCGGCCGTGGCGCGCTGTTCGACGGTCTGCGCACCGAACTTCTTGGTGAAGCGCGTAATGCGGCCTTCGGTATCGAGCAGCTTCTGGCGGCCCGTGAAGAAGGGGTGGCAGCTCGAGCAGACGTCCAGGTGGAGGTCCTTGCTCGTCGACTTGGTCATCCACTTCGCGCCACAGGCGCAGTGGGCTTCGACCACTTGGTAATCGGGGTGAATATTCGGCTTCATGGGTCAGCGTCCTTCTGCTGGATCCGGAGCGGTAGGCTCACTTTCCAGCTCGCTAGGCAAACATCAATCCTACCATGCGCCCAGCACCCCAGGCACCCCAGGGACCCCAGGCACCCTAGAACTTCGGTATTTGCTGAGTAAAACAGTGAATTGCGCCCAGGCCCCAGATGAGGGCCCGGCAGTCCACGCCCATCACCTTGCGGCCGGGCAGATGCTTCTGGAGAACGCTGACGGCCTGTCGATCGCGGGCCGGCTGGCCAAAGGTCGGCACCAGCAACGCCGCAGTGGTCCGGCTGCCCGCGAAGTAGAAGTTCAGATAGGTCGCCGGTACCCGCTGGCCCTCGTAAACCACCGGCTTGGGCATCGGTAGTTCGAGAATCTCGAAGGGGCGGCCGTCCTGGTCGCGCGCCTTGTCGAGCGCGCGTCGCGCCTTCTGCAGCACCGCGTAATTGGGGTCGCGCTTGTTGGTCTCGATGCCGATCGCGACCGTCCGTTCGTCGACGAAGCGCGCCAGGTCGTCGATATGGCCGTCGGTGTCGTCGCCTTCGATGCCGTCGCCCAGCCACACCACGTGCCGCTGCCCGTAGTAATCGTGCAGGAAGCACTCGAGGTCGGTCTTCGACAGCTGCGGGTTGCGGTTCTTGTTCAACAGGCACGAGGTCGTGGTCAGCACCGTGCCGGCCCCGTTGAAGTCGACCGCGCCGCCCTCCATGACGATGCCCGGATAGAACACCGGCAGCTTCAGCCGTTCCGCCAGCCGCGTCGGCACGGCATCATCCGCGTCCCACGGCGGATACTTGCCGCCCCACGCGTTGAAGCCCCAGTCGACGATCGCCGCCTCGGTCCTGCCGCGGCGGGTGCGCAGGACGAAGGCGGGACCGTGATCGCGCGCCCAGGCCTCGTTGGTCGCGATGTGGTGGAAGTA
>Ga0209770_10000914_pt1 | contig 15549 bp, 24 predicted proteins | sample LauGreSu1BDMLBDD_2_FD_187572 | JGI IMG/M metagenome (GOLD analysis project Ga0209770, IMG submission 187572) | Freshwater lake microbial communities from Lake Michigan, USA - Su13.BD.MLB.DD (SPAdes) (version 2) | ecosystem: Environmental > Aquatic > Freshwater > Lake | place: Lake Michigan, USA...
GGTCGTAGGTCTGGGTATTGGCTAACGCATCCCCCGCCTCCTCCAGCCGCTTGATGCGCTCATTGGCCGCGTTGAGTTGGCGTTCGAACTTCCTGCACAGCATGCCAAGCTCTGCCACGTTGTGCGGAGTGCTGTCTGATATTGGGGTGTCGCTCATAGCTTGGACTTCTTGTTCATTTGGTTTTCAACTTTTTTCCAGTAAACGATTGTCGCGGATTTTTTATGACCTTGAGGCCCCCCATTCCAGATTCGTGCAGCCTCTTCGTCTGTACGTCCCTTGGCGTAGTGCCCGAGATAAACCCGAGCAACCTGAACCGCAATCGTCCTATTGGTCATTTCCTGATGAGTAAAATGCGTTCCAGCAATTTTGTTCGCATCAACAACTACCGATCGGTGAATCTGTAATGGCCCAATCGCCGCTCCTGAATCGCCAATCGCTAAGTCGCGCCCACCGCTTTCGACCATGATTAGGGCCGAAATCAAAGATGTAAGATTCATTGGGCATCGGCTTAGAGGTTGCACCAGAGCCAACCGTTGGTAAGCCCAACGTCATGCCCACCAATTTCAATTTCGCATCGTTCTGTATGCGGAAGCTGGCGGGAAAAAGCGTCCCAATGTTCTTCGGCATCGCGGCGGCTAAGTCCAGATGCAAAGGCAAAACCTTCAATAAACTGCTGTTTCGCCCATTCAATTTCTGATTCGTGCGCTGTTTTCATTCGTAGGGTATTTTATGGTTTTTGTATCGCAGCGTGTCGCTTGCTTGGGGATATCTAAACCCATCCTTGGGTTGAATAAAAGATAAAAGTGAAAAAGTTTTCGTGCGTTGAGCAGTCGCACCCCTGCCTGTTGTTTAGTTAAGCGTAGCAGCGAATTCTCCAGCCATCTCAAGGGCGCGGGATTTCATTCTGGCTCCGGATCCGTCAGCCATGTAGTCGAGTGTTTCGGTGGTGCGTCGATGGTCAACGTATTCGGTAACAGCGTTGTAAGCTCCCCAGAGAGTTCCGCGAACCCCGCGAATCTCAGAACCAATTCCACCGTCGTGCAGGTTTGTGATTTCCTGAATCACGTTCTTGGATCGGGTCGAAAGATCATCCCAAGATCCGTAGAGGTTTCCGGTCACAACCCCTCGGAGGTAATTGCTGACATCACCCGATGTAAGCTGCGTAGAAGCCATTACCTTGAACTTTGATTTGGCATCATCGAAGAACACCCCGGCTTTGCCCAAAAGCTCACCAGCAAGCTTTAGGCGGCTTTCGGCGTTGATCGTATGATAAACCCGAATTGTTTCGTTCTCTTTTGAAGACCGAAGAGCGGCCCCGAGCGTGTTGGCGCAAACCACCCGAATCGGAGTGAAGAATCCGGTCACAGGCGAAGAACCGTCGTGGGAATTGGTAAGCAGCAAATATTGGCAAACGCTGTCATTTGGAAGTACATCAAATGATTCAGGCAATCGGGCAAGCATCCATACCCGCTCACCATCACCAAGCACCCCTGCGGATTCATACCGAGCTTTGTCGTCTCCAAATACCCCATCGAAGAAGGAGAATGCGGAGCGGTTTTGCAACGGCTGGTATCGGCTCCCAACCACACCCAGTACTCGCTCGGTATCTTTGCGAATAATCGCACGCTTGTTGGGAACCTCTACTCCATTGGAGAGGTACATTTTTTCCATTTCAACCTCCCAATCCATTTGAGCCTCACGCAGCGCGGTTTCAGCGGTGAAGCAGTCAGGCAAAACCTGACCCAGCCGATGCCATGCGCTCTGTTGAGCAAGTGCGATTGAGGCCCGACCATTGTTGATGTTGATGTTGTGGCTCATAGTTTTGATTTATTTTTATTTGAAAAGTTTTTGAGCGTTTAACGTATGCGCTCCCCACGTTTGAAAATTACTTCAACCAATGCTTCTCTTGAATCGGCTGCTCTTGATCCAGTTGGAAGTGATGGGCAGAACCACCGTCAACGAAGCTGAACTTCACCGATGGCCCACCGTACCAGCCCATGATCGGGCAGAACGTGTTGGTTGTGCGAGTGATCGCTCTCACGATCTGAGTGCTTGATCCGAGCGGTCCACGTTGGACCCTCACAAGATCTCCAACCTCGATGTCGGAGAATGATTCGATGCCTTTGAATTGCATGGTTTTTAATGGTTTTGAGTTATGGTTTGTTGCGCGTTGGAGAGTCGCGCCCCTCTTTTTAAATCAGACGTAGTTGTTTCGGATGCAATACCGGACCAACTCCATTTTGCTCGCTTCGATTGTCTTTCCGGTGAATCGCCCGTTTCGGTCAATCTGGTTGATGTAGCTGACCGTCTTGCCGTTCCTATTGATTTCTCCGATCAGCATTTCTGCTGCCGCTTCTTTTTTCTCAATCCAGTTCGTATACCAGTCTTCGGATGCAATCCGGCGGTTCATTTTAGCGTTCAGCATTTTTTCCATTTCGCAGACTTCTTGGATCATATTCATCGTATTCGTTTCGTTTTCTTCGAAGCGTGTTTGCTTTCGATGTGATAACTAAAAACCAAACGATGGGTTCTGTAAACAATTTTTTTGAAAAAGTTTTTTTGCTCAAAAACCCAAGCAAAAACGATGAAAACCGAGTGTTTCGATGGGGAGCAATCACCCGCCGCAGGATCTCCCTGCGTACCATGCTCGGTTTTCTTGATCGTTAAAGGGCGTCAATCCGGACGTTGCACCCGGGGTTGACACCCGCTTGATGGTAAGCCTTGGAAACGGTCAAAAGGCAGACCTGACAATCGTCTGACCAAATTGAACCAATGTTGGAAAGAGCATCCATCACGGCCTTTGCAAGGTTATCCACGTCAGGTTTTTTTGTGTGGTAAACAATGCATTTGGGCTTGATGGACCCGTCTGGTTTGAAATGCGACTTTGGTCGAGGCATCACAAACGTAAGTCCCAAAGAAATTGGGCCTTCAATTTTTGAAGCAAGGCAACTTTGCTTCGCCGCCTGAATCACCTGTAGTTTCCAGTAATCGGCTGTACCGGGATCGTAAACACCGGCATGGCTTCCTCTGCGAAACGCTTTGACTCGCGGCTGGGCTTTGGGGATGCCATCAACTCGAAATTGGATCGCTGGCATAGTCCATAACCTCAACAATCCTTCCAGTTACCCGAGGGTTTGCGTACCACCAACCAGTTGCCGATTTTTCAGCAACTGCATCAGTGTCCCCATCAAAAAGCATGTAAATACCTTTTCGCAGTTCACCAACGCGAGCAATGTCTTGATCGTCAAACGATCGAAACGTAACCCGCTGGGCATATTGTTTTCCGGTGTAAAGAGTTCTTGTTTCAAACTCTACCGTGGCAAGAAGGAAAACTTTTCCGCTGTCCTCTTCAATAACTTCAGCGTCGCAGTGCAGTCTTCCAAAACCCTTAGACCAAAGGCTCCTCATTTGATTATTTCGGCAAGTCGCGCCGGTGAGTAGCTTGGGGACTTAATGATTTTTCCGTCGTTCCTTCGGACGATGTGGCGATTGCACCCAACACGGGTAGACTTGCTGTCGGCTGGCACGCAGTTCAATTCATCGTCAGACCAGCACTTGCTCATGTTTGAACGATGAATTTCACGAACTGCAGCATCAACCTGCCAGCTTGAAAAACCAGCAGCTAAGGCAGCACCGTAAACGACATAGAGCAAGTCTCCAACTGCATCTAGGTATTCCACAAGGTCTACCGATTCGGACAACTCTTGAGCCTCTTCGTCAATCAAACGATAGCGAAGGTTTTGCACATCGGGTGTCGGCATTTCCGGACAAACCGGAAGCTTTTGTTGAAAAGTCGCCATAAATTCAGCGACCAGATCCATTGAGTTGTTCATTTAATTTTTACAAGCATTGGTTGCGATTGTTTAGTTTCCGTAGCGTTAGCAAAAAGTTGGTTTAGAATTTCGTCGAGTTCTTTGCCTTTTTTGCCAGTCGATGTTTTGACTGCGTCTTTAAGTTTGGTCTTGTTGATCGTAATTGCAGGAAGCAGTTGGTCGTAAGTTGCAAAGCCCATAAACCGGCTAGCAACCAGTTCAGTATTCGTAATCGTTTCGCGTACTGCCCCGTCTTTAAGACTCCACCCGGGTAGAGTGTCTCCACCAGCAAGCCGCTTTTTGGCTTCTTCCTTACAAGCTTCAATGACCGCTTCGGCTTGTGCTGTTCGATTGAGAAACTCTACCAACGTTGCAGTTGTTAGGGTTGCCGCAATGGCGTCTGGTGTAATTTTTTCGGGCGCATTTTTGATTGGCAAAGCTAAAGCCAATTCTCGGGCTTCTGGGCAGTGCGACTTGCCCTTGCAGTAGCGGCAAGAGCTATCCGAAGGAATCCTGCGTTGCTCTTGCGTTTTGATTTTTGCCATCAAGTCTAACGTTTCAGCCATAGCGGCTTCGATGTCGTCAAACTCGTACTTGCAAACACTGGGCGCACCGGCAATAGGCTGAACGATCGCAACCGTAATTGTGGCTAAGTTGTAGGCAAACTTTTCGTGAAGCAGCGAAACCAAGCAGCGAAGTTGAAAGTTTTTGGAAGCGTCTTCAACCGATCCTCTTCCAGTCTTGTAGTCGATAATTAACGCATCGGCACCATGAACATAAACAACGTCAGGCTTGCCACTCCAAAGCTTTTCACCAGTAATCGGGTCTGTAGCCCAAAAACGCTCTTCTGTAAATACCTCCATTGTTGAAAAATAATTTCCAAATGTAGCAATTACCAATTCGTGGGCTTGGTCTTTGCAACGTTCGATTATGTATTTTTCCTCTTGCGTTATGTCGGCAACATAATCGCCAGCAAGGGCTGCATGGATGCGGTTGCCCATGGTTGCATCACTTGACGCAGGTCCATCAGGAAACTGATTTTCAAGCATCCAGCTACCGGGACAAGCAAAGTACCGATGAGCAGCAGACGCGCTTGGAAGGCCCTCTCTTTCGTCAGTCATTGGAAACCTCCAACGGCAGATTGGCTTGATCCGGATTTGGCATTTCCGTCACCGACTCGTACTTGTGGCGAGTAGAAAAACCTAGTCGATGCGTCACCGAATTCCGGTCTAGATTAAGTTGAATTTGAAAGGAAAGAGTAAACTTAGCTTCAAGTTCGTTATCTTGAGCGTCTAACACGGTGACCTCAATCCCACGTTGGATATCGTCGGAAGCTTCGGAAAACAAAGTTTTTAGACGGCTTGCGGCTTCTTCGGCAATCATCTCAAGCTTTGGATTCACGCTTCACCTCCAACCTTTTCTTCGATCTTCACTTCTGCCTCAATTTGAGGCTTAGGTTCTGCTGGTGGTTCAATAACGGTTTGCGGCTTGGTAAAAATCGGTCGAGGCGGAGTCACACTGATTGTAGCAATGGTTGCTTCGTCTTCATCTGAAATTCCGCTGAAACCAAATGCAACACGAGCGCACTGAATCAGGGCTTTATGCCTTAGCATTCTGCGAGGATTAACCTTCCAAGGCTCCGTGGGTCGGTAGCACTCGGAAAAGTACTCTGTTATTTCGACCGGACGGCTACGATCTTTGAGGTAAATGGTTGCGGTGACAGAAAACGGTTTTTCGTCTTTGTCGTTTGTTGCAAATGAAATGCCGTCAAACTGCGGATGACGATTCATCAGTTTAATCCAACCATCTACCGAGACGACTGGGTTGATGCCTCCGGATCTACCGGGGAAAGCGTAAATTTCTTTGGTAAACGGATTCAGATCGTACTGATTTGCAGTTACAACAAACGCAAGCAGTTCTTCATTGCTGGCCTTGGGCATCAACGTTGCCTTTAGCGTTTCTAGTAGCTTTGGAGGCTCTACGCTGAACTTGCTTGCCATTACGGCTAGTGCGGATTGTTTTGTTGGGATAAGTTCCTTGCTCATTGTGCTTTTTGGGTCTGCCGCCAAGCTTTCCATTTGCCCGAGCGGCTTTTGATTTTGCCTCAGATTTTGCCCTGCCTAGCTCCCCTGCCATTTGGCGGAGACTCGCATCAAAAATGTGCTGACAGGCGGGGCATTTCATCGGTCGGCACGCACCATAAACCCATCGGTGGGTTGCGTCAACGCTTTTTTCAAAAATTTCCTAGATGGAAACGTAACGAATGCTTCGGTACAGCATTTTTCCTTCGTCGCTGTTGAAATAGTCGGCCAATTGCGATTGTTCACCCTGCGAATAGGCTCTTTTTTTCAATCGCACAGTCGGCGCGGCCCAGTTATCAAGCGTGTCAAAATTGTAAGCTTTAAACCCTAAAGAATCGCAGAAGTTTGCGAGGTCTTCGGCTGCTACCCAGTAGATTTTTGCGCCAAAAACAGACAGCGTAAAAAACGCCTGAATTCCATTTGTGAGCAGCACATCGTACTGAGCTTCACTGATAAGGAAAGCGTTCCGGCCTGTTTCGTTTGAAGAATTCAACGCATCGCAATCAATGACGTCAGCAAGTCGAGTTCCGCCAAGCATTGGCGCGTTGTACTGCCCCAAACAAAGCGGAATTGAGCGCGTCCAAGCTGACACGCACCATTCCAATAAATTCCACAACCACGGGCTTTTAGGAATCTTGTGAAAAATTGGCCCGGTTCCAGCCACGCTGGTTAAACCCGATGGAGCGTATGGAAGATCAAAATATTGAAGCGGGTTTTTAATGTTGTACTGTGCAAGGTTTGCAACCGCAGCACCCAGCGAAACCGATCCCGCTGTTCCAGCCATCAACGGAACATTGGGATCTTTGAAAACATCGTCACGAACCAAGCTGGGAGACTGTGTGGTCGTTTGGATCGGAGTCTGCCATGTTCTATCGGGTTGACCAAGAACTCGCACTGTGGCGTCAGTGCCGCTTTTTCCGCCCCATTTGTTAACCCAAAAATCAGTTCCACCAGTTGTGGTCTGAAAAACGCGACTTAACTCTGCATCGTAAACAAGTGAAGCAAAACCCCATGGTCCACCGGGCGGGATAAACGCTGGGTATTGTGGATTTTGTGAAAAAGTTCCAGCCGGTAGCGACGGCATTGCACGCGCCCCAGACAAGCTCCAGTTTCTTGTTCCGTTTACGCTTCTCGTCGTTGATGGAGTAAAATATGGACCGACATCCCCTTTTTTCTTTGTTACTGTTCTAAGCTCAGAAAAATCGGCCCAGAGTTCGTATTCAGCCAAAATGCTGTAACGACTTGTTGAAATTGGTGACGCTTTTGATGTTTTGCAAAATAGACCAAATGGAGTCAATGTTACATTAGATACCAATTCTTCGGTAACGTCATCAACTTCGTCGTATGTAGACAAATAACCTTCAGCAACTGCAACCCGCCTTCTTAAGTCTTTAATGGTTTCGAAAAACGAGGAATAGCCACCAGTGCAAACGGTGGAGTTTATTGTCGCTCCGGATTGCCAATAAGGAATTGTTTCTCCAGCAGAAATATTCCCATCACCAAAAATATTGGCATCAATTGGAAAAATTCGTATTCCAATATTTGGAGTTTTAGATGTAAGACCAAGAGTGGTTGCAGTTTCTGTTGTAGAAATTCCAATCGAATCAAGATCGCGTTTGAAAGACTCCATTCCTTCAAAGACCTTAATCGACGTGTCAATTACGGTGTTAGAAGCAATGTTGTACTTTACAACTTTAGCGCGTCCCCATGTAAAAACACAGTCGCCTACTTGTGACGAAGGGTTTGCTGGGTCAGCGTAAACTTTTGGGTATGTCTTCCTTATGTCAAACGCAAGCTCTGGATCTAAAACACCAAACATTACGGTTTGCCATCTAAGCAGCAAAAAAGGATTCCCAATATTGTTTGCCGCTGCGGAATTCTCAATTGCTACAAATGGCGAATTGTAAAACGGTGGACCAGCAGCAAAAAACGGAATGTCCGATGTAAAGTATGGGAAAAAGTATCTACATGCAGTTCCATCACCCCACGCTGTAGCCCAAGTATTATTTGGTTTCCTTCTGAATGCCTTACACGATGCTGCTTCAATAGTTATTGTCTCAAAACCTCCATCTCCGTTTTGAAGCTTTACCTTGAGAGGTGATGCGGAACAATTATGAACCCTCCAACAATCGTAACGTTGCCATGTATTTAAGATTGAAAAGGTTTCGTAGCCCTCAATCCAAATATCGGCGACCGCAATTTTATGTTTGTGTATTCTACCGGGTGGAAGCGTTGGGATGTCGTTGCCCAAGCTTCCGCGAACACCAGAAGTCAGATTGCTAAACGAAGTGTCCCATCCAAGGTGGATATCGTACGAAATTCCGTTTACTTCTCTTTTAAGCAATTCAAAGGAAAAATGAATTGCCTTTACATTTACATGCGGGTCATCACCCGGTAAAATGTATTTGTCAACGTAGACCTGCCCCCCATCGACATCTAAGTGCTTGTTTTCAAGCTTTGATAGTTCTGTGTAGGCAGTGCGTTGATCGTAGTTTTCGAGATATCCGTCAGCCCCAGCAAGCCTTCTGCATGTTGCAGGGTCTTTGCGGTACTGATAAACAACCCCATATGGAATCGGAAGGCCGTAGCTATTTGTGGTAAGCTCGGTTCCAAATAAAGGGCTTAATCCGTTAAGCGTCTTAAAACACTTTTGGTCAAACCGCGAGTACAGATCGTTGAGGTTCGATGCGTTGAACATCTGATCCCTCTGGCCCACGGCATATCCCATAATTCAATAAAACCAAGATTCCTCCGCTGTTTGCGTAGGAGTTGCACCACCAAAGGATTTTACCTTTAGCGTAGTGCCATTCTCCGTTTGTTCGATACGCTGCCCCGGCCCAGCAACCAATTGGACACGTCGAACAGCTTCAATCAATTTGTTAATGGCCCGAGCGTGGTCTGACTTCAAACCGCTTTCGGAAACCTTCCCCGGCAGTTCGATCGGCATAATTTAAACCTCGCAAAATTGTGCAAAAATTTTGACAGGACTGTTGGTCGCTTTGACGTACATTGTAGCATCCACCCAAGGAATCAAAATAAATTGACCCGCAGGAACTTGGAAAGAATATGGAGACGAAGGGCCGATGGAAATTGGATTAACCAAATCCAAATTGACGACAAGCAAACGATATGGCGTTGCAAGGTCGGCAGTTAAATCCAAAACCTCGTCGGAAGTTCCAACATCCTGAGTTTGCTGGCCCATATCTCGGCCAGTCATGTTTGCAATGGCTGACCAAGTTTGAGAGTTGATCGACGCGCCACCTTTAGCGGCATACAGCCGCGCCGACATTTCGATCTCGTTTGCCATAGGATTTTAGACTTCGCAAAAAGTGGCTTGAATCGTCACGTCGGCAGTGTCCGCGCGCACATAAAGCGTGGATGAAACGTAAGGGATAAGCATCGTTTCACCTGCGGGAATTCGCATGGTGTAAGTTCCAGAAACAAACCCGAGTTGAACAAAATTGGTGTTGTCCAAATTTGAAATTAAAAGTTTGTACGGCGAAGTAACGTCCACTGGAACGTCCAAAGCTTCGACTGCAGAATAACCAATAACTTGGGTTTGGCTACCCATGTCGGTGCCAACCATTGTTGCCGATTTGGTGTAGGTTACAGACGGCAAGTAAGCTCCGTTTTTAGAAGCGTAAAGCCGAGCCGTCATTTGAATTTCGTCTGCCATGTTTTGTAAGTGTTGTTAGCTGTAGTACGGGTAAATGTCGAGATCCCAAGCCGCAAAAGTCCAAGTTTGCGTTTGCTCAACTTGGTTTGATTTTTCAATCAAAGATGTGGACTGATTCATTTGCAGCCATCCCCATTGCGTGCCGGGAATTGGCTGTAGGAGCGGGTTTGATGGAGGTCGCGGCATCAATCGCTGAACTGAAACTGGGAACTGGTAATCGAACGCCAGACGCGCACTTGAATACACGGGCGGCATGGCATCAGGTATTTGAGGCAAACCATTGCTGCCACTAAAAGAACCAACCTTCGAAAGAGAAACGCGACTGATTGGAAACGATTCCTGACCTCGTGCGAGCTTTGCCCAAATTTTTTGAGCCAATGGAAAGTTTTGAGCGTTAATGGTCAACGATTGCCCATTTTTGACTGCGTTTTCAATGTCGTAGCGGTATTGGGAAACGCTAACATATTTCATGGCTTCCATCATCACCGCTGGAAGCGAAAACAAACTCATTTCAACGTAGTCTGTCTTAAACTCGTACCGAAATGTTCCCGTTTCAAGCCCAACTCCAACTTGAAACTGCGTTTCAATTGGGTCAGCAGGGTTTGATGCCGCACCATTAAAAATGACCGTTGCAGTGGCGTAGGGGCCAGATTCATCAATCGAAACTTTGCAACCAGCATTTACCCAAGTCAGCGATTGAATACGAAGCGCATCCTTGCTGCCGCGATAAACATATGTCCAAACGGCTCCAGTTCCAGATCCGGAGTTTTCAAATCTCCGAGAAACCATGATGTAGTCATAGTTGCTCGGGTTGGGTCCATTTGGGCTAAAAATGATGTTTGCCATTATTCGCCTCTAATAGCGTTAGCAGTTCTGTCCGTATTCATGGCAATCCGCTCCAGTTTGTCAACTTGAGTGCGAAGAGTGTCGATTACTTTTTGCTGTGAAGTTTGAAATCCACTAAACCCGCCAATTCGTGCCAATGCATCTCCTCCAGCCCCCATAAACGTAGTATTTACAGATTTGTTGATGTCTTCCAAACGCTTTTGGTTAGCCGCTTCGGTATTCGCTGAATAACCTTCCATTGAAAAACCAGCTTTTGCCTGTTCCGATTTTTGTCTGGCAGCACGCTTGTCAGCTAACGCTTGATCCTGTTCGTCAAGTGACGATGTGTAAGCTTGAGCGGATTGGCTGAAAAGGTATTTGATATTATCGCCAAACGAACCTCCGTTCAATTGTCTGCCTCCAGCAACCATGGTAAAAAACGTCTGAATCGAAGCCCCAGCGGCTTCCAAATGTTTAAAAATTGGACCAATAAAATTTGCCATCAAACTTCCCAAACCAGCAACCATGGTTTTGTGCATTATTTCAATACGATCATTGGCTTCATCAAGGGCAGTAACAACTTCATTTGACCAAACCAAACCAAGCTGACGAGCCTGTTCCGTTGCATCAGCAAGACCCGTTGCCATTGCGGGAATAAGACCTCCAGCACCCTTGCCAGCAAGCTCTGTAAATGCTTTGACCAATTCTTGCGGGTTAGCGTTTCCTTCAAACGACTTGCCCATTTTGGTAAAGATGTCTTCTACCTTAGCGGATCGAATTTCTTCGGCAGAAATTCCAAGCTGTTCAAAACTTGCAACCATCCCTTCGTCTCCTGCCAATGCCTTTGATCTGGCAAGCGTGATTTTTTGAATGGCTGAACCAACATCGTCTAAAGATCCACCGCCCATTTCGGCGGCAAATTTCATTTCCTGAAGAAATTCAACTGAAACACCAAGCTGGTCTGAAAGGTCGTTTAGCTTACCAGCTAAGTCCAAAGCCTCTTTTCCAAACGAAGCTAATGTGTCGACTGCGAAAACAGTTCCAATTGCCGATGCCGCTTCGTTTTTAAAGCTCTTGGACATCTGCTTTCCAAGGCTTTCGGCCTTTTTTACGCCAATGTTTAGGTCAGTAAGGTCAACGCCAATCTTTGCTAGGATTGAAAAAATTCCCATGGTTAGTTTCGGCTGTTGCTTTGGGCGTATTCCCAAAGAGCTTGCTGTTCGTCTGACCAGATTTCTACTTGCCCGTGCATTTCAGCGTGTGCAAGGACAAGCCGTTCTGCATCCATAACTGCCATTCTGAGCGCAGTTTCTTCACGAAAGCCAAGATCCATCAACGAGATTAAAATTCGCTCAGGCCAAGGCATTGACAGCTTTTTGGATTTCTTGGTGCTGTCGTTGATTATTTCTGGCGCGTTTGATTGTGATGAAATCCATTTTTCAAACTTCAATTTTTCCACAATCAGATTCATGCGGCGTAATCTGAAAGACCAAAGTTTGAGCAAGATCCACCGAAATCTTGAATTAAAAATCCGTTCCGCTTGCGACGGGTCTTCCGTGCAAATCGCAACGGCTTCAATCAAGTCGGGCAATGTAATGGTGCCACCAAAAATAATGGGCGACTCTAATTTGTGCAAAGCTAAGGCATGGCCCACGCAAAAGCTCTTGAGGCGAACCCCAAGAACTTTCGGTGGACATTTATGTCCCAAACTTAGGATTGAATTTAAAACGCTCAAGTTCCAAGAACAGTCGCGGAACCGGTCGCAGTAATTCCAGCGTAACGTTTTAGCGTGATCGTCCCAGTAGCTTTACCCGTGTTGGTGGTCTTGATCGAACCGCCACCAGAGTAAATCCAACGGTTGCTAGTATCTGCGTTGATTGCGTCGGCATAGCCGCCAGCAACAATAACTGGCGCGCCGCTGATAATGCACGTTCCGTTAGCATCGGGCAACTGAGCAGTCAGCTTTGCAAGGTCAACGCTTGTTGCGCTTGCAGGAACAAAATTGACCGTAAGAGTCAATCGGTTGTTGTAAGCAATGTGACCAACGACTTCACCGGCAGAGTTTTTGACCTCTTCGGTGTCGGATTCGTGGGACAGATCGTACGATTCCATGTCAGGAGACACGTATCCAGTCATAACTGCCGCTCCATTTGTAGAAGAGTAAAGAGCAAGTGTGGCTGGTGAGCCGTAGATGTATTTTTTGCCTTGGACGTTAGCCATGTGAGTTGGTTGTTAGGTTGTTGCGGACGCAAAAAGTGTAAACGTTCTTGAAAAAACTCTCGAACGATCTTGTATGTCAGTCGAACCAAAATCCGTTGGAAACGCAAATTGTGCTGTAAACGGACCGTTTTCGTTGTACTGGCCGACTGAAAGGATTAAAGCCCCATTTTCAACGAACAAATCCTGCAAGGCTGAATCAAAAATTTCTACGATCTTTAAGACCGCGTATTCCATTGTATCGTCGGCGGAGAGTTGAAGATCAACTCGCACTTCCATTTCACAGGTCGTATCGGAAGGCATTACCGGAGTTGCTCGCGTTACATTAACAACAATGCGAGGGTACGAAGGCATCGAATCCTCTAAGTCAGGATCCGAGTGCGCCCCATGACCGAAGCTTGTCAAACACGTAGGAGTTCCAATTGGAGAGGCCGACCAATCAAGTCCGGAAAGCCAATCGACAATGGCTCGTTCGGTTCTTAAGGAAACAGCGTTCATTCGTTCACCTTAAATCCATTTTGCACCATTTCTTTGTTGGCTGCATCAACCAACAATCCCATGCAGTGCGTTTCCATTTCAAGAGTTTCGTCGGCGATAGAACGATTAAAGGCAGGATTTAATACCGAGTAAACGCTTCCACCTATCACTGGCACGCTTGCTCCAGAAACCTCAAGCGTAGCCATAGGTGAATACCCTTCCTGCGCCCTGCTGGAAATTGCTTTGATCTGACTTGCTCTGTAAATTGCTACCGACTCTTGCTTGGCGTTGTACTGCGCTGAAAGCGCAATGGCCGCTTTATTTGCGCTATTGTACTTTCCGGTCTTAAGGCTTTTAGTTCCAAACTGTTTGAAGCCCTGAAATCTGCGAATTCCTCGCACGGTCATTGCCCTGAGGTATCCAACGCCACCAATTGTTCTACTTAAAACCTTCTTGGCAGCAACCCGCATTTTTTCGCCGTACAAACCCGGGCGACGTTTTGAATTTACGATGGCGTAGATTCTTTCGACTTCGCGGCCCTTTGAACCCTTTACAGAAACTTTTTGGTACAATGCAGAACGGAATTGTTTGCGTTTTTCAACCGGAGACTGAGGAGACAAAATCAAATACACCCGTACCAGCAAGTAAAACATCCTTGAATTGCAAGCAGCAGGAAGGCTCCGTGATGTGGAAGCAAGGTATTTTCTCCAAGCAGCCTGAAAACGCGACGTATCGACTGTAATAGTCGGTGTCATTTTGTTTTTGCGGCTAGGTCAAGGATGTAGAACCCGCCACTTGCGTCTCGTTTTGCAGAAACGATTCGCAATGTGCGACCATCGTAAATCAACGTACGACCGACCACCGGCATCATTTTACCAAATGTTAAAATGATTCGATCTGTGTTTTCCTGCAAAAGCAAACCGCTGTTTTCCTGCAACAGCCGGTCCGGAGAACAACCTGCATCCATTGACCAAACAGTTGCGTCAACGGTAACCAATGTGGAGTCAGCAAGCCTCCAATCCTCAAGTTTTACCAGCAGTCTTGTAGAAACGTTGTCTTGAAACCCGCCAGCAATCACTGCGTTAGCGTCAGTGATTGTGGTAGAAAGGCACCTCACCAGTTGACCTTGCCAAATAAACGCAGGATTCCCTAACGCTCCTTGAAGGACCGTCATTCCCAACTGCAAGCTGGTAGCAATCAGGTTCACGCTGTGAAGTAGACACCAGAAACAAGAATGCGTGAAGTAGCTTGGAGTTGGCTTGCAAGACTTGTGATGTCACCGGTCTCGTAATGGCTCAACTCGCAGTAAGAAGTGCCTCCGACAATCTTACCAATGACAGAAGTCTTCGCTTGATTCGTTGCATTGTCCAACCAGATGGACACAGCCGCATCGTAAGTCGCGGGATCGGGAAGGCTTAAGCGAAGATTGCCAGTCGCGGAACCGCTCACTGAGTTGATGGTCAAATCAACTGTAAAGGTGGACACAAAACCGATGGACGTATGTCGAGCTGTATTGACCGTGAAAGCAAAAGTTCTACCACCACCGGAATCAGTCAGCGTAGGAACCCACGTTGACGGAGCGTTATTAATCGGCAGGTTTCCATACAGTTCATCAAAGTTCGCGTTAGCTTTGATCCACGATCCACGGAGCGTGTCTCCGTTGTTGTCGTTTGCGGTTGAACCAACGTTGATGACTTGTTGCGACATAATCAGTCTTTCGGCAATGCGTACCAACCTTCTGACAGCGTTATACGACTCGTAGAGCGAACAGAAACACCGTCAGCACCTTTGACCCAAACTCGCGCTTTGACGGTCTCAGCGAGCCTTACCGGCTCACCGTGCGGGACGTAAACGACGCGAGTCCCACAGCCACAGCTACTTACCAGCGCGATCAATGCGATCCAGCAACTTAGCTTTAAGCTCTGGGTCTTGTTTTGCATCTTCGGCAGTGGGTTCAGTTTTAGCCAGACCAGTCAGCCACTTTAGCAAAGCGGTAACGATCTGTTCGATGACGTTCACTTTGGTTTCTTGTCTGCGTCTTTGGCAGCGATCAAACCAAATCCAACGGTCACAGCGGCAATGGTCGCGGCAAGATCAATGTTAGTCGTTGGGTCTCCATCGAAGAGTGCTTTGAGTGCGCCTCCGATTGCGACCATGATTGCGCCGACACCTGCGAGAGTAGTTTTCCAGTTCATTTCTTGAGGGCTTTCCAGAGTCCAATTGCAGCGGCAATGAAAGCCAACACAGCGGCTCCAAGCTGGAACCACTGTGTTAGCTGCGGAAGCAAAGAAACCGCACCAGCAGCGGCAGCGGTAGCGAGAGAGATTCCAACCCCACTGTTGCTGTTGGTATCGGTTTGCATTACTCGGATTTAGGTTGAGCGGCTTGCTTGATCTTTTCAACAATTGGCAAAGCGACGGCAGCATTGGCGAGACCGCCAGCTTTCACAGCAATGTCCAA
>Ga0209770_10000915_pt1 | contig 15544 bp, 12 predicted proteins | sample LauGreSu1BDMLBDD_2_FD_187572 | JGI IMG/M metagenome (GOLD analysis project Ga0209770, IMG submission 187572) | Freshwater lake microbial communities from Lake Michigan, USA - Su13.BD.MLB.DD (SPAdes) (version 2) | ecosystem: Environmental > Aquatic > Freshwater > Lake | place: Lake Michigan, USA...
ATTGGAAGTTTCTTGGAATTACTTATGCCTTTAATCCGCTTTGCGGGATTTCTTGGTAATTCTTTACACTCAACCAGATACTGACAAAATCTACGAAGTGCGGTGAGATAGGTTGAAACTGTTGAGGGACTCAATTGTTTTTTTTGACCCAGATAAGCAGCATATCGTTCAATATCTGTGAGTCTAAATTTGAAATTTCGATCAATTAGAATAAAAGAAAGGAAACTTTGAAGTGCCTTTGAATAGGTCTTCACAGTTTCCTTTGCATAATGTTTCATCTGATATGTAATGAACACCTTGATATGTTCATCCATTGCGGCATTTGGAATTGTCACCGGTTGGAACAGATCCTCATTCGGCCGCGGCATCTTTATTTCCCGATTATGATGACTTCAGTTCTTCGATTGAGCCTTCTGCCAAAATCTGTTGCATTGCTTGCGATTGGCTTGGAATCTCCTAAACCTGCAGATTCAAGTCTACTTTGATCAACACCCTTTTTTATAAGATATTGTCTCACCGCTTCAGCTCTTAATACAGATAATTTTCTATTCAAAACTTTACTTCCTCTGGAATCGGTGTGTCCTTCAATACGAACGGAAACTTTGGGTCGATTCATGAGGAATTCTTTCAATAATTCCAATTCATAGACTGAATCCGGAAGCGTTGAACTATTCGTTTGAAAGAGCAAGTTCTCAATGATCAATTTTCTTCCCAATTCGACAATTGGAATGATCTTTTTGACAATTTCTCTTTTTTGCTCATCAATGATTCCGACACTGAGTGAATCTGGGATTGCTGTTTTGTCAGAACGATATGTAATGGCGAAAAGATTGGTCAATTGCGTTGAATAATCATCAAGAATTGTGGCAAATGGTCTAGAAATGTCAAACATCGAGCCACGAGTACCTTCTGTTATGGTGCGATAATCCTGCAATACCGGAGGAACAATCGAGAACAAACGAATTGAATTGTCTTTCATCGTTTGAATGATTGACTCAGTTGATTGCATTGTTCGCCCCTGTCCTCTTTCACCTTTTTGATGATATGGTGCATCAGTAATAATGATCGCAATTTTATTGGCGGCTTGTCTGAATTTCATTTTGGACATGTCAGATAATGCCTCAAGCGCATTTTCTTTGTCATCACCACCACCGGTTGCATAGACTCCCGTCAGCCATTTATTGAAATCCTTCACATTATCCGTCGGATTATATACCTTTTCAACAACATCTGAGAAAAGTACTAAACCTACTCTATAATCAATGCCTTTTGCCGTGACAGTACCCACGAATTTTTCGATATTGTTTCTGATGGCATTGATATACGATCCCATCGTTGCAGTGACATCAAGAACAAATACAAAATCAATGGGTATGCTTTCTTTGACTGAAATCTTTTCAATGGAAATCACTCTCTTGGTAACCCCATTTTCTACTACGGAGAATTCCTTGGGATTCAAAGTATCCAATACAGTCCCATCGGCTTTTACTGCTTCAACGATCAATTTGACTTCAGGAAAACGAGTGACATCAATGTTCTGAATTGCCATTCGCACATTTCCCTGACCCATTTTTAAACGAGCCGATTCAGCAGATTGCTTTGCTTGGGCTTTTACCGAATCTGTTTGCGCCTGAATAGTATAGGCGGAAAACAAAAAGATGGTTGATATGATGAAACTAAATATTTTCATAAATCGAAATGTACTTGCAAAAGAAACCCCCTGACAAGAAGCACCTGCACAGGGGGAACACTGTTTTCGTAATTACAACTTAGATATTAAGTCGCAATACAGGTGATACCATGAACACGGACTGATCAAATGGTCTTGATTCACTTCTCAATGGAATTGAATAACGAGCATCCAAATACAACCATTGACCGAGTAGTGGCAGATATAATCTTCCCAAGAATATTTGATTGGAGAACTGTGCACTCAAACCAAATGGGAATGTTGATTGATTGCGATATTCAACTTTTGCATATAACCAATCCAAGAACTCAGTTGGATGGAAGAAACGCAAACCGTCTGTTTTATCATTTAATGTGAATGGTCCGGAACTACCACCCAAGCGATTGACAGCCACTTCTCGAACTTCAGTGTAATTCACTCCAAGATCAAAGCGGACATAATTCTCTGGATTTTCAGGATCCAACCACCAATTGTAGAATATACCTGTATTACCTGTGATTCTAAGGAGTGGAGCCACCACCAAAGGGTCGCGTGGACTCAGTGGATTATCTCTGAAATATGCCGCATAGGTTGCACGCTCAATTGTTTTGAGTGTGTCTATACCCTGCAATGGAACTTCAACATGGAATGTGATACCAAAATTTGGTTCAAACGGAGCATGGAAATCAAAACCAAAAATCCCTTTTCCTCCATATCCGGCATTCATGCGACGCTGTGGCACAAAGCTCAATGCACCATTTGATGTGTCTTGTAATCTATAGCCCATTCCAATATGGAAATGAAGCAAATTCGGTATCGCTTTACGAGTTGCGGGATCTTCATTCACATATAATGGATGCTGAACCATAACTTTCGCTTCACCGGAAGAAACGAAAGGCATACCTGCGCCTTCGGTTCCAATCTGCGAACGAATCCAATAACCATCTTCTTTTCCGATTTTGAGCGTTTGCTCGAATGCTGACAAAGAATAGGAATGAGTTGTATTTGTTGGCATTTCCAAATAATTCGTGATTGCTTCAATTTGTGCCTGTGAAGGAGCAGAAGCTACCGGAACATCTTGATAACAATATGGTCTTTTAGGATTGATCAATAATGGAACCAATGATTTAAGCTTGGATTCCACTTGATCTGCGGTCATTTTTTCTTTGCCGCATTCAACAAGTAAGATATTGAATTCAGGATTCTTTGGATCTTTGATAGGTGCAGATGTAATCTGTATGCTACGCATATCAAGATTTTCTGCAGATCTACCATCCAATTTGAATACTTGGAAAATCTGCAATTGCAAGTTCGGCTCGCATACACTCCAACGAGGGAAATAAGGCAAAAGACCGGGATCTACTGATTTCAAATTCGCAAGTGCAAGAGAATCACTTGTTTGCGCTTGAAGCGTCATGGATCCGAAGCCGGACATCATGAAGATGACCCAAAGGAAGAGATGCAAGTATCGTTGTTTGATCATGGTTTTCATCACCATTTATATCGTAAGTTATCACTCAAATTAACAATGGCAATTACCATTGCTTCGCACTGAATTAGAAATTGAACAACATCTGTAATGATGGTTGTACAATTGTTTGCTCTTCCCATGGCTTAGGATCGCGTAAAGCAACCTGAAAATATTGTGCCATAATTCTTAAATCGAAACCATTTACGACAGGAACTTGTGCCCAAACGTCTCCGGAAATTGATCCGTCGAAGAATTGCATGGAAGCTCCCCAGGGCACAGTGCGTGATCTATTCATGAATTCAATGCGTCCGGAAAGACCTGCAACAACTTCTGAACCCTGAAGTCCATTCATCGCAGCAATCTTCAATTGATCGAAACGATTCAATGTTGATAGATCATCATATGAATATTGATCAATTTGACGATTCTTTTTCTCATAAATAGGACGACCATTTTCATCATTTCCATTTTGCTGCTCAAGTTCGGCAAAACGCTGAATGACATACATTGTTGCGCCAAGTTTGAAACGGAAGAAGGCTGTTCTATCAATGTCAACCGCAAATGAGTAATGGGCCTGCGCGTGGAAGCGTGGCAAATAACTCAAGTCGAGTGAACGATAAGACGCTGAATCAGATTGACCGCTTGTATTACGTCCGGCAAACATGAATTGTGTCGAAACTGGATTGCTTGCAGCTGGACCAAATACATAACTACCATTGAAATTAAATACTCCGCCTTGATTCACAAGCTTGATCGGGAAATCCAATGAGCCATAAATACCAAGACCAGCATGTGTCAATTTACGTTGTGCACTGAACACATCTGTTGCAAGTGAAGACCAACCATTTGTTGGAAGAACAATACCAAATTTATTGGATTGCCACATCACATTGAGCGTCATGCGCTCGCTCCACAAGGATGGATAGTTGATCTCAGGCATGCCATAGCGCAATTCAACGCCATAGAGAGGAAGATTCTTATTGTATATTCTTTTAACGGTAGAATCACCTTCAGCATCATCAGGAATGAGATTGCCTTCTTCATCAAATTCTTCCAATTTTCCATAATGGCGGAAGCGAATCAAATCGAACAATCCAATTGTCAATTCGTTTGGTGAATCATATTCTTGGGGCTGTCCATCAGTGATGCGAAGATATTGTTGAATATCATCTTCATTGATTGGATAGGTAGTACCATATTTCTGAGGAAGAAATGTTGCATCCTCACCAATGCCTTGCGCCTCTGCAGTCACATTCTCAGCATCATTTTGTAGAATCTTTCTTTCAAGATATTCATAAAGAGTTTTCGCTATTCCCAAAGTGTCTGGTGAGCCAACTCTTTGCAAGTCATTTGCAAGAAAAATACCTTTCGGTGGATCGATGTTTTCATCAATCTTGGAAACCATTTCTTTGTTTCCTGATGTCAACAATCCAATAATTTCAAATGGTTCACCGGTGCGGAATCGTGTTGTGACGATATATGCACGGCTAAACAATTCATCTTGCCATTTTGTATAAAGACGATAGTACTTTTCGTATTCTCTATCATCATTATTCATATTACCACCGCCATTGGCTTTCAAATAGCCGGCTACATCAACTTCACCTTCATCAATGGCTTCCTGAACTTGATCTTTTTTCTTTGATCTATTGGCAGCAGCATTCATCTTGGGCTCTGGAACACCCAATAAAGGATTAATTGCCGACACAGTTCCATCATCCACTTGGAATAGGAATACATTTGAGTATCGATAACTCTTGAATTTTCCGAGGATTGATCGGATCTGTGCAGTTTGTTGCGCTTGCAACTGTACTGCAGTGATGACCATCATGATCAGTAAGGGAAGTACTGTCATAGGTCTAACAAATCTTGAACTCATTATCTGCTTTCTCCGGGATTACGTGGGGGATAGCATGAAAAAAATTAAAATACAATATTGAACTTGCAAGACTTCGTCGCTTCGGGAGATGTTTCTCCATTTGGCAACTGAGCAGCAGCCTTTGCAGTTATCTTGATTGATCCACCTGTACCTCTAGGAACAGGAATCTTACCATCAAGCTTATAACTTTGTGTCCACTTGCCGGCTGAAAGCTTAGGCTCTCCGACAGGAACAACTTTATATCCTTTTACATTCTGTTCCTTCAATTCAAATTTCACACCTTTGATCGTTGGAGTGATATCAGGATATGAAGGAGCTTTAATCTCAACATTTACAAAGAATATAGGGGTCTTCGCATCAGTGATTCTGGATGCATCTCCACAAACAATGCGAGGACGCTTTGGACCAGGTTGTGTCTCAACAGCATTAGAACCATCTGTTGGGAATATTTGAACTTGAATGGCTTGATCTTTTGGATCCTGCCATACAATTCTCACACTAACTTTGTCTGCATCGAGTGGAACATTATAACCATCATTAGAACCAACTTGCAAGCCAATCACTGGTGATTTCTTGGAAGTTCCTTCGATGATTGTTCTAAATTGGCTTCCTGGAATTGTGCTTCCTGAAGTAGGTACAGCAGTAAATTCAAGAGCATCACCCTTAGATAGGGATTTCACCAATCCTGTGATTTCTTCTTCATTTCGAACATCCTGTCCATCCTCAGTTTTGACTGTTGCCAATCCTGTTGAGAATACTTTAAGGTTCAATTCTTCAACAACAGTTTTTCCTGCAGATGCAAGTGAAGCCGTCATTTTGTATTCACCGGGAGCAAGATCTCTGTTTACTTCAACTTTATAACGACCTGCTTTTCCATTTCCACTCGTTGGACCTACTTTGGTGATTGTCACACCTGAGTTTGATCCATTGAATTGAATGGATGGAGTTGCTTTATCATAAAGGTTAGCAACAAATGTTGCCACATATTTTCCTGCTTTGTCGAATGAGTAGATCTGACCATTATCATCCCATGTGATGATTGGGTCTTCTTGTTCAATCTCGGGTTGTTGAACAAAAATATCTATCTCGATACTACCTTTATTCTGATCGAATGTGGTATATCTACCGGGTGATAAAAGCTTGGCGATATATCCAAACAAGTCAATGCGGCTTGCACTCTGACTGGATTTTTCACCATCACCGCTTTTCGCAACTTTTTCTTTTGCTTTTTCTAATCCATCATTGAATTTATCAACATCAAGAGTTCCATTCGCAAATGCATCGGCCGAAGGAATTCCTGTACCTGCTAATTGCTCAGACAGTTGGCGCTGAACACTCTTCAAATCTTTAACTTTCAATTGAACCGTACCAATATTCACCTTCTGATCATCCTTCAATGAATTGAATTTTTGATCAGCAGAAATACCCATAATACGATTTGTTTGAGAACTAAAACGAAGCTTATACCAACCTGGTTTGCTCGGTGGTTGGAAATTACAAACAAATGCACGCTTCGTGAGTTTTTGATTGTTTGATGTACGAAGTCTCTCAGTTTTTTCAAGGGAATAGCCAAATATACGATTGACTCTCGCAGAATCCGGAGGTGCAAATTGGACGATGTCACCGGTTTTCACAGATGCTTCTGAATACACAGGTTCTTTATAATCTTTCATCGAACTTGTATTCAATTCCAATTTACGCGTTGCCTGCAATTCCCAAGATTCAGGAGATGTTGCATTCGGCGGATTTGCAAGCTTCATCCCGGCTTGGGGCGATGACTGAACTTTCTTGAATTCAGAAGGGGCAGGCGATGGAGGAACATCAACCTCTTTGCTTGGATTAAAATAGACTTCATATTGAAGCTCCTGCACATTGGCAAGCTTCTTCAATGTTTCCATTTTTTCTTTCTTTTGCGCATCATCCATTCCTTCCATATTCAATGCTGAAGCGACATCTGTTACACCAACTTCAATGTAATATGTACGGAATTTCTTGAAGAACTTCTGCTGTTCAGCTGGGAGCTTTTCAGATAGAACAATGGCATCCTGAGGTCTTGTATTAATCCCCTCGGTTCCTGCACCTGACTGTAATTGCGTCAAGATGCTTTCCACGATGCGCATGGATTCCTGCTGTTTCTTCATCAAATGCTCCTCAGCTTCATCGCGTTCCACGATGATAATGAGAAGTTCGAGAATAACTGCAAGATAGAGAACGAAATAAACCTTGCCGGCGCCGCCTTTAGACATATCTTGACTCCGCTTGAAGACCTAAGACAGTAATGCAATGTGGATTGATGCAAAATTCGCAACGAATCCATTTTTTAGTAATTATCGACATCATAAACCCTGCGATGGAATCGCAAGGCTCATCTTTTTCAAACCACGGATGAATCCGTGGTTTGTTCATATCGCGACTGGCCTATGTACCACGGATGAATCCGTGGCCTACAGAGCCTGACCTGCGCACCACGGATAAATCCGTGGTTTATACACTTCATGGTCTGGACTCTCATGTTTTTGCCCATGGATTAATCCATAGGTTATTAGTTTTTAGGCGCTACTTCTTTCTTAGTGTTATCTGTAGAAGTCTTTGAGCAATTGTCGCCTTTGGCTTCTTTAGAGCTCATTTTCTTCTTGCAGCATGCCATACCGTCTTCTTTGGATGCTTCTTTTGCACATTCTGCTTTTGCTTTTGTTCCGCAATCTGCTGTCATCATTACAGGAGCAGCAATGAATGCGCTCAAAACAAATGCCATGATCATGTTTTTCGATTTCATGGTACACTCCATATCAGTATATGTGGATAATTTTTCTGAAAGAACAAACGGTTCTTCGTCACCGAAACGCAATATATTGATTAAGAACCCTATGGACAAAGAATTTTTCCAATGTTTAGGGTTTGTATTCCCCCTTGTATCTAGTTAGACAATGTTCAACCTAGATTCCTGACCATGTTTTAACAAAAAGTTATCAACATCTATTAATTCCTTGATAGTACTCATTCTAGGAGATTTTCCACATAATTCCATAGTTTTGCATTGCATTAATGCTGTGAATAAGTTATCCACATTTGTAAATTCCATGATATATCTAGATAATTCAGCCACTACTAAGATAGATGAAGAAATTTTTGAGGCAATGTTGCCTTGGATGAAAGAAAATTTTGGCAATGCATCATCGGCTTATGGATTGGGAAGACAGGCAAGGGTGGCAATCGAAGAAGCAAGAGAAGAAATTGCATCCTCAATCAATGCTCATCCGGCTGAAATCATCTTCACCAGCGGTGGAACAGAATCCAATAATGCAATACTCAAAAGTGCATGCATTGAATCAGAGCTTACAGACTCTTTGCTTATCTCCGCTATCGAACATCATGCAGTCTCGCATCCCGCGGAATGGCTTGCCACAAAAGGATTTACGCTACATACTGCCCCGGTTGATAATATTGGAAAAGTTGTGGAACATTGGCCTGAATTACTCCCTAGCCTGCGAAGTCTGATCAGTTTCATGCATGCGAATAATGAAATCGGTATCATTCAAGATATCTCCAAAATCAAAGCCAGAATACCCGATACTTGTTTTGTACACACTGATGCAGTGCAGAGTTATGGGAAAATCCCGATTGATATCGCGCAATTAGGCGTAGATTTTCTGTCCATTTCCGCTCATAAAATTCATGGTCCGAAAGGTATTGGAGCCATGTTCATCCGCAAGGGCATTGATTTTAAATCGCATCAGCATGGCGGTGGACAAGAAAGAAATCGTCGGGCAGGAACGGAATCACCGGCGCTCATCGTGGGCTTTCAATATGCGGCACGCAAAGCAATGAAGGAAATGGAGCAAAGACATGTCCACATGCGTGCTTTGCAAGATCATATGCGCTCATTGATTCGTGAACATATTCCTCAAGCACGAATAAACACAACAGAATCTCATGCTGATTGTCTTCCCTCAATTCTGAATGTCTCTTTTTCCGATATTCAAGATGGAGAGTCGATTCTACAATTAATGGATATGGCAAATATCGCCGTATCAAATGGCTCGGCATGTGTATCAGGCAGCCAACAACCTTCGCATGTACTTCAGGAAATTGGACTTAGCGACAAAGAAGCCAAAGCAGCCGTGAGGTTTTCTTTTTGTAAAGACAATACCAAAGATGAAGTGGAACTAGCTGTATTACAACTCAAATCAATCATTGATTCGATGTCTTGACGGACTTCTTCCCAACTTTGAGCCATTGTTTCATCTTTTCAAATTTTTTCTCGCCAATTCCCTTCACATTCATGATGTCTTCAATATTCATGAATGTGTTCACTTTTCTATATTCCACAATCTTCTCTGCAGTGGAAGGTCCAATACCGGGTATATTCATCAAAGCGGATTTTGACGCAGTATTTAAATCGATGATTGCCGGTGATTTCGCTTCTTTCTTGGGGAATTGAACACCTATATCTTTATCCAACAATGATGGCATGGAGTCATGAATCATGCTGCCCGCCAGCACTGAATCAACTCTTGCATCCTCAGCTTTGAGAATGCTGTCAATGATGTGATTTGCCCTTTGAATTCCCTCTTGAGTTCTCAATCCGGTAATTGAAATTGTACCCGTTCTACGCAAAATCATACCGGTTATTCCACCCGACAGAAAGATCAAGAGAATGATTACTTCCTGTTTTGTAAAACCAAATGCTGTTTGCAAGAACAAATGAAATTGTTCTTTTCTTGATATCTTCTGCATGTAATTTCCCCTGAATCAACCATTCAATTTACCCTGAAAATGCTCCCTTCATTTTATCGAAAAACGCTGATTTCTTAACTAATTCTGAATGATCATCACCAAAATCTCTCACAGGATTTATATGATCAGACTGAGCAAGATCCTTCAACATCTTCTTCTCTTCAGAATTCAGCGAAGTTGGAACATGCACATTGATATGCACATGCTGATGCCCTCTTCCACTTGATTGCAAATGCTTGATACCCTTTTCTCTAAGTGTGATAACTGTACCGGGTTGGGTACCTGCTTTGATGCTAATTTCTTCATAGCCATAGAGCGTGGGCACTTCAACCTTGGCTCCCAGAGCCGCTTCCGGATAGCTCACCACCAATTCAAAGAGAATATCATCTTGTTCACGAATAAAATGCGAATGTTCTTTTTCTTCAATCATGATCAATACATCACCCGCATCTCCGCCTCTTCTGCCGGCATTGCCTCTACCTCGCAAAGGGATATAATTACCTTCACTTACGCCTGCGGGAACATCAACAGTTTCAGTGCTTTCACCGGCAATTCTACCTTCACCATTGCAAGTATTGCATAAATCCTTGATGATTTTACCGGAACCCGAGCAATTGGCACAAGGAGCGATATTGACGAATTGACCAAACATCGAGCGTGAGATTTGTCTAACCTCACCGGCACCATTGCATGCGGAACAAGTTGTATATCCGGAACCACCTTTGGCGCCGGTTCCGGAACAGGTTTCACAAGTACAAAATTTCTTGATTTTCAGTGTTTTTGAAACACCTTTTGCGATTTCTTCAAGTGTCAATTGCATCCGAACGCGCATGTCTTGTCCGGGTTGCCCCATCGAAGGAGATCTTCTTTGCTGTCCCCCACCGAAAAATTCATCGAAGATTGAACCCCCGGCTGCACCACCAAAGAATTGATTGAATACACTGAACACATCATTCATGTTTTGTGATGAGTGGAAGTCTTGTCCACTCTTCATCCCATCATGACCAAATCGATCATATCGAGCGCGTTTATTGTCATCACTCAATACCTCAAATGCCTCGGTGGCTTCTTTGAATTTATCTTCGGCTTCTTTATTGTCCGGATTACGATCAGGATGATATTGAAGTGCAAGTTTGCGATATGCCGATTTGATTTCATCAGCACCTGCTTGTTTGCTTATGCCAAGCACTTCATAATAATCTCTTTTGCTCATATTGGTCTTCTGTATGATTATTCGGGATTACCCGCTGATGTGACAACTTTCGTATGGCGGATCACTTTTTCACGCAATTTATATCCGCGCTGTATCTCCTGAAGGACATGTCCTTCAGGTGCATCATTGGACGGCATATGTGCCAAAGCTTCATGCATTTCTACATTAAATGGCTCCCCGGGAGCTGTTTCAATCGGGAATACACCGGCATCTTCAAAAATCTTGATTGCTTTGGTATAAATCATTTCAACCCCTTTCAAGAAACCGGCAGGGTCGGAAGATTTCTTGGCCGCTTCCAATGCCGTATGCAAATCATCGACAACGGGAAGCATTTTTATGATCAGATGCTCATTGGCAAATTCTATCAGATCCTGCTTTTCCTTCATTGTTCTTCTGCGATAATTCTCGAATTCCGCAGATTTTCTCAGCAATTGATCCCGAAAATCATCTCTTTCTTTCTCCATGCGTTCCATATCACTCAATTCATCACCTGAATATTCCATGGATTCCTCATTGATGGATTGATCGTGCATTTCTTCATTATGTTCTTGACTCATTCTTTTATACCTCTTGATTAACTCTCTTTTGGCTTTTTTTCGACAAATTTACGCTTATTTATGTCTAAAAACAGGCCGAATTGACGATAATTTTCATCATTCATTTTATTTCGGTAGGATTTTCCGAGATTTCATTTGGATATTGGACTTTCATTGTCGAATTTTAAGTAAATTTGCCATAGACAATAATGTATCAGGCAAATGCCATAATGGGCTCATGAAAGGATTGAATGAAGAAAGAAATTTTAATATCCTCCACATTGAATGAAACAAGAATCGCAATCACCGAACAAGGTGAATTGGCTGAATTGTTTGTTGAGGTGCCCGATAAAGAGCGCTATGTGGGGAATGTCTATATGGGTCGTGTTGAGAAGATCATTCAAGGGATGAACGCGGCATTTGTTGATATTGGTTTGAATCAAGGCGCATTTCTTCATTTCTCGGATGTTGATTCCTCGCTCGAAGAATCATTCAGCACCGATGACGAAGATGAAGATGAAATTCCAAAGCAACATGCAAAGCATATCGATAAACCAGATAAGGGGTTCATTCGCATGGACTTTGCACCTCCTAATGGAGTGCATATTCCTCCTTCGGACATTATAGAAGCCGATATTCAAGAAATGATTGCGGAAATGTTAGATAAACCAACGGTTGGTAAACCATTGGGTTTCAAAGCATTCATTGAATCCATGAAAGTGTCGCAAATTGCTCCAGTAATTGAAGAAAAACCTGCTATTTCCGATTCCGCGGCAATTGCTTTGCGCATCAAAAAAATGCCTGAGAAGCAAGGAAATGCCAAGCCACTTCCAACATTCAGCACAAAGAGAAGCGGAACGATCAGCATCAATTTGCAGCCGAAGCAAACCATTATTGTTCAAGTCGTGCGCGAAGGTTATTCTTCCAAAGGCGTACGGGTCACCACAAAAATCGGACTTCCCGGAAGATACATGGTACTTCTTCCATTCGAGCAATTGGTGGGTGTTTCCAAAAAGATACCTTCGTTGAAAGAACGCAAAAGACTTCGTTCCATCGCAAAAGGTTTCGTTCCCGAAGGCATCGGTTGCATCATTCGAACTGCCGCGGAGGACAGATCTGACATTGAACTGCAAAGAGATTGGGCATTACTCATGGAGCAATGGCGCGAAATGGAAGCAAATGTCATGAAGGCAAAAGCTCCTTCGCTTCTCTATCGCGACAAGAGTTTGGCGGGCAGCGTGATCAGAGATTTATTCTCCGAAGATGTGCAAAGAGTCGTATTCGATTCCATGCATCAGCATAAAGAAACAATGAATTATCTCGGAATTGCAGATCCGGATTTACAGGCAAAAATCGCTTTGTATCAAGGCAAGAAGCCATTATTTGACTATTTCGGGATTGAAAAATCCATTCGCGAAACCTATGAACGCACAGTCAAATTACCGAATGGTGGCTCCATAGTGATCGATCAGACCGAGGCATTGCATGTGATTGATGTCAATAGCGGTCGATCCTCAGCCGGAGAGGCAGAACAAGAAAAGATTGCATTCAAAACCAATATGGAAGCGCTCAAAGTGGCTGCCAGACAATTGCGATTGCGAGATATCGGTGGAATGATCATCATCGATTTCATCGACATGCAATTGGAAGAGAATCGCAAGAAGATTTACAATGAAATGAAGCGCGAATTATCGAGAGACAGAGCCAAGACCGTGGTATATCCCATTACGCAACTCGGACTCTTGCAGATCACGCGACAAAGGATTCGTCAGGCGATTTCGGAAAGACTTTCAGACACATGTCCAACATGCGATGGTGCAGGACGAATTCATTCCAGATCGCTCATTTTCCAAGAAATCGAACATTGGATACGATTATTCCGTGCTCAGCAATTGGATTTTGGCATAGAATTGCATGTACATCCTGATATGGCGGCCTATCTCACCAAAGGTCCAATTTCTAGATTGTCCAAACTCATGATCAAATATCTAATTCGAATACGCATACATATAGATGAACGATTGACTCCGGATGATTTCCGTTTTTATTCGATGAAAACTTTTACCGATATTACCGCTGATTATTTGTTGTAAGAGGTATAGCATGGCAACAGAACATTATCAGGAATTGCTCAAGCTCGTACAGAGCTTTGAAAAGGACTTCGACAAGTTCTACAATGCACGCAATAAAGAGGCAGGCGTTCGACTCCGCAAGCACATGCAAACATTGCGCGAAGCCGCTCGACATATTCGTGATGATGTGCAGAATGCGAAATCATCCTTCCCAATTAAAAGAGAAGATCTTTCGCTTCGTAATGCACAGCGCAATCCTGCTTCAAAAACTCCTGATCAAGAACAGGAATGATTTCTTTCATTTGCTTTTCAGAAAGCAATGAATCATCGTGAATTGAAGATTAAAGAACATGGACTTACGGCTCATTCTGATCCTGATAGGGATTTTTGTCAGTTTTCTTACTCTCGCTTTGATCGTAACATTGCAAGTTCGAAGAAGCGTGAAGAAAGGCATTCGCACTTTACGCGAAATGTCAATCGGCAGTACCTCCCATGTTTCAATCGAAGGGGCGATTCAATCATGTCCTGAGCCGGTAAAGCAATATCTCCGTAAAGCAATCGGAGAAAATAAACGCATGATTCATTTTGCAAGCATCAATCAAAATGGGGAATTCCGCACTTCTCCGGATGGAGATTGGTCACCTTCCAGAGCAGATGGACATTATCTTGCAACAAAACCCGGATTCATTTGGAAAGCTCGTTTCGGCGGCAGCATCATCCCCTCCAAAATTGCATGGCTCGAACTCCTTGATGGTAAAGGATTTGGATCTGTGAAATTTTTGGGATTGTTCACGCTATTGAATCCCTCAGGACATGAAGCAGACACCTCATTGCTCACGCGTTATCTCATGGAAGCCATCTGGTTTCCAACTGCTCTCATCCCAACAAATCTTCTTACTTGGCGAGAAATTGATTCGCATAGAGCCGAAGCCGTCTTGCATTATGGTTCTATTCATGTTTCTGCCATTTTTGTCTTCAATGATGAATATGATATCATTGAAATCATCACAGAAGATAAATATAGAGATTTCCGCAGCTCATTCGAAAAATCAAAATTCACTCTGAAATGCTCTTCCCATGCCATTGTTGAAGGAATGCGCATACCAATGTCGGTTGAATTTGTATGGAATCTCTCATCCGGTGATTTCTCCTATGGGAAATACACTATCACGAAGATTCGCTATGAATTTTGATGAAACTATTTTCCTTGCTTAAGACTTATCCTCATGGGCATTTGCTCCGCAAAAAACACTATATTTGCCCATGTTTTTTCAATGAAGTTTGAAGGCCGATAATTCATGTATACTATTCCTCATCTTGTTCTTCCTCAGGTCAAAGATCTGCACAGGATCGATGTGTACACAGCCAATGGCGGATATGATCAAATCCGCAAAGTACTTTCCGGGATGTCACCCGATGATGTCATCAATGAAGTGAAGGCCTCCGGCTTGCGTGGTCGCGGTGGAGCATGTTTCTCCACAGGTATGAAATGGAGTTTCATGCCCAAGTCCAATGACAAACCAAAATATCTTGCGATAAATGGTGATGAATCCGAACCGGGATCATTCAAAGACAGACAAATTCTAGAATATAATCCGCATCAATTGATTGAAGGGATTCTCATTGCTGGATATGCAATGGGCATCACAAAAGCATTTATCTATATTCGCGGTGAATACCACAAGTGGGTTCGTTGCGCAGAAGATGCGGTAAAAGAAGCATATGCGAAAGGTTTTATCGGCGAAGGAATGAAATCAGCTTTTGGTACTTCATTCAGCATGGACATCGTTGTACATAAAGGCGCTGGTGCTTATGTATGCGGTGAAGAAACCTCACTGATGAATTCGATTGAAGGTGAAAGAGCTTATCCACGCTTTAAGCCACCATTTCCTGCGAATAAAGGACTATGGGGTTGCCCGACAACAATCAATAATGTTGAAACACTTGCAACCGTACCACCAATTTTG
>Ga0209770_10000917_pt1 | contig 15513 bp, 11 predicted proteins | sample LauGreSu1BDMLBDD_2_FD_187572 | JGI IMG/M metagenome (GOLD analysis project Ga0209770, IMG submission 187572) | Freshwater lake microbial communities from Lake Michigan, USA - Su13.BD.MLB.DD (SPAdes) (version 2) | ecosystem: Environmental > Aquatic > Freshwater > Lake | place: Lake Michigan, USA...
GGCACGCTCGACCCCAGCACGGCGAAGGACGATGACCGCGCGCTGACGGTGACGAGCCCGACCGTCAACGAGGCCTCGCCTTATGCGGTCTTCACCGTCACGGGCACGGCCGGACGGGTGGTCTCGCTCCAAACCATCGAAACGGCGGGCGCCGGTTTCGCAGACCTTGATCAATCGTTCCCGCTGCAAATCTGGAACGGCACCGCCTGGGTCAATTACTCCGGCTCTACGACCATACCAGCCTCCGGCATCCTGCTGGTCCGCGTCAACATCTTGGCGGAACAAGACGCGGCGAATGAAGTCGCGGAGACCTTCCAACTGCGCGTCACGCCCACGACTGGCGCGGCCGCTACCGGCGTGGCGACCATCGTCGACGAAGCCAACGGTGTTATCTTCACGGACGTGGTCCGGAATAACGCACCGGAAACCTCCACGCAGAACCTTGACGACGACCGGGACATCGACGGCATCCCGGCGAGAACCGAGGATGTGCTCGCCCAAGTTGGCGGTGGTACGCCCGACCTCAATGGCGATGGCAAAACTGACTCCGAGCAAAACGCCCTTGCGACATTGGCTTGGGTCGTGAAGGCCAACTTCGATACCTCGCTCAATCCGGCGACCGTGGCGAACACTCCGCCGACCTCCATCATCACCCTCGGCGTCGCCACCGCATCAGGGACCAACACCGTGGACGCCAGCGCCCAACTGCTGGAGGTCGCCGTGTTGGAGCCCAACCCGGCGGCATATCCACCCGGGGCGACCGGTTACGCTGGCGGCAAGCCCACGGGCCCGCTGATGGAAACCCCGTGGGATCCTCTGCAATTCACGGTGCGTCCCGCGTCGGGTTATAACAGCGTGGCGGACGCTAATACCGCGCGGGCCGGCCTCCAGCTGGTGATCCGCATCGACGTTTCGCGTTCGAACCTGCCCGGGGACTACTTCAACGCCTATCTCAAGTTTGTTTCCGCCGAGGTGATTGCCGCCGCCGGCTCCGCTGGCCTGCGCGGTTTGGATGGTAATTTGATTACCACCCCCGGCTGGTATGATTTCACCCAAAAGAAAGATGCGGCCGGTAATTATGTAGGCGATGGCGGACGGTTTATTGTGGTCAACGGCAAGATCGTCGCAATCGAGCTAACCATCACGGATAACGCATTTGGTGACAACAATCCCGCCATCGGTGTGATCACAGACCCGGGCATGCCCGTGCGCGTACGCACGGTCCCGCCTTCGCTGCCGGACAATGCGGCCTGGGCGGATTTGCTTCGGCCCGGCTTGGCCCGGTTCGACGACAGTGAGATCACCCGTACACCACTGCGATTCGATTCGGCGCTGCTTGGAGTCCATGGCACCCGCACGCTGGACCGCCTCGACGGCCTCGAGGCCCTGTTCGCCAACGCCGCGCGGGAGATCGCGCTGGCCGAGTTCCCATCCAGCCCCGCGTGGCGCGCCGTGGCCATGCCCAGCGCCACGGGCCACCTGAGCGTGCTGCGCGGGCTGCCCGACCAGGTCTTGGTGCCGGCGGCGATGCAACGGATAGAAATACCCAGCGACGCCTTTGCGGTCTCCGGTCCGACGTCCGTCGTGTTGTCGGCCACGGTCGCGGACGGTTCCCCGCTGCCCGCATGGATCCAATTCGATGCGCGCGGCGGTGTATTCTCTTGCCAGGTGCCCATGGGCATCCGCGGCGAAATACCGATCCGCGTCGAGGCAGCCACTGTTGACCAGCGGGTTGCCACGTGCTTCCGCATGCAGATCGAGTCGGCGAGAGCCGCCTGGGTTCGGCCTGGCTTCACCGAGCAACTGCGGGGTGCGGCGCGTACCCGCGAACTCGTGCGAGGCTGATCGCCTGTTGTGAGCGCCCCCGTAACCACCGATCCAGCCGCGCTGAATCCACGGCACTTGGCCACGCTGGTCGAACTTGCCCGTGCGGCGCGTAGGGCGGAATCTGCGGCGGAACTTCGCTTCCTTGTGGTCAACGAAACGCACCGGCTGGCGCCTTACCGCCAGGCGATCTTGGGATATCAGGGCGCAGTGACGGCGATTTCCGGGGTTGTCTCCACCGAAGCCAACGCGCCTTTCACCCAGTGGACTCGACGCCTGCTCGCCCACCTCGCCACTGAACCGGTGATTACAGTCGTGGTGCGGCAACAGCTCCCGCCGGTGCTGGCGAACGAGTGGGCTGATTGGCTGCCCGACCACGCCCTTTGGATCCCGCTGCCGGGTCGCGACGGCGGACTCCTGCTCACCCGGGAGGTTGGCTGGCCTGAGGCCGATCGAGCGCTGCTGCGTGAGTGGATCGAGATCTGGGACCAGAGCTGGCGCTACCGGCAACTGGAGTCGGCCCCGCTGTGGCGCCGCTGGCGGGCACCTCGCCCAACTGCCGGACTCCGGCGGTGGCCATGGGTTGTTGCGGCGGGCGCCATAGCGGCGGGCTGCCTGCCCGTCCATCTCACCGTTCTCGCCCCGGCTGAATTGGTCCCGGCGAACGCGGCCGTGATTCGCGCGCCGCTCGAGGGGGTCATCGCGGCCGTTCATGTGCAACCCAACGAAAGCGTTCGCCCGGGCCAGCGGTTGCTCAGTTTTGACGACGTGGCCCTCCGCAGTCGGCTGGACCTTGCGGAGCAGGCGCTGCTGACCGCGGAAGCAGAACACCGGCAGGTCGCGCAACAGGCGCTGATCGACGCCCGCTACAAGCCACAGCTGGCGGTGTTGGCCGGTCGGGTCGCGGAACGCCGGGTCGAGCGCGACCTCCTTTCCGAGCAGCTCACGCGCACGCAGGTCCTCGCACCTGCTGGCGGCATCGCCCTGCTTGACGATCCCACCGAGTGGATCGGCAAACCAGTGGTCGTCGGTGAAAGGGTGCTGCGCATTGCGGATCCCCAGGACGTGGAAATCGAGGCCTGGGTCGCGCTCGCTGATGCGGTTCCCCTCCGTACCCACGCACCTGTGACCGTCTTCCTGAACAGCGATCCGCTGGCCCCTTTGCGCGGGCAGCTGCGCTTTCTCGCCCATGACGCGGTGCCGCGCCCGGATGGCAACTACGCCTATCGCTTGCGGGCCGTGCTGACCGGCGCGCCGGTTCATCGCGTCGGCCTTAAAGGCACGGCCCGCATCGAGGGTGAGCGCGTGCTGCTGGCCTATTGGATCTGGCGCCGGCCTCTCGCGAAGATCCGCACTTTTCTGGGTTACTGATCGATGACCCCCTGTTTACCGCCGCTTCGGGAGGACCTCGCGCTCTTACCCGGTCCTGCCGCCCGCGATGGGCAGCCGACGTGGACCGTCCACGACCCGGCCCGCAACCAGTTCTTCCGCATCGACTGGCTGAGCTTTGAAATCCTCAGTCGATGGTCACTGCGGGACCCCGCCCTCATCGCCGAATCAATCCGCACGGCGACGACCCTGCAGGCAATGCCGGAAGACGTGCTAGCCGTCGCACGATTCATCGATGATAACCAGCTCGTCCGCACCCACGGAATTGGGACCGCTGGCAATCTTGCTCGTAAGCACAAACTTGCCCACGGGGGCTGGGCCCGGCAGGCCCTGCACAATTATCTTTTTTTCCGGATCCCGCTATTGAGGCCCGATGCCTGGCTTACCCGCCTCGTCCCGCTCGTGGCACCACTTTTCTCCCGACCGTTTTTTATCCTGACCCTCGGCGCGCTCGCCGCCGGTGGACTGTTGGCCTGGCGGCAGTCCGACGACTTCTTCGGTACGCTCGCAAACACCTTGAATGTATCCGGGCTCACCGCTTATGCGGCGGCTATCTTCTTTGTGAAAATCGCGCATGAATTTGGCCATGCTTTCACGGCGAAGCGGGCCGGGTGCCGCGTGCCGACTATGGGCGTAGCTTTCCTCGTGCTCTGGCCGGTCGCCTATACTGACACCAATGACACCTGGAGGCTCCACCGACGCGGAGACCGCCTCGCCGTGGCCATCGCAGGGATTGTAACGGAGCTCATGTTGGGGGCCTGGGCGCTGCTCGCGTGGGGGTTGCTCCCACCCGGCGAACTGCGCAACATGTGTTTCGTTTTGTCGACGAGCAGCTTGGCCACGACTCTTGCGGTGAATGCCAGCCCTTTCATGCGTTTTGACGGCTACTTCATCGCCTGTGATTGGTTTGATTTTCCAAACCTACACCAGCGGAGCTTCGACCTCGCCCGCTGGCATCTTAGGGAAACGCTGTTCGCATTTGGCGCGCCCCGGCCCGAGCACTTGCCTGTCCACCAGGAGAGAATGCTCATTCTTTTTGCTTGGGCGACTTGGATATACCGCCTGGCTATCTTTCTCGGCATCGCGGCCTTGGTTTATCATTTCTTCATCAAGCTCGTTGGTATCATTCTGTTTGCGGTGGAGATTGGCTGGTTCGTTACTTTGCCTGTCTGGCGCGAATTCAAGGCTTGGCGCCAGCTTTGGGGTAGTGCCACCCCGACGGCAGCCCGGCGTCGTCGCAGTGTGCTTTCGCTGGGCTTGGCCGTTCTTGTTCTTGGCCTGGTGTGCGCGCCCTGGCCCGGGCGGATCCGGTCTTCAGGGTTGCTCCAGCCCGGCCCGATACTGCCGCTCTACACTTCGACACCCGGCCGGCTCGCGGGTCCTAAGCCGGTGCCGGCCGAGGTTACACCCGGGGCGGTGACGCTAGAGATCACTTCCGCTGAAATAGACGCCAGGCTTGCAGTCGCCCGCCTAGAGGCGGACATTGCGCAGCAGCGCGCGGACCGCGGGGTCCATTCCATTGATCTTCGCCCCAGTCTGCCGCTCTTGCAACGAAACGCAGCCAAGGCTCAGAGTGAGGTGCTTCGCTGGGAAAACGAGCGGCAGCAAAGCCGAGTCGTCGCTCCCTTCATCGGTAGTCTGAGATTTCTCGACCCCGATCTCCGGACCGGCGACTGGATTGGCGGCCGGCACCATGTGGGCAGCTTGATTGCCTCCGGGCCGGCGACCGTGGAAACCTACCTCGACGAGCAACAGGTCAAGCGCGTATCTCCAGGTGACAAGGGGGTATTCATCATCGATTCCGCGGCCGTGCCCCCCCTCCAGGTGCGCGTCTTGCGGGTCGATGGCGACGCTTCTCGGGTGTTGACGGATGCCCGCCTGACGATAGCCGCCGGAGGGCATTTGGCGGCCCGTCTTGTACAGAGAGAGCTTGTGCCTGAACAGGCTGTTTACCGGGTGGTGCTGGCGGTTGAAGACCCGCTCCGGACGCTGGCTCATTCCACTTGGCGGGGTGCGCTCGTGATACGCACGGCCCCGTTTTCTCCTCTGCGTCGCTACGTTGACCAAGCGCTGAGCGTGGCCTGGCGAGAAGCGGGCTGGTAAATCGACAAGAGCCGCCCGGTTTAACAAAGTGCAGAGTTTTCACTTTTCTTCCTGACGGCATCACCACAACTGTTTGGCAATGGGTGGCTCGCTCAACCCGAAGGCAGAGACGGCTTCGCGTAGTGGGTGTCCTTGCTCAGCCGGGATAATTCAAGCGCAAGGGCTGGCAGTCCCGGTTTTTCCCCTTTTGGTTGAGCAAGTGCGCATGAAGATTTTGATAATTTACGGAATTATTGACGCAGCGAAATTAGAAGCCGCCTACTTCCTATCCGCTTCTTCGGTCAGAATCTGCCATGAGTTTGGTGCCCGGGGTGGGGTCGAACCCACAAGACTTTAGAGGTCGGTGGATTTTGAGTCCATGCAGCCCCGGAGGGGAAAGGCGGGTAACTTATACTGGCTTCCGCGCCATAGGTACGGCGTCCAGATTGCAACCAGCAACTGGAGCCGGGACTGTGCCTCACCGGCGGTGGTGGCATGAGGCCCAAGGCCGCGGTCACCCGGACATCGCCCTGCTGCCTTGGAATGCTAATGTGGCTTGGGGTGATAGTTCGATTCGCTGAGTGGTGGTCGGACACGGGCATGGTAGGGGTCATCCGTCACGGCGGGGCAGTGGTATATCTCAGCCAACTCACGCATCGCCGCTTGGGCCTGAGCACCCTCCAAATTGCCGGTGCCGAAGCGCTCCTGATCGAGCAGGGACCGCAGCAGCAGGACCCTCCAGCGCCAGCCCTTCCGTGCCCAGCTTGGCATCCCGGCATCGAGCGACGAGGCGACCTTCCATGTCGCTCGTGCCGTTTCCGGATCAACAGCCTGTTGGCGGAAAGAGCGCGATGCAGCCGCCTCGAGCGCGTCGACCAGCTGCAGCACGGTCTCAGCCGTACCAGCACCGTACTCGTAGCGGCTGTATTCGCCAAGGGTCTCCCACGCAGTCCGCTGCGCGTCCCAGTAGAACTGGAGTTCGACCACCTTGTTCATGTCCTCGTAGATGCCCTCGCTGTAGGGGAAGCCGCCCTTGACCACATGCCGGACCTGGCTCCAGAGCCGCTGAAGCCGGGCAGGCAGGGGATTGGCTCCGATGCCTCCCCAGGGTGAATTGCCCCACATGCTGATCTCAGGGAAGTTCAGCAAGGCACGTGCTCCAGGAACACCGTTCTCCAGGGGGTAGCGGGGGAAGTCCTCATGGGCGTCCGCCAGGATGTAATCCAGCCAGGGTTCCCGGCCCGGTGAGAGGGCCTCCATCAAGCCCGGCCATTCGCCCTCGGGCGGGGTATCGAACCCCCAGGTGCTCAGGACGACCTTCATCTTGGGGAAGTACTGGCGGCCGACGGCAGTCATGTCGCGTGCCAGCTTGAGATGGCCGTTGCTGCCCCAAGGCCTGCACTGTTCGCAGGGGCAGCCGCCCTCGTCGTAGGGCCAGAAGCTTACGCCATCGATGCCGATGTCCTGGAAGCGCAGGCAGAGCTGGCGCATGTTTTCCATCAGGTAGGCGTGTCCCGCCGGATTGCTCGGGCACACGGGATAGCCGCTGTTGCCCCGCCGGCCGAGCGGATCGGGCAGGGGCTTCGCTCGGATTTCAGAGGGTGCGCCCATGAAAAGGGCGTTGCCCATCCCGGTGAAGAACATCAGGTCGAGTTCATGGGCCGTGCGCGCGTAGCGGCGCAGCATGGCCAGGGCCGGACCGGCCTCCGGATCCTCCCATCCGTGGAGGGTGATCATGGGGAGCACGGCCTTGACGGCATTCATGCCCCACAGGGCCAAGTCCTCCATGTACCGCGCCACCTCGGCGTCGGAAGCGACATGGTACCAATTATGGAAGTGGGTGGCGAAATAGATGCCGCGCAAGGAGCCGCGCGGCTGGGCCGTGCCACGCCAGCGGGTGGGCTGGAATTCCGAGCCGTAGGAACTCGAGTGGAGGAATTTTCCGACACCGTAGAGCAGGCCCCGCGGGGATCCCCCCGACACGCGGATTGCGCCTTCGGCTTCATCCACCCTGTACGCCTCCTCCGCCAAGGCGCTGTCGATCCCCAGGATGAGCTGGGCGTGCGCCTCCACTCCCAGGACCTGCAGGCCCGTGCGCGCCTCCAGGCGGTCCTTGAGGATCGCAAAAGTCCGCTCAACCAACGGTACCTGGGCCGGGTTATCCAACCTGACGCGGAATTGCTGGGCGGGGCACAGTGCGGTAGCGTCCTTTTGCAGGGACTGGTCATTGTCCGACTCGCCGCTCAGAGCCAAGGCGGCGCTGAACCAGCAGAAGATTACCAGCGGTCGAGCGAGAATGTGGAGCTGCATGGCCGCAATTCAAGGCAACTCTATCGCATTGTCAGCAGCGAGAACGCAAATCGCTCAGGTGAGGAGCTAATCCATCATGTCGTCATGCCCAGATCCCGTTAAGGTACTGCCCTGTCAGCCTGCGAGGCCATCGAACCCACGGGCTTTTAGGGGACGGCGGCTTTGAGTCTCTCTAGGCATAGTGCTTAGAGCACTACGGCCAATCTCCCCAAAGTCCCGAAGCGGCTTGAGCCGAAGCTTCGCTAACCCTTATGATCGAAGCTGTCGCCGACTAGGCTCAACTGGTGCCTGTGGTGGAACGAAACGTGGTGCCGCAACCGTGATCAGCTCCTACTTTAGACGGCCGAGGATTTTCCTCTTCTCGGTCTGAAACTCATCGTCGGTGAGGATTCCTTTTTTCCGCAGATCGTCGAGTTTCAGGAGCATGGTGTGGAAATCGCCGGATTCAGTGACCGGAACTGCCGAATTCTCGGCCTTCAACGTGTCTGGGAAGTCGACTGGCCTGAACACAAGTGTGAAGGATGGCATTTCTCCAACAAGATACATGCCCTTGCGCTCGCTTGTAGAAATAATCTTGAGGTACTTTCCGAGCTCTTGGCAGTAGCGGGTCGCCTCGGCGGTGGCGGCATCCTTAAGTTTGACCGTGTTCCGGGTAAACTTGCTCTTGCCGCTGCAGGTAATCCGAAGGGTTCCGTCGCCGAGTTCCTCGATGGCCCCGACGTCCGGAGCCAGGGCGGCCGGTAACAACGGTGTAAAGGTCAGATAGACAAGGCCCAGCAGTAAAGCCAGCCTGAGTGTACGCAGGGTGGGTGTTTCCATCCGCAGGAGACTCCTGCTTCGGCCAATGGTCGTCAAGAACACAGCCCAAGAACAGAGGCGTTGGAGCAGACAGAATTCGGACCTAGAAATATCAGCCATTTTAATCGATCCTTATCATGAGGTATCCGTATGTGCCACTACTACTGCTGGCCGCGTTCGCCTGTATGCGCCGAGAATTATGCGCGGTCCCCTTGCTCAGTCCATGGGCTGGACGCGCAACAAGGCAGCAGCACACCAAAGGATTGGGGCCTGGCCATGGAAATCACCCGTGATCCGGCGACGCTGTAGATAAGTCTCTCGCTCCGCGCTTAGGCCCGTTCCCTCGCAAACTTCGCGCAGGTTGGCTTCGGCGTCCAGGTAATCGGTAACCGCCAGCCAGCCCTTACGCGCGGCGGGGCCATAGCTCGCAGAGTCCAGCCAGCCTTGCTGGACGCCGGTAACGAATGCATAGGTAAACATTGCGGTGGCTGATGATTCATACCACGAATCGGGCCCATCGATGAGCTGATGCCACATGCCAACATCCGATTGATGCTTGAGCAACGCCACCATCATCGACTGGTAACTGGCCAAGATGCGCGCGCGATATGGATTGTCCACCGGCAGCAACCGCAGCATCTCGGCCATGCCAACAGCAAACCAGCCGTTCCCGCGTGCCCAGTAGTAGTGGGCTGATGGCGCATGATAGAAAAGTCCGTTGGGCTTCTGCAAAGTATCGAGGTAATAGACCATTTCCCTGGCCGCCCGCTCGATGTAAGGTCTGTAACCAGTGGCCTGGAAGGCCTGACCTTGTGCCATCGTGATCATGAACATATCGTCGATCCAAAGACGCGTCTGCCAAGTGTGGCCTTTAGCGACCTCGTTTGGCCAGTTCTCCGGAATGCGCGGGCCATGAGGCTGGCCCCATTGTTTTTGTGCCATCCATTCGCCGAGCGCGAGGCATCGGAGGTCCTGATTTAGCTGGAAGATTTTAAGAGGTACAATTGAGAAAACCGTCCAATCGACATGATTCGGTTCGGGAATCAGCGAGCGCTCCTCACGGAAAAGCAGTTCGAATTTCTGGATAAGGCGGGCCTGTAGATTTGAATCGTGGGCCAGGTTGGCAAAAGTCAGCGCACCATACCAAGTGCAGGACTCCGCATAGTGAATGACCTTCTCCCCTTCCAGCATGTGCGGGCGTCGGAGGAAATTTTCTGTTACGCGGTGGCCTATTTCTTCTGGTGACTTGCCTTCCGGCCACGGGCCAAATTCATGCGCGCAACCCGGCCGCGCTCCTGGCAAGAGCGCCACCGCAATCACGATCAACCACGACGACCGGAGTCGCGCCAGCCGGCGAACAGGCGATGCAAAAACCAGAACCAGAGAGGTGATGCGTTTCATGATGAAGATTGGAGCAATATGAATGAAGGGTGTGCTGAAGGGAAACTCAACCAGACAGTCGCACCGGCCTGAACTTAGACGCGGTCACGATTCGCCATAGGGGGCAGATGTAATTCAGCCTTTTCAGGTGATCCACCTGAATCAGATTGAGGTGACATGCATACGTGGGGAATCTGTTCACAGCCATCGATCCAACCATGAGAATGCCTCATCTTGCATGTCCGGCAGGAACGAATGCGGCACATCGTAGAAACTGCCGTGAAACCGCTTGGGAATCCCTGCTTTGAGATAGATCTGCTCGAGCTTGTCCACCGCCCCGCGCATTCCGGACATTGGGTAGAGCAAATCTTGTTGGCATTGCTGCACCAACAACGATCCAGGGGCGATCATTCCGGCCACATCGGGCAGGTCTAGTGCCCGATATAGGCCGGGCATGTAAACCATCCAAGTGTGGTGAAATAGATGATTGCGCAGCTGCTGGGCGAACTCCGTCATCCACCCGGTGACGGATGCGACTTTGATTCGCGGATCTGCGGCCGCTAGAAGCGCGGTCCTGAATCCGCCGATCGAAAGCCCCACCGCGCCTATCCTCTCCGGGTCGACGTCTGGGCGTGTAACGAGATAGTCTACGCTGCGCACGTCGTCCCAGACGAGCACCCCCGGCCAACTCCCGCCAGCAGCAAAGAGTGTCTTTGCCGTCAGGTGTTCATAGTGCCCACAGACGCGGTCGACAGCGGCATGCCATTTTGCCGAGCCACGCGCCACCGCCTGGCTGGTGGCAAAAGCGGCCCGGGCCTCAGGGTACAATCGCGCTGGATTCATTTCCTCCACCCGAAGACGCCTTTCGCCGAAATAAAATGCATCGATGACGATGACGATATAGCCGCGACAGGCCAAGGCCTCGGCCCACGGTCGCCCGTAGGTCTCGCGCCGGAACTCTGTGAGGGTCGCCACCTCAGCCGGGCTGGAGATGATCTTCTCGTGTCCTGCAGTGTATTTCCCGCTGTGACAGTGCATCGCCACCACGGCGGGCCGCCGTCCGCGAAACCTATCCGGCACAAGCACTCTCGCCGGTATGTGATACTCCCGGGTGGCGGCTATATTGATCACCTCGATGGTAAACCCCTCACGCTGCTCCCGTCGCACCAATTCGGTTGTGACCGGCAAAGCTTCCGGCGAGTATCCTAATAGGCTGCGGAACACCGGGCGCGCGACTTGCTTCCAATCGTCCAAGGAACTCCACTTAGGATCAAGATAGCAGAGCTTGGGTGAATTGGCGCTGGCCATGGCCTCCGTGACGGCAGCCAAATTTGCGAGATCGGGTGGCCAGGGAGCCGCCGTCATAGAGGAATCCACCGGCTCCTCTGCGAGCTTAGCCAATCTTACGAGATCGAGCGTGGGGTCCTGAGCTCTGGCCAGGACGCCGGGCAGCATTAATGCTCCGATCGCACCCAAGGCGTGACGACGAGACAGATTTGCATGCGAGGGCTTCGAATTTTTCATGCAAGGCATGGGCAGGGCTGCAGGGGAGTTGGATGCTACGAAAATTCCCTCTGGGCAAGTGCAGCGGGCCCCCGCTGGAGAGTATTCGATGCACAAAGCTGTAATTTTGACGCCAACAAGATCAGGGGAAAAAAGCCCGGGTCCGGGAGCAGCATCAAGCATTTATTGAACACCTGACCACCAGTCATCATCGCTGAACCTTCAGCGCAGCCAGCATAGATTCTCATCCCTCAGGTAGAAGCCCTGCAAATCGATCTTGCTTTACTGGCAAGGGGCCCACGATGGTTTCGTGCTACTACGCGATGCCTCCCGCCGATACGCGCTGCTCCCGCCGACTTTTCGCAAGGCAATCATGCGCTTGAACGCATGATCAAGCCACCATTAAAGGCAGCTGCAGCGTGGTACCTCCTCTCTTTCGTCACGCGGTTACAACTCACTGGGTCCGAAGCGCCGGATTCGCCTCGGGTGACGGTGTGTGAGGTTGTAACCGATCAGGCGGTTGTGGGTGATGGCGGTAACAACTGGGGTGGTCACCAGACCCGCATCGTACGCACTCAGGATGGATTGTTCACGGCTTACACAACCGGAGGCTCGGATCCGAAGTGGCCGCAATTTACTCCCTACGACAATTCGCCCAGGTACTGGAGGTTGCTGAAAAGGATCGAGGGCGATTGGCGCGTTCTCGCTCAAGGCAAGGCGGGTCGCGAGCCAGTAAATCTCCTGTCTGGCCCCGACGGAGAGCTGCACATTGTAGCCTGGCCTGACGGCATTCCCTGCCTTTGGTCGGGTGCACCGCGGGGCGATACGCTATCGATGAAGCGTGCCGAAATTCCTGGGCCTTGGAATGTCAGCAACTGGCCCTACAACTCCGCAGGGATTTCGGCTACTGGTGACATAGCTCTCGTTCAAAGCACGGGTGAAGTTCCAGGCGCGTTCATCTGGGGCTACCGGACGGCTTCGTCCGGCCAGTGGCATATCGGCGTCACACCGCTTGCTGAACGGCACTGCTACACTTATGTCCTGCCAGAGGGCGATGGACGACTAACCCTCACCTCCACCCGCGATGTGCCCTTTCAATCCATGGGTTATGCAGATTCCTCCACCCGCCACTCTCTCGGGTTTGTGTTCAATCGAGTAGGTTGTTGGAGCACCGCCGATGTGCACTCCCGCCAGCTGTCCGAGATTACCGTCGCCGAATCAGTGCCCACTACGGACTACCCGGAGGCCGCAGCCAACGGTGCTTCTGTGGATACTTATCGCGACACAAAAGGCCGTCTCCATGTTCTCTATGTGTTCATGGGTGCTGAGACCCTAGGCCGGCAGCACATACGTCATGCCGTGATCGAAAACGGCAAGGTGATCAAAACGGTTCAGTTGCCCGATGAAATTGAACATTGTCTGGTCTTGTCTGATGCTCCTGAGCGCGATCGTCCGCAATTCTGCCGCCTGCTCCAGGACGCCGAAGGAAACTTCTATTTGCTTGGCACCACCGCAATCATCCCCGCCGATTCGGAGGATGGGACAAGTCTCGGCAAGCCTGTGCCTCTGGATCTCCATGGGTACAAGGTTGAGTACTCGGGAATCTCTATCGCGGCACCGCGTGGAGGCACGCCGCGAGCAAATTATGTGGATGGTGTTTTTCCGACCGATCAGGGGAGAAAGGTCATATACTTTCGCATCCAGCTCAAGGGCGATTCAGGCTAGGTATCGCAGCGTCAGTGCCTTAGTTTCAGCCCCCCCCCCACCACCACCCACCCACCCACACACCACCGCAGTTCTATGGCCGCTTCCAGGCCGGCGGTAACATGCCTGATCTCTGCATCCGCTACAAGGGTAGCTCATATTAGCATCGGGTGGACGACGATGTTGCGCGCAGTGCCCCCCCAAAGGGAGTTTCGAGGGAAGACCTGAAGAAGTCCTCCCATCTGTTCAAGTATCACTCAGTTTGGTGCCCGGGGTGGGGGTCGAACCCACAAGACTTTAGAGGTCGGTGGATTTTGAGTCCACTGCGTCTGCCAATTCCGCCACCCGGGCGACTGAGCGGGCGAGGGAAGCGCACCCCGCCGGGGATGTAAATCCGTTTTTCCTGTCTTACTTCGCCGCGACTTCGCGGAATTCGCCGAGGGCGCGGTAGCGCTCGTAGCGGGTGTCGAGCAGCTTCTCGGTGTCGAGCTTGGTGAGTTCGCCGAGATGTTGGATCAGGGCCTTCTTCAGGGCGGCGGCCGCGGCGGCCGGGTCGTTGTGGGCGCCGCCGAAGGGCTCGGGGATGACGTCGTCCACGACGCCGAGTTCCTTGAGGTTGGCGGCGTTGAGCTTGAGGGCCTCGGCGGCCTTGGGGGCATTGGCCCGGTCCTTCCAGAGGATGGCGGCGCAGCCCTCGGGCGAGATGACGGAGTAATAGGCGTTCTCGAAGATGAGCACGCGGTCGGTGACGCCGATGCCGAGCGCGCCGCCGGAGCCGCCCTCGCCGACGATGACGGCGACGGAGGGAACCTTGAGCATGGCCATCTCGCGGAGGTTGACGGCGATGGCCTCGGAGACGTGGCGGGCCTCGGACTCGACGCCCGGGTAGGCGCCGGGGGTGTCAATGAAGGTGAGGACGGGCAGGCCGAACTTCTCGGCGAGCTTCATCAGGCGGAGGGCCTTGCGGTAACCCTCGGGCTGGGGCATGCCGAAATTGCGGACGATGTTCTCCTTGGTGTCGCGGCCCTTCTGCTGGGCGATGATCATCACGGAGCGCCCCTCGAAGAAGGCGGTGCCGCCGACGAGCGCGCGGTCATCGTTGAACTGGCGGTCGCCGTGGAGTTCCTGGAAGTCCGCGCAGAGGGCGCTGACATAATCGAGGGCATAGGGCCGCTTCGGGTGGCGGGCGACCTGCACGCGCTGCCACGGGGTCAGGTTCTCGTAGATGTCGCGCTTGGTGGCGTCGATCTTGGCCTCGATGGTCGCCAGTTCGGCGGTCATATCGATGTTGTTCTCGAGGGACTGCTGGTGGAGGGCTTCGAGCTGTTTTTCGAGTTCGCGGAGCGGTTTCTCGAATTCCAGCAGGTAGGCGGGTCTTTCCATGGGGAAAGGCTACGGGTGGGCGCGGATGGCTGTCAACGGGCCTGTCCGGCGGATGCCCGGATCACTCCTTAATACCGTCACCAGATGCAGTTGGGTTCTTCAACTGATCCTTCCAACTGAGGATTTTGGCCTGGGCGCCGTATTTCTCCGCGGTGGCCTTGTCGCCCTTTTCCATCCAGATGCGGGAGAGGGTGGTGTTGATGAAGAGGTCGTCCGGGCGGAGGGCGAGGGCGCGGTCGGCGGCCGCGAGGGCGGCGTCAAAGCGGCGGAGGGAGAAGTTGATCTCGGCGAGCGCATGCCAGGCCTCGAAGGCGTCCGGCGCGGCGGCCGAGGCGCGGGCGAGCTTGGCCAGGGCGGCGTCGTGGTCGCCCATCGTGTAGTCGAAGGTGGCTTCCTCGACGAGGGACTGGACTTCGGCGGGCGTCACGGGGTTTTTGGGGCGTCGGGCTTCTGCAGCTTGGCCTCGATGTTGATGCTGAGCTCGACCTCGTCGGCGATGGACCTCTCCGGGACACCGATCCCGAAGTCGGTGCGGTCGATGGTGGTGACAGCCTCCCAGCCCGTGAGCTTGGCCCCGCGCTGGCCGTCGGCGAAACCGAGGAACTTGACCTCGAGGATGAGCGGGCGCGTCTGCCCCCTGATCGTGAGATCGCCGGTGACGGTGTAAGTGTCGGCGCCGGATTTTTTCCAGCTGGTGCTGCGGAAGGTGGCGTCCGGAAATTTCTCGGCGAGGAAGAAGTCGGCGCTGAGGAGGTGCTTGTTGCGCGCCTCGTTCTTGGTGTCGATGCCCCCGATCTCGACGGTGGCGGTGATGGTGTTGCGGGTGAAATCGTCGCGGTCCACCGTGAGCGTGCCGGTGAACTTGGCGAAGGTGCCCGGGACCTTGGCGAGGAAGTGGCGGACGTTGAAGACGACGGACGAGTGGACGGGGTCGATCTGGTAGGTCTCGACGGCGGCGCGGGCGGCGACAGTGAGCGCGGCGAGGATCGGGAGGAGGCGGAGCAGTCTCATGGGACGGGGAGTGTCCCGATCGCATCGGGCCGGGTCAAAAAGAAAGGACGGCCCGGGGGCCGTCCTTGTGATGGCGAGGGGGGGTCGGACTCAGCCCTGCTTGGCGCCGGCCTCGATGTTGATGGTGAT
>Ga0209770_10000919_pt1 | contig 15499 bp, 13 predicted proteins | sample LauGreSu1BDMLBDD_2_FD_187572 | JGI IMG/M metagenome (GOLD analysis project Ga0209770, IMG submission 187572) | Freshwater lake microbial communities from Lake Michigan, USA - Su13.BD.MLB.DD (SPAdes) (version 2) | ecosystem: Environmental > Aquatic > Freshwater > Lake | place: Lake Michigan, USA...
TTCCAGGTTTAATGTTTACATCAACCGGGCCATCTAAAGATTCAACGGTGACAGTTGTGCCTAATGATGCGGCAACCATGCCGATATCAATTTGCATGTGCAACATGTCCCCATCTCGTACTAAATACTCGTGACGTTCTTCAACGATTTCAACGTACAGGTCTCCTGCTGGTCCACCACCGGCACCAACTTCTCCGCGGCCAGACATCTGAATTCTGTTTCCAGTTTCAACACCTGCAGGAATTTTCACATCAATTGTTTGACGACTACGGACTCGACCTTCACCAGCGCATTCGCGACATGGGCTCTTGATAACACTTCCATATCCTTGGCATGCATTACATGGACGCGAAGTCATTACTTGGCCGATTACCGAACGCACAACTTGTTGTGTTTCACCGCGGCCCTTACAACTTAAGCAAACTTCTGGGTGATCGCCATCTAGACATCCAGTGCCTGTGCACTTAGGACAAACAACTGCAGAATCAACGGTTATTTCGCGCTCTGTTCCAAAGCAGGCTTCGTTCAGATCAACTTGAATACGAATAAGTGAATCTTGCCCTGCACGTGTGCGGGGTCGTGGACCGCGTGAACCACCGCCACCAAAAAATGCATCCATGATGTCGCTAAAGCCGCCACCAAAGTTTGCTCCACCAAAACCGCTGCCACCCATGTCATAGCTCTGACGCTTTTGTGGATCGCTTAGAACATCGTAAGCCTCAGTGACTTCTTTGAACTTTTCTTGAGTATGCGGATCGGGATTTACATCTGGGTGTAATTCGCGTGCCAGCTTGCGATACGCCTTTTTAATTTCATCTGCAGTTGCACCCTTTGTGACACCTAAAGTCTCGTAATGATCAGCCACTTATGCACCTTCATTGATGAAACGGCCAACATAACGCGCAACTGCATCAACTGCTGCAATAGAACCTGCGTAATCCATGCGGGTTGGCCCTAAGACTCCGACTGCGCCTATTTGTGCTGACTCCATACCGTAACCAACTGTTACCAGCGATGTTGCCTGCAAATTTGTTTCGGTCTGTTCGCTACCAATGCGAACATGAACTGTTGGATGAACTTCATTGAGCAAACTCAACAAAACTACCTGTTCTTCAAGTGCTTCAAGAATTGGTGACAAGGTCAAACCTAAGTTTTCTCCAGAACGCGCAAGGTGCGCGGTACCTGAAATTGCCATTTTGTCGCGGCTTGGTTGCTCACCGATTATTGGATAAGTAACAACAGCTACCTGCTTTGTAATGTCAGCCAGCAACTTCGCTGATTTCTTTAAAAGCTCTTCGAGATCATTGGATCCTTCAAGAAAAGTTTCAATTGCGCGGCGTTCGGCACCAGACAAAGGCTTAACCGTTGCAAGCTTGTCTACAAATACTCGATACCCTAAATCTGTCGGAATTCTTCCCGCACTTGTGTGAGGCTGAATAATCAAGCCCTCATCTTCTAGAACCGCCATCTCATTTCGAATAGTGGCAGGTGAAATTCCTAGTCCATGACGTTCGGCAATTGATTTTGAGCCGACAGGTTCTTGGGTCGCAACGTACTCATCGACAATTGCGCGGAGGATTTCTAGACGACGTGATGACATTTGCTCTAAGGGTACTAGATAGTTATTTCTCGCACGATTCGATCTGCGATCAAGCGGCCCGCAGGGCTCAAGATCACACGATCTTCGTGCAACTGAATAAAACCATTCTCGCGATAAACCGCTAAAACCTCCATTTGATGTGGCTCTAGCAGCTCTATCTGTAAACCATCGCGCATGCGAATTCCGAGCAGAATTGATTCATCTTTAATCTGCTCTGCAGTCAGTTGTTCGCTCTCTAATACTGGTGATTCGCCCGCAAATACCTTTTGCTTATAAGTAGTCGGATGCTTCACATTCCAGAAACGTCGCGCATCAATATGTGAATGTGCACCCGGTCCTAAACCCCACCAGTTCTTGTTCTCCCAGTAAGCAATGTTGTGTCGGCATTGGTGTCCAGGCTTTGACCAATTAGAAAGTTCGTACCAAGTAAGCCCCTTGGCTTCGCACATTTGATCAACTAACAAGTACATATCGGCCATCAAATCATCGTTGGGCATTGTTAAATCCCCGCGCTTAATTTGAGCCGCTAACTTGGTTCCGGTTTCAACAATTAATGCATACGCACTGATGTGGTCGATATCCAATGACAGTGCCGCATCTACTGTGTCCTGCCAATCTTGCAAACTCTCCCCTGGGGTACCGTAAATCAGATCAACGCTAATTGATTGAAAACCTGCCGCGCGTGCCATGGTGATTGCCTTTTCAACATTGGCTGGATTGTGCGTGCGATCAAGGGCTGCCAAAACATGCGGCTTTGCTGATTGCATTCCAAATGAAATTCGATTGAAACCAACGTGCAGGTATTCGGCTAGCTTTTCAGCCGTCACTGAATCTGGGTTGGCCTCTAGCGTGATTTCACAATCTGCAGTTAGGCCATTGCGTGCCTTGATTGCAGCGATAACTCGACCTAAATCATGAGCAGGTAACAGCGATGGGGTTCCGCCGCCAAAAAAGATTGTTGGAACAACATCTGTAGGTGCAGCATCTAATTCGCGCAGTACTGCATCGATGTAATCATTGCTGACGATTTCTAAAGTTGCACCATCTTGAAGTTCTGATGGAGTGTAAGTATTGAAATCACAGTAACCGCAGCGCTTAATGCAGTACGGGATGTGGACGTAAAAGGAGAGCATTATTGCCCTGCTTTGCGAGCAGCCTTTACCTTTTCGATATCGGCATCGGTTGCAAGAGCTGCAACGAAGGCTTCTTGTGGAACTTCTACGCGTCCCACCATCTTCATGCGCTTCTTACCTTCTTTTTGCTTTTCCAACAGCTTACGTTTACGCGAGATATCTCCACCGTAACACTTAGCCAAAACATCTTTACGGATTGCACGAATGCTTTCACGAGCGATGATGCGCGCACCAATGGCTGCCTGAATAGGAACCTCGAACTGTTGGCGCGGGATTAATTCGCGAAGTTTTCCGGTCATCATGACGCCATATGCGTATGCCTTGTCGCGGTGAACAATTGCACTAAACGCGTCAACTGCCTCACCTTGCAACAAGATATCGACCTTCACCAAGTTACCCTCGGCATCGCCCTTTTCTTCGTAATCCAATGATGCATAACCCTTTGTGCGGCTCTTTAATTGATCAAAGAAATCAAAAACAATTTCAGCTAACGGAAGGTCGTAGCGAATTTCAACACGGTCTTCAGAGATGTAATCCATGCCAAGCAAGATTCCGCGTCGGTCTTGGCAAAGCTCCATGATTGTTCCGATGAATTCGGCAGGAGCAAGGATTGTTGATTTAACAATTGGCTCAAAGACTGCGGCAACTTTTCCATCTGGAAACTCTGATGGGTTGGTAACACGAACTTCTTTGCCATCATCCATTGTCACGTTGTACACAACGTTTGGCGCTGTAGAAATAAGGTTCAGTTTGTGTTCGCGCTCAAGACGCTCGCGCACGATTTCCATGTGTAGCAAACCTAGGAAGCCACAGCGGAAACCAAAACCAAGTGCTGCAGAGCTTTCTGGTTCATACACAAGGGCTGCATCGTTAAGTTGCAACTTATCGAGCGCCTCGCGAAGGATTGGAAAATCCGCACCATCTAATGGGAACAAACCAGAGAACACCATTGGTTTTGGATCTTTGTAACCAGAAAGCGCGGTCTTGGTTGGGTTGTTATAGGTAGTAATTGTGTCGCCCACACGTGATTGGCGAACATCCTTTACGCCTGTAATTAAATAACCTACTTCGCCTACGCCAAGGCCCTTACCGGCAATTGGTTCTGGTGAAATTACGCCAACTTCTAGCGCTTCATGGCGAACACCAGTTGAAAACATCTGAATCTGTTCACGTGGAGATAAATGCCCATCGACTACACGCACATAAGTAACAACACCGCGGTAAGAGTCATAGACAGAGTCAAAGATCAAAGCACGAGCAGGCGCGTTTGCATCCCCTACAGGTGCTGGAATTTGAGCAACAATCTGATCTAGTAATTCTGCAACCCCGTCGCCTGTTTTTCCAGATACACGTAAGCAGTCTTCAGGCTGGCAACCAATTAGCTTTGCTAGCTCTGCGGCAAACTTTTCTGGCTGCGCGTTAGGTAAATCGATTTTATTGAGAACAGGAATAATCGTCAGATTGTTTTCCATTGCAAGGTAAAGGTTTGCAAGAGTCTGCGCTTCGATTCCTTGTGCGCAGTCAACAAGTAGCACAGCACCTTCGCACGCAGCTAGCGAGCGCGATACTTCGTAGGTAAAGTCAACGTGTCCTGGTGTATCGATCATGTTCAGGATGTATTCCTGACCATCTAGGGATGAACGCCACGGTAAACGAACCGCTTGAGATTTGATAGTGATTCCGCGTTCGCGTTCGATATCCATACGATCTAGATACTGCGCACGCATATTGCGAGCTTCTACAACTTCGGTGATACCCAACATGCGATCGGCAAGAGTTGATTTACCGTGATCAATGTGGGCAATGATGCAGAAATTACGAATCTGCGCCGGATTGGTTGCTGCTGGTTGTGGCGCCTTAGCAAGTGAAATTGCAGGCATGAACCTAGCCTCGCTTTAAATTAGTAAAAGGATTAACGTGCGCCGGCTTTGGCAGCTGCCTTAGCCATTGAAGACTTCTTGTTTGCTGCTGAGTTCTTGTGAAGAACACCCTTTTGCACTGCAACATCCAGTGACTGTGAAGCAGCGCGGAGTTCAGTCGTGATCGCTGCTGAATCGCCTGCAGCGACAGCATCGCGGAACTTACGGACGGCGGTCTTGATAGATGAGCTCACAGACTTGTTGCGAAGGCGTGCCTTCTCGTTGGTCTTGATGCGCTTGATCTGAGACTTGATATTTGCCACGTGCGTAGTTCTCCGAACTTTAGGTTGAGGGGTAAGGGTACCCATTTGAGCCCTCAGGCTCAAATCGGGGTCCTGCTAAGCGGTGATAATTCCTGACGAGGCTGCACGGCGGCGCTTTCGGCCACCGGTCTTTACCTCGGGCTGAGGTGCTTCTGCTTCAGGCTCTGAATTCAATGATTCGTGGAATTCGTGCTCAGTTGCATCCTTCTCGTCAGCATCTTCATGCTGAGATGAAGGAGTATCTAGTTGAGGCATTGGTGCCTTCATCTTTACTGGCTCCATATGAATATGAATTCCGCGTCCGCTACATGAATCACATGTAGTTGAGAAAGCTTCGATCAGTCCTTGGCCAACACGCTTACGTGTCATCTGAACTAATCCAAGCGAAGTTACTTCTGCAACCTGGTGCTTAGTGCGATCCCGACCCAAACATTCAACTAGGCGACGCAATACCGCTTCACGGTTTGATTCAAGAATCATATCGATGAAGTCGATAACAACAATTCCGCCTAAGTCGCGAAGACGTAGTTGGCGCGCAATTTCTTCTGCTGCTTCTAAGTTGTTCTTAGTTACTGTCTCTTCAAGATTTCCACCCTTACCGATGAACTTTCCGGTGTTAACGTCGATAACAACCATTGCTTCTGTGCGGTCGATAACAAGTGATCCACCAGATGGTAGATACACCTTGCGATCAAATGCCTTTGCAAGTTGTTCTTCAACGCGGAAGTCAGCGAACAAATCGCCGGTTCCGGTGTACTTCTCAATCTTTTGTGTTAACTCTGGCGCAATAAATCCAAGGTAGCTTGTAACTTCATCCCAAGCAGTTGAACCCTGAACCGTTAACTTACGGAAATCTTCATTGAAGATATCGCGGATTACTCGGACTGCAAGATCTGGTTCTTGATACAAAGCTGTCGGTGCATGGAAGTTTGGATTCTGGCTCTTTGAATAAATATCTTCCCATTGAGCCTTGAGGCGTGCAACATCATTAGTGAGATCTTCTTCGCTCACACCTTCGGCAGCTGTACGAACAATTACGCCAGCTTCTTCAGGAATTAAGTTCTTTAAGATCGCCTTCAAACGTGCGCGTTCTTCTTCAGGAAGGCGCTTTGAAATTCCAGACATTCCGCCACCTGGAACATAGACAACGTGTCGGCCAGGTAATGAAATTTGGCTAGTTAGACGTGCACCCTTTTGGCCAATTGGATCCTTAGTTACTTGAACTAATACTGGCTGGCCAGTCTTTAATACTGTTTCAATCTTTCGTGGTTGTGATTCAGAGATACCTGCAGCATCCCAATTCACTTCACCTGCGTACAGAACCGCGTTGCGGCCCTTACCAATATCAACGAAAGCTGCTTCCATAGAAGGCAGAACATTTTGTACGCGACCTAAGTAAACGTTTCCAACGTAGGAAACATTGCTATTGCGGTTCACATAGTGCTCGACCATGACGCCATCTTCGATAACCGCGATCTGAGTACGGTCTGCAATCTGGCGAACAAGCATCTCGCGGTCAACATTTTCGCGACGAGCTAAGAATTCTCCATCGGTAATGATTGTTCCGCGCTTGCGGTATGGCTCGCGGTATTCGCTACGTCCACCACGGTCGTTACGATCGTTACGATCACGACGGTTGCGGTTACTGCGATCATTGCGGTCATTACGATCCGTGCGTGCTGGACGCTCTGGACGTTCACGCTTTTCGCGAACCTTAACAACTGTTATTACGCCATCTTCTTCGATGGTTTCGCCGGGTGTTACACCTTCGCCAGTTGCGCGACGGCGACGACGGCGACGAGTAGAGGTTGCACCTTCTGCAGACTCTTCTTCACCAGAATCTGCAATTGAATCTTCTTCGCCATTTTCTGTGTTTACAACATCAGTTGAACCTGGCTTGCGACGGCCACGGCCACCACGACGACGGCGACGATTACGGTTACCGCGTTCTTCAGAATCAGAAGTCTCTGCTGCTACAACTTTTTCAGCAGCCTCTTTAGGATCAGCGCTATCTTTCTTTGCAGCCGCCTTCTTAGCTGGCTTACTTATTGTTTCCTTCTTTGCAGCAGGCTTTTCAGGCGCTGCTTGAAAAATAGGGACCGGAATTGCTGCGGCCTTCTTACGGGTTGTCTTCTTTTCTTCAGTTACTTCGGTAACTGGAGCATCAGCCTTAGCCGATGCTTTTTTAACCGCACGCTTGCGCGGTGTTTTAGGCTCAATCGCCATGGCACCAAATCCTTTATGCCCCTTGCGGAGCTATATTCTTAAAAAATCCTGTTGGGTTTTCCGTACCGTTCGCGCTGGGCTTGTATCGCGATTGATCGCGAGCCGCGCTGAACTGGTGCCCTAATTATGGCAGAGCGGGGCTGATTTGCCTATTTACCCGCGTAGACGAGCGTGAACGTTCTGCAAAAGGCCAAAACCAATCAACGTCGCAAACATCGATGATCCTCCATAGGAAATGAAGGGCAGTGGCACCCCAGTCATCGGCATCAGACCCAAAGTCATTCCAATGTTCTCAAATACCTGAAAAGCAAACCACGCTATAACGCCAGTACACACTAATCGCCCAAAGGGATCTGATGTTCGCCGAGCAATCGAAAAAGCTCGCATCAATAAAATGAGATACAAAATCAGAATAAATCCACTACCGACAAATCCAAGTTCCTCGCCAGCTACCGTAAAAATAAAGTCGGTCTGTTGTTCTGGAACAAAGCGACCACTTGTTTGCGGACCATTGAACAATCCAGTTCCTAGTAAACCTCCGGAACCGACAGTGATGCGAGCTTGTCGAAGTTGATAACCAGCTCCTTGTGTATCGGCATTGGGATCAACAAAAGTTTGTAAGCGATTTACTTGGTACTCGCTGACGACGCCAGCTTTGACTGCAACAAATCCACCAAGTACTGCAAGCAGTAACAACCCTGCGACCCAGCGCGCAGGAGCGCCTGACACAGCGATGATTGTTACAACCGCTGCCGAGATAATTAGCACTGTTCCCATGTCGGGCTGAACAATTATCAGTAGCACAGGAATTGCAGCAATTGCTAAAGCTTGTAGAACATCTTTACTCGTTGGCTCATTACTGTCATGCCCGCGCTCCGACAAGATCATGGCCATTCCAATAATGATTGAAATCTTTGCTAGCTCTGCAGGTTGAATCTGGAAACCACCAGGTAACGCGATCCATGCCTGTGCACCGTTAATTTCAGCGCCTAAACCTGGAATCAAAACAATGACTAAACCAAGAACCCCGGCGCCCCATAACAAAGGTGTGTACGCCCGCAGCAATCGGTAATCAATGACAGTGGTTCCGTAAGCCAATAAACCACCAATCAAGATATTAATAGTGTGGCGCTTTAAGTAATACTGACCATCTAATCCATTGCGTGCGTACCAATCGCGGGTAGCAGACCAGACTAAAAGCGTTCCAATAATCAAAAGCAGTGCGACAACTGCGGTTAAAACTGGGTCCCAGCCGTTGAAGATTGATTGACGGCTACGGCGATACAACCTCTGGCGTGCGTGAATCTGGCTCACTTGCTCGCCTCCTTAGGTTTAGTCGCTGGAGAAATCTTAGGCAACTTGGTCGGAGGTTTGCCTTCAGGGAACAACGCCGCGCCAGGAACTACTTTGTTGCCGACTACACCAAAGAGCGTTTGATAAATCTGTTTCACACCAACACCAGAAGTTGATGCACCGAATCCACCTTGACCAACCATCATGACAACTGCATAACGCGGATTCTTACTTGGTGCATACGATGCAAACCAAGAAGTGTCATCCTTGAGAGAACCATTTGGATTACGACCGAAAACTTGGCCGGTTCCAGTCTTGCCACTGATTTCAACGGGGAAGCCGGCAAAGACACCTGCACCAGTTCCGCTAACAACAACTTCACGCAATGATCCACGCAAGAATGACAAGACAGATGGTGCAGTCTTCACCGTTCCAAGTTTCTGCGGAGTAAAGGTCTTAACCACTGTTCCATCAGTTTTAACGATTGCCTTTGCAACCATCATTTGCCAAATGGTTCCACCGTTAGCAATTGCTGCATACATCTGTGTCAATTTCAAAGGTGTAAGAACGGTGTCACCTTGTCCGATGGAAAAGTTCACCGCATCTCCGGCACGGACTTTGTCGCCGTCCACACAGTTTTCTGCAGCCAGCTGAAGCAAGAATGCGGTTTGCTGTGCTTTTGTTGCGCGCTCTTTATAGTTGCAATAGAAATCTTTGTTCTGGTTGTACCAGCTCTTCTTGTAATCACGATCGGCAAGGCGGGATGAAGATTCAGATGGAAGGTCAATTCCAACCTTTTGAGTGATGTTGAAAGCTTTAGCCGCCTCAAAGAAGTAATCATTAGTGTTGGATTTAGGTCTTAATCCACCATCCCGAAGCCATTCATCAAAGGCGATTTGATACCAGATGGTGTCGCATGAAACCGCAATAGCTTTTTTCATGTTCATGGTGCCCTGGTTTTTGCTATCAAAGTTTTGGAAAGCGCGGGTTCCAACTTGCACCTGGGATGGGCACTTGTAGTTGGCATTTATGTCATACCCGGCAGCAGCTGCAGCAAGTACTGAAACAACTTTAAAAGTTGAAGCAGGAGCGAACAATCCTTGCAGCGTGCGGTTAAGTGCCGGTACTGATTTCTTTTCACTAAAAAGATCTTCAGCTTGCTGAACTGTTAATCCCTTTTCCCACGCATTTGGGTCATAGGTTGGATACGAGGCAAGGGCCAGAATTCTTCCCGTTTTGATATCCATTACAACAGCTGCACCTGAATCAGAGGTGTATCCATTTGCTCGTCCGCGAAGCACGGCATCCTTAAGAGCTTTTTCAGCAGATGCCTGTAAGCGAACATCAAGGCTTGTAACCAAGTGATCGCCGGCAACAGGTTTGGTGTTCTGACTTTCACGTGTGATTGATTCTTTACGATCGACGATAACCGTTCTGATTCCGGGTTCACCGCGTAAGAAGGAGTCGTATTGAATTTCTAGACCGGACTTACCAATTGTTTCGCTACGGAAATACTGCTTACCATTTCCTGCCAAAAGATCGTTTTCAGTTAATGGTCCGACGTACCCAAGTACGTGTGCGGCGTTTACATCTAAGTAACTTGGATAACTACGAATTGCAACGGGTTGGGCATCAACTCCTGGAAAAGCATCTGCACGTTCAACAATCTGCAATGCGATAGCGGGATCTGCTGATTTTGTAATAGGGATTGGTTGATATCTAGAACCTTGCCAACATCCCGCTTTCTGTCCCTTAGGAAGCTCACCGCATAAACGTGTGTTTTGGAAAACATCTTTGTATTGCAAGTTGAGCAACTTTGCTAAGCGCTGCATGACATCTGCGCCTTTATCTTCTAACTTATCGATTGCGATTCGATCGATTGTGATCGCCAGACCAGCCTTATTCATGGCTAACGGCACACCAAAACCATCAACAATCAAGCCTCGATTAGCTGGGTTCACAACATCACGGCTTTGAATGCTTAAGGCAGCATCTTTGTACTTAGGTCCAGCTGCCACCTGTAAATAAAAGAGACGACCAAATAGCGCGGCCATCAGAGAAACGATCAAGATCTGAACAACCATTAAGGCTAAACGGGATCTGCTGTTCACAGTGACGACCGCGAATCAAAGATCAGAGCGTGTAGGCGAGTGAAAACTGGCAACATGATTGGCGAAACCAACAACGCCCAAATACTCATTCCAAATAATGTGATGACTATTTGTCCCAGTGAACCAATGGAAACTCCAAGTAATGCACCGGTAATCAAGTATGCAATTTCAACGCAGAAGTTAGCGATAACAACAAAGAAGACAATTCCAATTGCGTTAGCGTGAATATTGTCATCACCGTAACCGATGTACGAGATCGCATACCCTGCGAGCAACATAATCAAAGTCCATTGACCAAACGGTCCATTTGCACTCTGTGAAAGATCCATAAGAATTCCGGAAGCAAAGCCAATAACTGCAGCGACTTCTGGTTGACTCAGAACCGCCCACGTTAAAGCGAAGATCAACAAAATTGAAAATCCCCCACCAGGTAAACGAAACTGCGAGATAACCGCTTCTTGAATCAAAAAGATTAAAAGAAAAATTGGCGTGGCGACCGAGATTTGACGTGTAAGCATCGTGATTAATTGTTTGCAGTAGGTGATGGAGTAACAGTGACTGTAACTGTCGGTATCGGAGTTACTTGAGGCTTCTTCGGAACCAAAGAATCACCTGGATCAGATGTTGGGCCACTGACAACAACAGCTACAACGCCTAGTGTAGAAAAATTGGTGTAGTAGCGAATGGTTGCTGTTTGAGCGACTGCGCCAGCAGAGTTATCTACTTGGCTCACATAACCCAAAGGAACACCTGGAACAAAGGGACGGTTTGCAATACTTCCGCGGGCAAGTAAAACGTCGCCAACCTTTACAGTCGTTGAATTATCAAGCAATTGCAGGCTAGCCGAGCGGTTTCCGCGTCCAGAAAGAATGCCGATTTGCTGTGTGCCAGCAATGCGTGCGCCAACTTTGAAAGCTGAATCGCTAGCAAGTTGAATCAGTGCCGAATTCGGATACACATCTTTAACAACTCCGGCTAGACCAAATTGTGAAAGCACTGTCATATTTTTCTTGATGCCAGCATTGCTTCCGGAATCAATTGTGATTGTTTGTGAGAATGACTGACTTGAACCTTGGCTAATAACTTTAGCGTTAACAATTTTATAGCCGGCAGTTCCTGCCAGATCTAAGATGTTTTCAAGTTGGGCTAGTTGGCCATCCGCGTTCTTGCGATTGAGTAATTGAATCTTCAATTCGGCATTTTCAGCCTCGAGCTTTTCAATTTGGTTTCCAGTGCGGCCAAGATTAGATACGTCAGAGAAGAAGTTTTTAACTGGATTGAGGACAACCGCACCAGCACGCTGGAAGGGAGAAAGCACGGTCTGAGTTCCCTGCTTGAAACCATCCAGCACTTTTACGCCACGTAAATCTAAAGTAATCAGAAATAGCGAAGTGACAATCAAGATCACCAACAACAAACGTGCGCGACCCTCACCGCCCTTACGCATTAAAGGTTGGCCTTATCGACGTGGCTCGGAGATTAGAACCTTCTCAAGAGCTTCAAACTCTTCGATGCACTTTCCGGAACCTTCAGCAACAGCATCCAATGGACGCTCTGCAATATGAATTGGCATTCCGGTTTCTTTGCGAAGGCGCTCATCAAGACCCTTAAGAAGTGCTCCACCACCGGTGAGAACAATTCCGCGGTCCATTAAATCTGATGCAAGCTCTGGTGGAGTCTTATCCAGTGTGCTCTTTACTGCATTAACAATAGAGTTCACTGGCTCTTCTAGAGCTTTGCGAATTTCTGCAGCTGATACAACAATTGTCTTTGGCAGACCTGTTGCTAAATCGCGACCACGAATTTCTGCATCATTTTCGCCAGCTAGTGGATAAGCAGATCCGATTGCCATCTTGATTTCTTCAGCCGTGCGCTCACCCAAAAGTAGGGAGAATTCACGCTTAACCCAGTTAATAATCGATTGATCAAGCTCATCGCCACCCACACGAATAGATAGCGAAGTCACGATTCCACCTAGTGAAATAACGGCAACTTCAGTAGTTCCTCCACCGATATCTACAACCATGTTTCCAGTTGGCTCGTGAATTGGAAGACCAGCACCAATTGCTGCTGCCATTGGCTCTTCAATGATGTAAACCTTACGTGCACCTGCTGCATAACCAGCATCCTTTACTGCGCGCTGTTCAACACCAGTGATACCTGATGGAACGCACACAACGATACGTGGCTTAGCCAAGTAACGACGACGGTGCACCTTTTGAATGAAGTAACGCAACATGCGCTCTGTTGTATCAAAGTCAGCGATAACGCCATCCTTAAGCGGACGGATTGCAACGATATTGCCAGGAGTACGGCCGATCATCTTCTTCGCTTCAATTCCAACGGCCAAAATTCCACCGGTGTCTTGATTAACAGCTACTACTGATGGCTCGTTCAAAACAATGCCACGTCCACGAACATAAACAAGCGTGTTCGCTGTGCCTAGGTCAACGGCCATATCGCGACCGATGAATGACATTCTGCTTCCTTGTGACATCTTTACTCCTTGTGCTTTTTGTTCTTGGGGAATGAATTACTTGGGAAAGAAAATCTGGATTTCACGGGCTGCAGACTCTGGTGAATCTGATCCATGAACTAGGTTTTGCATAACTTTGGTGCCTTGATCACGAGCTAGATCTCCGCGAATAGTTCCGGGTGCAGCAACGGTTGGATCTGTTGCTCCCGCTAATGAACGGAATCCTTCGATGACACGATTTCCTGATGCAACGATCGCAACAATTGGACCTGACATCATGAACTCAACAAGTGGCTCATAAAATGGTTTTCCAACATGTTCGGCGTAATGCTTTTCAAGTAGCGCTGCGTCTGCTTGCAACATGCGCACCGCGTCGATTGCATAACCTTTAGTTTCAACTCGGGAAATAATTTCACCGACTAATCCACGGCGTACGCCATCAGGCTTAACCAGGATAAGTGTTTTCTCTGTGCTCACTTGCCTAGTCTATTAGGGTTTTTTAGGCGCTGCAGCCAGCAAGGCAGCGCGAGCGGCCTCACCCTTACGGCCCACGATGATGGCTGCCACCCAGAGACCAATCAAAACCACCCCAATAATGAAGAAGGATGGCTCGACAAATCCAAAAGCGATCATCGCAACCTGCATCAGAGATCCGAAGACAAAGCCACCCGGACGGCGCAACAGGCCAGCTGCAACAAAAAGCAAGAAGGAAACAACGCAACCATAAATAATTGCTGCCTGGGATTGATCTTTCATCGCAATCAAAATCGCAAAACCCAAAGTCAAACTCTCTGCAACTAAGACAGATGCTCCAAGAACCTTCATTGTGCAAACTTCTTTCTCAAGTAAGTGCGTGCTTCGCCAACTGTGACAACTGAACCAGTGACAAGTATTCCAACTGTGTCTTCGCTGAGTGGTCGTATTGAATCGGCGACTGCTTTATCTAGAGCTGAGTTTAAATCTGAAACCACAAAGACGCGATCTGAACCGAAAACCGAGGATGCGATTTTCTCTAGTTCGGATGCCGGCATTGCACGCGTTGAAGAACTCTGCGTCACGATTACATGATCAACAATTGGTTCTAATTCTTGGAAAATCCCTGTCGCATCTTTATCCCCAAAGACTCCGACAACAGCGATTATTTCGTCAAAATTGAATTCATTCAGCAAAGTATCAGCCAGCGCCTTAGCCCCATGTGGATTATGTGCGGCATCTAAAATTACAGTTGGATCACGATGTACAACTTCACAGCGACCAGGTGAAGTAACTGCAGCAAAGCCTGCACGAACGGCGTCAATATCGAGCGGTTGATCCCCAAAGAAAGCTTCGACTGCGACTAAAGCTGCTGCTGCATTTGCTGCCTGGTGACGTCCATGTAATGGCAAGAAAATCTCGTCGTACGTCTCGTGAATTCCCTGAATCGTAAGCAACTGGCCACCCACCGCTACTGCGCGTGAGAGCACAGAAAATTCCACACCTTCTCGAACTACATCAGCGCCAACTTCGGCAGCTTTGCGAATCAACTCTTTTGCCGCTTCTGGCTCTTGTTGGGCAAGTACTACAAAACCGCCTTCTTTGATGATTCCAGCCTTAGTTGAAGCGATTTCATGCAAGGTGTGGCCCAGGTATTCCATGTGATCAAAGCCGATCGGCATGATGACAGAAACATCGGCATCGACAACATTTGTCGCATCCCATTCTCCGCCCATACCAACTTCGATGACACCAACATCGACTGGATGTTCGGCAAAGGCTGCAAAAGCTAACGCGGTTATTGCTTCGAAAAATGAAATCGGATGCTCGAACTTTGAATCCATTAAATCTAGATAAGCGGCAATATCGTTGTAAGAAAAGATTAAATCCTTAGGATCAATCGGTTCGCCATTAATCGAAATACGTTCGCGATACGTTTCTAGATGTGGGCTTGTAAAGCGTCCAGTGCGTAGACCATGAGCAAATAACAGCGCATCAACCATGCGGCTAGTTGTTGTCTTACCGTTTGTTCCACCAATATGAATTGTTGGATACGTCAGCTGTGGTGAACCCAAAATATCTACAAGAGCTGCAATGCGTTCGGTAGTTGGGGCGATGCGTGTTTCTGGCCAACGCGCAAGCAAAGCTTGTTCGATTGCGTCTACGCGCTCTTGATCATCGGGTGAAATCATCATGCTTGTGGCAATGCTGCAAGCGCGGCAGTAATTCGTTCGATATCTGATGTTGTCTTTGCTAGACGTTCACGAATTTCTACAAGCACATTTTCTGGAGCTTTAGCTATAAAGCCTTCGTTGTTCAGCTTCACTTCAGCGGTTTGCTTATCCTTGCTTGCAGTTGCTAAATCTTTTTCAAGACGTGCGCGCTCTGCAACAACATCAATTGATCCAGTGAGATCGAATTCAATTGTTACACCTGCTGCTTCGCACTTCGCGCTCGGTGTGATGTCACCAAGCTCCATGCGAACCACAAAGGCAACGGCAGATG
>Ga0209770_10000921_pt1 | contig 15468 bp, 16 predicted proteins | sample LauGreSu1BDMLBDD_2_FD_187572 | JGI IMG/M metagenome (GOLD analysis project Ga0209770, IMG submission 187572) | Freshwater lake microbial communities from Lake Michigan, USA - Su13.BD.MLB.DD (SPAdes) (version 2) | ecosystem: Environmental > Aquatic > Freshwater > Lake | place: Lake Michigan, USA...
GGGCCGCGGGCCGCGGCGGCTGGAGCTGGTACACGGGCTCGGCCGGCTGGCTGTATCGGGCGGGCCTGGAGAACATTCTCGGCTTGCGCCGGCGCGGCGCCACTTTCATGGTCGAACCCTGCGTGCCCTCGTCCTGGCCCGAGTACACGATCGAGTGGCGGCACGGCTCGTCGCGATACGACATCCAGGTGCTCAACCCGGAGCGCGTCTGGAACCACGTGGTGCGCGCCGAACTGGATGACGCGCCAGTGAACCACCTGGCGATTCCCCTGGCCGATGACGGCGCCACTCACACCGTCCGCATCACGCTCGGCCGGCGCGACTAACGATAGTCGTCGCGGGCCGGCGAGAACACGTCGAGCACCCGGCAGGCCGTGACGCCGTGGCCCGAATGACGGACGTCGGGCGGAATCACCAACACCGATCCGGGCGTCAGGCGATGGACCGTGCCGGCGACGACGACTTCGAGTTCGCCTTCGATGACGCTGACGATCTGCTCGTGCGGGTGCTGATGCTCGGGAAACGCCGCCCCGGCATCGACCTCGACCCACGAGTGCGTCTGGCGATCGGTATGAATGAGCCGGGCCCTCAGGCCGGGGAAGATTTCACGGACAGGCAACTTAGAGACGGCAACAAGCGGCATCCAGATACCGTACACCAGACGCAGAACCGGCGGGCGGGGCCACAGATGACACAGATGACACAGATGGGGTGAGGCCGTTCCCGCGAATCAGGCGCCACCGATTTAAGGAGAGGCCTGAATTTGAACTCTCTTGAAAATCGGTGGCGGCTGCTTCGTGGTTTGACGCCGGCGTCGCCGGCGTTAGCGGAGTAGCGCACTCATTGCCGGGTCGCGCGTGATCACCGCGCGCGCGTAGCCGCAGATGGGAACGATCTTGCGGTTGTTCTCGCGCGCCCAGTCGACGGCGGCGGCGACCAGCTTCTGGCCCAGGCCAGAGCCGCGCAGTTCCGGCGCCACCTCGACATACTCGATCCGCATCACGGCCGCGTCGGGCAGCGTGTAGTCGAGCGAGCCCAGCCGCTCGCCGTCCACGCGCAACACGAACTCCAACGCCTCGCTGTCGTGTTCACGGGTCACCGTGACCATTGCGTTTGGTTTCATCACCATCGATGCTGCAACAAGCGCGCCGAGGTTCAGCGTGTGACGGTGACAGTGACGTGACCGTCCGCCGTCAGCGCGCCATCGTCGGCGCGCGCGCGCAGCACGTAGACACCGGGTTCCGAGAACGTGGCCTGCACCGAGACGTGACCGTCGGCCGGCATGGGCGGCGGCGCCCACACGGGCGCCCACGGCGAGTTGGCGCCGGCGCGGGTGTCCTCCCACGGCATCACCTGCTCGGGCGTAAACGTCACGGCGCCGCTGCCGCGATACACGAACCAGGTGACGTGCAGCCCGATGTTCTTGCCCACCGTGACGCGGGCGGGTGGCATCCAGGCGCGGTTTACGCGGACCGGCGCCTGCGAGTCGGCCGGGGTATCGACCGGCACGTCGCGCCGCGAGCCGGTGTTGGCCACGGCCGCGCCGGCCAGCCCGGACCCGCGCCGCTTCGGCACGCCATCGTCTGCCACCGCCACCACCAGCGTCACCGCCTCGCCGACCTTGGCGGTGAGCGCCTTGCGGCCCTGCACTTCAAGGGTGGGTGGCTTGTTGGCGCGAATCTCGGGACTGCTCGAGCCGGCGCCGAGGGCGCCGGTTTCCGACGCGCGCACCACGTCGTCGATCTGGTAGTCGAGCCGCAAGCTGGCATAGGCCTTTTCCGTCTTCCCCTGCGTCGTCAGCGTCCAGACCAGTTCGTCCTTCTCGGAGAAGCCGGCGGGCACGGGAACACGGAAGACGAAGCGGTTGCGGCGAGGGAGAAAGTGCGTGGGCTGGCCCTGGTCGGCGCCGCCGAGGTTGAAGCCGTTGTCGGGACCCACCGGCACGTCGAGTTCTTCTTCCCAGTTGCGGTTCATGTAGCCGAAGACGAAGTATTTCGTGCCGTCAGCGGCCTGCTCCCATCCCTCGTACGCGGGCGAGACGTTCTGCCCGCGGGAGTACGACAGCGACTGTCCGGCGAGAGGTACCGCGAGCAGGATGATCGCCCAAGCCCCAAGTCCCAGCCGGGCCCCGTGGAGCCCCCACGCCCCCTTCATTGCTGCGGCCTCGCCACGGTGGCCGCCGGCGGCGGGATGTTGCACAGCGGACAGCCAATCACCATGCTGTTCCTCGTCAACTTCAGCTTCTCCCGGCGCGCCGCCATCTCGGCCTGGAACTGCTCGTCGGTCAGAAACACGCGATTGCCGAGGTCGATGAACATGTTGGCCACCGAGCGGTTGCCCGAGCCCTGCCAGTTGCGCGGGTCCGGCACGTTCTTGTTCGACGGCGAGTTGTCCATGTAGCCGACGATGTGGAGGATGGTGTCCTTGGGCAGCAACGGCGCCGAGTCATCGTCGTAGTCGTAGCCGCGCACCCAGTTGTGGTCGTAGCCGACGCAACTCAGGGTCTGGATGTTGTAGCCCCAGATGGCCTCGAGGCACATGCGCGCGCCGGGGGCGTGCAGGTGCGGCTCGAACGAGAGAATCTTGGTGTTCTCCTTCAAGAGCGCGTAGGCGTGCAACTGCTGGTTGCCCTCCATCGCCTTGATGTCGATGTCAACGCCGTTGCCGAGCGCGTAGGTGGCGCGGCGATACTCCGGCTTGTAGCCCTTGGGCATGAACTTGAAGGCAATCTCGAGGTGCGCCGTGGTGTCGCGGCCGTTCGAGTGGAGGTGCACCGAGTCGGACACGATGCTCGAACCCGCCTTGAGCAGCCGGGCCGACTTGGCGTCGAAAAAGTCGGCTTCGCGGCCCACTTCGTGCACCGGCCACGACGTGCTGTCGTCGCTGGCCGCCAGCGGATCCGCCGGCGCCGAGTCGTCGCCAACGACACGCGTGCTCCAGATCATGTGGTGGAACACGAAGCGGCCGCCGACGGTCTCGCGGCCGGTGCCGCCCGCCTCGACGTCGTTGACCTCACGCACTTCCATCGCCGAGACGTAGCGATCTTCGGTGAGGCCCGTCGGCACGCGGGGAATTTCGCCCCACCAGTCGGGCGCCGTGCCCTTGACCAGGATGCCGGTGGTCTTGACGACGAGGTCGGGCGTGCCGATCGACCACTTCGAACTGTCGTTCCAGGTGCGGGCCGGCGGCATGTCGCCAGGGTTGCCGCGCGGCGCGCCGCTGTCGGCCCACTTCGCGATCTTCGCGATCTCCTCGGCACTGAGCGACGGATCGTTCTTGAACTTCTGGATGCCGATGTTCTTCTCGACATACCACGGCGGCATCACGCCGGCCCTGGGTCCGATGCCGGTGCGCTGCTTGATGGCGCGGGCCCACGGCCGGACCTCGTCGTAGGTTTGCAGCGACATGGGCGCGACGCCGTCGGGACGGTGGCAGTTCTCGCAACTGCGTTGCAGGATGGGCGCAATGTCCCGGGTGAAGGTTACGGCGGCGGCCGGCGCGGGCGCCTGCCGTTCGGCGCGCAGCGCCAAGGGTGTTACCGCCGCGGCCAGGGCCGGAGCCAGGATGGCCGCGGTCAAGAGGGTCTTCCAGCACCGAGTCATGTGTGCGCCCATGCGCGCAAGTATGGACTGGAAATACCAAGGTGCCAAGGGTGCCCAGGGGTGGGGACTAGGGCCCCGAGGCGGCTCAAGAACGATCTAGCGGCCGAAGATGCGGCCCCAGAACCCCTTCTTCTTTTTCTTCGGCGGCTCTTGCTCGGCGACCAGCACGACCCCGTCGCCCGTGATCACCCGGTCTTCCACGGCGACGGGTTCGCCGCGCGCCAGCCGGGCATCGCGGTTCGCCCCGGCCGGCCGCTTTACCCACGCCGGCTTGTCGCCGCGGGTTGCCGCCTTCATGAACCGCCCCCACAAAGGCACGGCAAGTTCCGACGCGTAGCCGCCACGCCGGATCGTGCGCGGCTGGTCGAAGCCAATCCACACGCCGGCGGCCACCGACGGGGTGAAGCCCACGAACCAGGCGTCCTTGTAGTCGTTGGTCGTGCCGGTCTTGCCGCCCGCGGGCAGCGTGAAGCCGTAGCGGCGCGCGGCGGAGCCGGTGCCGGCGTCGATCACGCCGCGCAGCATATCGGCCATCAGGTAGGCCGTAATGGGCCGAATCACCTGGCGCGAGGTCTCGGCCGCCGCGAACAGCACCACCCCGTCGGCATCGACGACCCGGCGGATCAGCGAGGGCGGCGTGATGGCGCCGCCGTTGGCAAATGCGCCGTAGGCGGACGTGATGGCCGTGAGCGTGACTTCGCCCGAGCCGAGCGCCACCGACGGCACGTTGGGGAGGTCGTCGAAGCCGAACGCGCGCGCGGCGCGCAAGGTCTTGCCGAGGCCCACCTGGCCCAGCAGCCGGACGGCGGCGCGATTGCTCGACAACCGCAACCCGTCGCGCAGCGTCACCGAACCGTCCTCGAGGTGTTCATCATCGGGATCCCATGCGACGTTCGCCACCGCCGGCTCATCCAGGTCGTCGATGGTGTCGTCCGGCCCGTAACCCGACTCAACGGCCGCCGCGTAAATGAACGGCTTGAACGCCGAGCCGGGTTGGCGGCGCGCGAGCATGGCGCGGTCGTACGAACTGGCCGTGAAGTCGCGGCCACCGACCAGGGCGCGAACGCCGCCGGTGGCTGGATCGATCGCCACCAACGCGGCTTGCAAGGGCGCATTGTCGGCGCGGCCCTTGGCCAGCGTGCGGTCGATTTCGGCCAGGCTGGCGGCCACGGCCGCTTCGGCCGCGCGCTGCATGGCCGGGTCGATGGTCGTATAGACCTGCAAGCCACCTTCGGACACCCGCACCGCGCCAAAGCGCTCCACCAACTGGCGCCGCACCTCGGCCTTGAAGTACTGGCCAAAGGCTTCGGGAGCGCGAAGACCGTCACGGATGGTGACGTCGGTCGCAAGCGCCTGCGTGTACTCCGCCGCCGTGATCGCCCTGGCCTCGCGCATGGCCCTCAGCACCACGCCCTGCCGCGCTTGCGCTTTCTCGGTGCTCACGGTGGGCGCGTAGTTCGACGGCGCCTTCAGCAGGCCGGCCAGCAGCGCCGCCTCGGCGAGCGACAGCTCCGAGGCGTGCTTGCCGAAGAACCCGCGCGCGGCCGCCTCGGCGCCGTAGAGACCGTCGCCGAAGTACACCTTGTTCAGGTAGAGCTCGAGAATCTCGTTCTTGGTGAAGTGACGTTCGAGCTGGGCGGCAAACAGCAATTCCTTGACCTTGCGGCGCAGGGTCTTCTGCCGCCCCACCGACTGGCGCGCCAGTTGCTGAGTGATGGTGCTGCCGCCCTGGGCGGCTTCACCGGCCCGCAGGTCGGCCAGCGCCGAGCCGGCAATGCGAATGGGGTCGAAACCGTCGTGATCGAAGAAGCGGCGGTCTTCGACGGCAATCACCGCCTTGATCAGGTTTGGTGACACCTCGGCCAGTGGCACCTCGATGCGATGCTCCCGGGCAATGGCAAAAACTGCACGGTCAGAGATGTCGTACAGGATGGTGGCACTCGGCATGAGGCGGAAGGCGCGCAGTTCGTCGCGCCCCGGCATGCCCGAGACCAGCAAGTAGAAAACCCACGCGAAAGCCGCGATCGCCACGGTCATGGCCGCCATCAGGAGGCGGACCGCGGGCGTCCAGGTTCGGAGGTTCAGGAGGGCCATTGGCACAGGTCGGTGCAACCGACGTGCCACGCACTGCTAGTCGGTTATGCGGCTGGTCAGGCTGACCGACCATGTGTGCCCGCATTGGGTGCAGCGCAAATCGACCACGACCACGTCGCGCAGACCCGTTGTGGCCCTGACGGCTTCGCCGGGGGCGGCGCACTTGGGACACGTCTTGTCGTATTGATTGCCGACGTTGGGCATGTCAGTGGTCGCGAATCAGTAAAACGCGACTGCAAAACCAGCGCAAGAAGAATTGATGAGCTGGAGATTATCCCCAAAAACCCGTGTTCGTGACACCGCGATACAGATGAGCTGCGAGGCCATGTTATCGTCTCCGCCATGCGAACGAAATGGCACCTTGCACTCATCGTCCTTGTCACCGCTCTCGTGGGCGGTATCCCCTCCCAGCACAAAGTCGCCAGCGCCCAGGCGCCGGCCGCGGCGCCCCGCTTCCAGGTCGACCCGTCCTGGCCGCTGGAACTGCCCAATAACTGGATTCTCGGCTCGGTCACCGGCGTGTTCGTCGATGCCAGGAACCACGTCTGGGTCACCCACCTGCCGGAGACCCTGACCGAAGAAGAGCTCTACCAAATGCAGAAGCCGCCCATGGGCACCTGCTGCGCGCCGGCGCCGGTCGTGCTCGAGTTCGACGAGAAGGGCAAGCTGGTGCAGGGCTGGGGCGACGCCGCCACCCAGGACTTCTCGCAGTTCCCGAAGAACCCGCACGGCATCTTCGTCGACCACAACGACTTCGTGTGGGTCGGCAGTCATGCGCATCACCGGGTGATGAAGTTCACCCGCGACGGCAAGCTCGTGCTGACGATCGGCGAGTTCGACAAGGTTGGCGGCAGCGCCGACACCAAGCTGCTCGGCGGCCCCTCGGGCATCTGGGTCGACCCCAAGACCAACGAAGCGTTCATCTCGGACGGCTATCGCAACCGCCGCGTGATCGTCGTCGAGGGCGCCACGGGCAAGTACCTGCGCCACTGGGGCGCCTACGGCAACGTTCCCGACGACACCGAGAAGTTCGACCCAAAGACGATGATGAGCGGGGCGTTGCCGAAACAGTTTTCGACCCCGCACGGCATCACCGGGTCGAAGGACGGCAAGATCTACGTCGCCGACCGCCGCGGCAACCGCATCCAGGTCTTTGACCAGCAGGGCAAGTTCCTGTCGGAGAAGGTGATCGCGCCGGCGACGCTGTCGTCGGGATCAGCCTTCGTGATCGTGTTGTCGCCCGATGCCCAGCAGCAGTGGCTGTACCTGGCCGACGGCACCAATCACAAGATCTGGATCCTGCGGCGCGCGACCATGGAGGTCGTCGGCGAGTTCGGCCGCGGCGGACGCCAGGTGGGCCAGATGCTGCGCCCCCACGGCATGAGCATCGATTCGCGGGGCAACCTGTTCGTCGGCGAAGCCTCGACGGGGCGCCGCGTGCAGAAGTTCACGCTGCTCGCAAAATAGTGGCAAGGCAGTTGAAAGTTGGCAGTTGAACCTGCCAACTTTCAACTCGCCAACGCTCAGCTATTGCGAAAGCACCACCAGCACCGCTTCCAGGTCGAACATGTCGTGCCCCAGGGCCTCGACGGTGACTCGCAGCCCGGGCTTCAGCTCCGACTGCGGCAGCTTCTTCAATCCGCGCATGACCTGCGTGCCGTCGTTCATGTCGATCTCGTAGGTCGCGCCGTCAACCGCCTTCACGTCAAGCTGAGTCGCCTGCACCTTCACGACCGTGCCGACGATCTTGAACTTCTCGTGGGCCGTCACACTGGCGGCCAGGCCAACCAGGAGCAGTGCGGCACACAGGAGCTTAGGCATGTAATGCCCGCATTCTAAGCCTCTGCGTCATCTGTGTCATCTGCGGCCCCGCATCGGTGTTCAGAACCAGAATCTAAGGCCGGTCACGAAGTGCCAGCCGCCAACATCGTCGCCGGCTTCGCGGGCGAGGTCGCCGGTTGCGAACACCTTGCGGTGCCAGACGAGGCCGGCGTAGGGCGCCAGCTCGCGGCGAAGCTCGTAGCGAAATCGCGCGCCCAGCTCGATCGTGCTGAGGCCGGCGCCGATGCCGCGTTCGGGGTCTGACTTGCCGTACAGGTTCATCTCCATCAGCGGCTGCATGATCAGCCGGTCGGTGAACAGCAGGTCGTACTCGACTTCGACCCGCGCCGCGGTCCGCGCTGATTCGCCGAGATAGAACGTGGTCTCGACGTCGAACCATTGCGGGGCCAGACCCTGGAGACCCACCGCCATCCAGGTGCGGCCGACGCCGGGCGCGAAATCCTGCCGCAGGCCGCCCACCACGGTCCACCAGCGCGAGACGTTGCGGCCCACCAGCCAGTGCGCTTCGGCGTCCTCGAACTTGCCTTCCTGGTAATCGGCTTCGGTGCGAAGCCAAATGCGGTTGAGGTCGCCGCCGACCCACGCCTTCACGTCCCAAATGGCCCCCAGCCCGGTGTCCGACGCCTGCGCTTCGACCTGGTCGAACAGCACCATGCCGTGCACGCCCGAGTCGTGCACGGCATGCCCCTGCAGGTCGGGCGGGAAGGCGGCCTTCCGGTCCTCGTCGGTTGGCGCCGGTACCGGAGTGACCTGGGCGTTCGCGTTGGCAGCGCCCGCAATCAAGAGCGACGCCACCATCACCGCGTGGATCGCACACCGCCGAGCCCCCAGGCCCCCAGGCCCCCACGCCCTCTCGAATCCTGTGCGCACCATCTATTCCTCCACCCGCACTTCGCGGAACATGCCGGCTTCCATGTGGAACAGCAGGTGGCAGTGGTACGCCCAACGCCCGAGCGCGTCGGCGCGCACGCGATACGCGCGCCTGGTGCCCGGCGGCATGTCGATGGTGTGCTTGCGCACCTGGAAATTGCCGGCCTCGTCTTCGAGGTCGCTCCACATGCCGTGCAGGTGGATGGGGTGCGTCATCATGGTGTCGTTGACCAGCACCACGCGCAGGCGCTCGCCATAGGTGAGGCGCAGCGGTTCGGCATCGGCGAACTTCACGCCGTCGAACGACCAGGCGAAACGTTCCATGTGCCCGGTCAGGTGCAGTTCCACCGTCCGCCCGGGATCGCGCCCATCGGGATCGGCAAACAGGCTCTTCAGGTCCGCGTAGGTCAGGACGCGGCGGCCGTTATTGCGCAGCCCGATGCCGGGGTCATTGAGCCGCGCCGTCGGCGCCATGGTCTGCATGTCGACCAGCGGGTTGCCGTGCTCGGTGGCCGGGTGGGCCTGGGCGCCGCCGCCTGACATGGCGTGGCCGGCGTGGGGATCGGGTGCAGCAGGGGCAGCGGGCATCGCGTGGCCGGCATGAGGATCAGGTGCTGCGGGTGCCCCGGGCATCGCGTGGCCGGCGTGGGGATCGGGTGCGGCGGGTGCGGCGGGCATGTTGTGGCCGGCGTGGGGATCGGCCGCCGCCGGCGCCGCCGCGGCCATGGCCGCCATGTCGTGTCCCGGGCCGCCGTGGCCCATGTCGGCCATGCTCAGCAACGGCCGCGGATCGAGTGCCGGCACGGGAGCCCGGAGCCCGTCGCGAACCGCGAGGGTGCCGGCCGCGTAAGCGACCCGGTCCATGGCTTGTGCGAAAATCGTGAACGCGTCCTGGCCCGACGGCTCGACGATCACGTCGAAGGTTTCGGCGGTCGCAATCCGGAACTCGTCGACCGTCACCGGGTGCACGTACTGGCCGTCGGCGGCCACCACGGTCAACTTCAGGCCGGGGATGCGGACGTCGAAGTAGGTCATGACCGAGCCGTTGATGAAGCGCAGGCGCACGCGCTCCCCCGGCTTGAACAAGCCGGTCCAGTTGCCCGATGGCGGGACGCCGTTGACCAGGTGCGTGTAGGTGTGGCCCGACACGTCGGCCAGGTCGGTGGGCGACATGCGCATTGTGCCCCAGGCGCGGCGGTCGGCCGCCGTGGCCTTGAAGCCCTGCTCGCGCACGTCCTTCAGGAAGTCGCCGAAGTTGCGCCGGTTGCGATTGTAGTAATCGGACTGCTTCTTGAGCTTGCCGAACACGCGCTTGGGGTCTTCGTCGGTCCAGTCGGTGAGCAGCACCACGTGCTCGCGGTCGTAGCGAAACGGCTCGGGCTCGCGCGGATCGATCACGAGCGGACCATAGAGGCCGCGTTGCTCCTGGAAGCCCGAGTGGCTGTGGTACCAGTAGGTGCCGCCCTGCCGCACGGCGAACCGGTAGGTATAGGTCTCGCCGGGGTGGATGCCGTGGAAACTCAGTCCCGGCACGCCGTCCATGTTGGCCGGCAGGATCATGCCGTGCCAGTGGATCGAGGTGTCTTCGTCGAGCGCGTTGGCCACGCGCATGGTCACCGTGTCGCCCTCGCGCCAGCGCACGAGCGGCGCCGGGATCGAGCCGTTCACGGTGATGCCCATGCGGGTGGCGCCGGTGAAGTTCACCGGCGTCTCGGCAATGCGCAGGTCGAACTCCGTGCCGGTCAGGGTGGCCTGGCTGGTGCGCGCGTCGGCCTGCGCGAAGCCGCGTGTCGGCCACATGCCGAGGCCGGCGGCGGCGCCGCCGACGGCCAGTCCTTTTACAAACGTACGTCGATTGATCATCTGATGCGTCCTCGTTCCGAGTCAGGACGGCAGCGCTCTAGCGCTGCCGGGGCCGCGAAGCGGCCGCCGAATCAGATCCGGAGGACGGAGGAACGGGGCTGGTGGGGTGATTCGACGCGCGGACGAAGTCGGGGGTGAGCGTTGGCTGCGGGCCCGCCGATCAGGCCGTGCGCAACGATGGTGGCGAGGGGCGGTGCCGCCATCAACAACCGGTCGGTCGCCAGCTTGGCCGCGGTCACGCGCGGCTGGGAGACCTCCGGCAGGCACGCGTGCATGCCCTCGCCCACGTTCGCCAAGGCTACGGTGGGCAGGGCGTCGCCGTGGGTGGGCGAATCCTGGTGGCACGAGGCCTCGGCCGGCACGGCCGGTTCGTCCGCGCACTCCCACCCGCACGCCAGCAACCGGCCCGACGCCAGGAGCATCACGACGACGAGGAGGTGTGCGGAGGCCCGGACCATCACGACGTTTCCACTATACCAGAGCAGCGTTGCGGGTAGAATTCGGGGCATTGAAGACCCGTCTTTGCCTCGTGCTGGCGTTGCTCGTCGCGGCGCCGTTTGCCGACAGCGTGCTCGCCCACGGCGTGGCCGCCAGCGACAAGGACCTGATCACGCAGGGCCGCCAGCTGGCCGTGTTCCTCTACCTCGGCGCCAAGCACATGGTCACCGGCTACGACCACCTGCTGTTCCTGTTCGGGGTGATCTTCTTCCTGTACCGGCTCAAGGAAGTCGCGCTCTATGTCACGCTGTTCGCGGTCGGCCACAGCATCACGCTGCTCTACGCGGTGATGAGCGGCACGCACGTCAACCCCTACCTCATCGACGCGATCATCGGCTTGTCGGTGGTCTACAAGGCGCTCGACAACCTGGGCGCGTTCACGCGCGTGCTGGGCTTCCAGCCCAACACCAAGCTGGCGGTCTGGATTTTCGGCTTGTTCCACGGCCTCGGTCTCGGCACCAAGCTGCAGGACTTCTCGCTCTCGGCCGAGGGCCTGGTCCCGAACATCCTTGCGTTCAACGTCGGCGTCGAACTGGGCCAGGTGCTGGGGTTGAGTGCGATCCTGATCGCGATGGGCTTCTGGCGCCGCTCGGCCGGCTTCCATCAACACGCGTTTGCCGCCAACCTGGCCGTGATGACCTGCGGCTTCATTCTCGCCGGCTATCAACTGGTCGGTTATGCCATCCAGTAAAACTTGCCCATGACCACACCAGAAACGCCGCCGCTGCCGACCGTGCCACAGCTGGTGCGCGCGATTGGCATTGCCCTGCTGGTCGCGGCGCTCGTCCTCGTCACCGCGGTGCTGCCTGCCGAGTACGGCATCGACCCGACCGGCATCGGCGCCCGCATCGGCGTGTTGCGCCCGCCGGCCTCGGCCATCGACTTGTCGATCCCGGTCACGCCCGAGGCCGCGGCGACCGTCACCAAATCGGACGTGGCGTTTCGCAGCGACGAGATGACGTTGACGCTAAAGCCGGGCGAAGGCGCGGAGATCAAGGCGACCATGGCCCGCGGCGGCAGCTATGTGTTCAGTTGGACGGTGGCGGGCGGGACGGTGGAGTTCGACATGCACGGCGAACACACCGACGGCTCCGGCGGCGAGGCCAGCTACGCCAAGGGCGAAGACGCCGCGAGCCTGAACGGCACTTTCCACGCGCCGTTCGACGGCCGCCATGGCTGGTTCTGGCAGAACCTGACGTGGGAGCCCGTGACGATCACGCTGAAGACCAGCGGTTTCTACAGCAAGATCGAGAAGCTCTAGCCAGGCGCCGCCGGTTCCGCGAACAGCCCGCGCCTGGCGGGGTCGCGTTCCCAGCTCATGGTCGGCGCTTGCGCGCGGCCAGCCTCGGCCAGCGCGGCCATGGCGTCCGGGGCCGAGTCGTAGCGCACTTCGGGTGAACCTTCTGGCGCGACCTCGCCGGGGCGCCAATCGAGGGGCACCGTCAACAGGCTACATGTGCCGTCGCTCCACACGTGAAGCACGGTCTTGCTCACCGGAGACACTTCGTCCGCCTTTCCGGGGGAATGCGGTTCACTGTATCACCGGCCTTCGCCATGCCGCGCCCGTCTTCGATACAATCTGCGCACTCATGACATGGACCAGGCGCGCCGCCCTGTTCGCGAGCATCGTGCTGGTGCCGGCGTCACTGTGGGCCCAGGATGCGGCCACCGCGCGCTTCAACGCGCTCGTCACGCTGGCCGAAGCGAAAATGGCCGAGCACCACGTGCCCGGCGTGGCCATCGGCATCCTCGACAACGGCGTCATGCGCGTCCGCGGCCTCGGCGTGACCAACGTCGAGGATCCCCTGCCGGTCAACGAACACACGGTGTTCCCGATCGCCTCGATCTCGAAGACCTTTGCCGCCACCGCCATGATGCGGCTGGTCGAACAGGGCAAGGTCGACCTGCAGGCACCGGTGCGCACCTACCTGCCCGAGTTCAAGGTCCAGGACCCGGCCGTCAGCCGCGACGTCACGGTGTGGAACCTGCTGACGCACACGAGCGGCTGGGAAGGCCAGGTTTCCGGTCCCGAGCGTGGTGACGACACGCTGCGCAACTTCGTCAGCTCGATCGGCGACCTGATGCAGCTCGCCCCCAGGGGCGCGGCGTGGAGCTACAACAACGCCGGCTTCAGCGTCGCCGGCCGCGTGATCGAGGCGGTGACCGGCACGTCCATCAACCGCGCCATCCGCGACCTGGTCTTCACGCCGCTCGGCCTGGCCCACGCCGGCACCACCGCCGGCGACTTCATCGTCAATCGCTTTGCCGCCGGGCACGCCAATCGCGACGACCTGGCGCCCACGCTCCAGCGGCCGTTCTCGCCGTCGGTCAGCGTCACGGCCGGCGGCGTCGGCCTGTGCGTCACCGACCTGCTCACCTACGCGAAGTTCCACATGGGCGATGGCAGTGCCGGCGGCGGCGAGCGGGTGCTCAGCCGCGCCTCGCTCGAGCAGATGCGCACCGCCCAACTGCACAAGCAGGCCACCGACGATGACATCGGGATTGCGTGGCACCTGCGCACGGTCGGCGGGCTGAAGGTGGCCGCGCACGGCGGGACGCTGGCCGGCCACATCCTGCTGCTCGAGATAGCGCCCGAGCGCAACTTCGCCATCGCCATCCTGACCAATGCGCAAAACGGCTGGCGACTGATCCAGGACGTGGAGCGTGCGGCGCTGCAGTCGTATCACCAGGCTACTTTCGCGCCGAACCAGGCCATTGCCCACCGTGGACTGGTGGAAACGCTGCCCACGGCCACTCCTTTGGCCGTGCAGCCGGATGCGGCGCCGTATGTGGGCCGTTACCTGCGCCCCGCGAACACCGTCGTGGTTCGCGCCGAGGGCACGAAAGTGTCCGTGCAGGACGTGCCGAATACCGGCGAGTCCCGGCCGGCGATGCCGATCGCGTTTTTCGGACCCGATCGCGCCGTGGTTACCGAGGGCCGCGATCGCGGCCAGTCCATTGAATTCATTCGCGGCCCCGACGGCACCGTCACCTGGATCCGTGTCGTCGGCCGCGTGGCCGTGCGGGCGAAGCAATGACGACGCGCGGCCGGATCAGGCGGTTTGCGGTCACGCGCAGCCTGTTTCCACCGACGACCCTCGCCCGGGCCCTCGACACGCTGGGGTTCGTGCAGGCCGATCCGATTCGGGCCCCGGCCCGCGCCCAGGACCTCACGCTGCGGCCGCGCGTCAACGGCTATCGCGCCGGCGATCTCGAGCGCCAGTTCCCGCGGTTGCCGATCGAAGAGGACTTCTTCATCAACTACGGGTTCGTCACCAGGCGCCTGCACGGCCTCATGCATCCCCGCCAGGGGCTGTCGCCGCGCGCCGCCAACAAGAAGGCCGCCGCCCTGCTGGCGTTTGTGCGGGAGCGCGGCACCGTCCACCCGCGTGACGTCGATGCCCATTTCGCGCACGGCCGCGTCACCAATTACTGGGGCGGATCGTCGAGCGCCACGACGCACATGCTCGAGGCCATGCACTACAAGGGCCTGCTGCGGGTGGCCGGCCGTGAGAACGGAATCCGGCTCTACGCCGCGCGCGAGGCGGCCGCCGAGGTCCCCGGCCTCGCGGTCCGCCGCGCCCGCCTCGACGCGCTGGTCGACATCGTCGTCAACAAGTACGCGCCGCTGCCGGCCGCGAGCCTGTCGCACGTCATCGCCCGCTTGCGCTACGCCGTGCCGCACTGGCAGGCCGAGATCCGAAGTGCGCAGGCCCGCGCGCGGGAGCGCCTGTCGCACGCCGTGGTTGAGGGCCAGACGTGGTACTGGCCCGCGGGGGAGGCCCTTGACGGCCACGGCGACCCCGAAGAAGTCCGGCTGCTGGCGCCATTCGATCCGGTCGTGTGGGACCGCCGCCGTTTCGAGTTGTTGTGGGATTGGGCCTACCGGTTCGAGGCGTATACGCCCGAGCCCAAACGCAAGCTTGGCTACTACGCGCTGCCGTTGTTATGGCGTGACCGCGTGGTGGGCTGGGCCAACGTGACCGCGCGCGACGGACAGATGCAGGCCTCGCTGGGCTACGCCGCGGGCCGGCCGCCGCGAGAGCGCGCGTTCAAACGCGAGTTGGACGCGGAACTGGCCCGGTTCCGCGTCTTCTTGGGTTAACTGCAACTGCAACTGCAACTGTCACTGCCAACTTCAACTGCCAACTTTCAACTTCTCAACTTTCAACTCCGCGTGCGGGCGCCCGCGTTCAGTCTTCCTTCCACGGGTTGTTCGCGAAGATCGCCAGCTCGGTCCACAGCACGCGCCGCGGCATGGCGAGGCCGGCCATGATGGTGGCGGCGATGTCGCCGGCGTAGAGCTTGTTGGGGTTGTTGCGGCCGGTCTTGCCCATCCAGTTGGTCTGCACTTCCGACGGCAGGATCGACACCACCCGAATGCCGTGCGGCCGCAGCTCGGCCTGCCAGCACTGGCTGATGCCGCGCACGGCCCACTTGCTGCCCGAGTACGCGGTGCCGCCCTTGGCGCCTTTCGTGCCCGAGGTCGAGGCGATGTTCACGATGTCGCCGCTGCCCTGGGCCTTCAGCAGCGGCACGACGCGGTTGGTCAGGTCCACCATGCCGAACACGTTGACGGCGAACAACTGCCGCATGGCGTTGAGGTCGAGCGCGCCGATCTCCGCGTTGTAGCCGGTGCCGGCGTTGTTGACGAGCACGTCGACGCCGCCCATCGCGCCGACCGCGGCCTCGACGGTGC
>Ga0209770_10000922_pt1 | contig 15450 bp, 11 predicted proteins | sample LauGreSu1BDMLBDD_2_FD_187572 | JGI IMG/M metagenome (GOLD analysis project Ga0209770, IMG submission 187572) | Freshwater lake microbial communities from Lake Michigan, USA - Su13.BD.MLB.DD (SPAdes) (version 2) | ecosystem: Environmental > Aquatic > Freshwater > Lake | place: Lake Michigan, USA...
TTGGTCAGCGCCGTCGAGCCGATCTGCACCGTCGGGTTCGCCCAGTTGACGTGGTTGAACACGTTGAAGGCTTCGACGCGCACTTCGACCCGGTGCCCCCTGGCGACCCCGATCAGGCGCGAGAACGAGAGGTCCACGTTCCAGAACCCCGGACCGAACAGGTAGCCCTTTGGTGTATCGCCCCACACCCCGGGCGTGTTCGGCGCGAATGCCGCAAGGTTGAACCATGCCAGCGAGGGCGTGCCGCCGGTATTGGCGAACGTGCGCTGGTCCTCCGCCAGGTATGGATCGACGCCGGGGACGAGCAACGGACGCTGCGCCAGGTTCGTCAGCGCGAAATCCCCGGTCGTCGTCGGCGTAATCGGGCTGCCCGAACGTGCCTGCCAGATGATGCCCGCCTGCCAATCCCGAGTCACGGCTCTGAGAACCCCTGATCCGATACCTGGACTCTGCAGCACCGCCGAGAGATTGAAGTTGTGGCGGCGATCGGCGGCGCACGGCCCCTTATTGGTGGAGGTGTCCGGCTGCGGACGGCTGCTGGTGATGTCATCGATCGGCACCGGGAAGGCGTTGCCGATGTCCCCGGCGCCGCCGGGCTCGCCTTCGTTCGTGCACGTGCTGTAGGTGTAATTGGTGCTGGTGCTCCAGCCCTGGGACAGGCGTTTGGTCAGCCCGAAGCGCATGCCCTGATACCAGCCGCGAGCGTCATCGTAGAGCTGCGCGACAGTGTTGGCGGCATAGTACTGGCCGGCCGCCGGATTCAGCAACGTCAGCAGCGAGCGCGCCTGGCGGTTCGCGGTGGTCTGGTTCGAACAGGGCCCCGCAGCCGTAAGGCCGTATTGGCCGGCCTGGCAATTGCCCGGCACGTAGATCACGGGGTTCTCTTCATAGCCTGACCAGATGTGAATCGACCGGTTGCCCATGTAGGTCACGTCGAACATCATGTTCGACAGGAACTGCCTCTGGTAAGACAGGTTCCACTGCGTCACCTGCATCGGCGTCAGGTCGACCGGCATGCTCACGTATCCGCCCTGCACCGGAAACGCCACGCTGCTGGGCGCGACCCGCACCGGTTCCCCCTGACGCGGGTAGTTGATGGCCTTGAGCGGGTCGCCGCCCGGCGTGTCGACCCACGGGCTGGTGAAATTGACGGCGCAGCCATTTCGGCTGACGGCGCAGGCCACCGGCGGAAGCGCGTTCACGCGATTGCCAAACGGCGGGTTCAGCGGATGTCGAGCGTAGGCCCACAACCGCGGCGAATCGTAGTAGTGACCGATGCCCGCCCGGATGGTCTGCGCGTTGTCCCCTTTGGGATCCCACACCACACCGATACGCGGCGCGAACTGCGCCAGCCGGTTGTTGTTATTGGATCCGTTATCGGGAAAACCTGGGTCGCCGTTGTACATCAGGCCGACCGGGGCATTGGGGTAGACCGTGCTTCTGATGCCCTTGTCGAAGTTCTCACGGCTGAAGGCCTGCTGGAACCCGTTGCTGTCGACGGCCGCGAGGTAGGGCTCCCAGCGCACGCCGTAGTTCAGCGTGATGTTGCGGCTGACGCGCCAGACATCACCGAGGTACAGGCCAACCGCGTTGATCGATTGATCGTTCCGCTGACTGCCCGCCTGGTTGAAGGTCGCCGGCAACCCAAGCACGAAGTCGGCCATCGGCAAGCCGCCATTGGCGTTTGCCGTTCCGCTGGTAATCAGGCCACTGAAGCCGAAGGTGCCGTTGGAGGCAAACGTTCCGTCTCCTTCGGTGTGCGGACGGGTCCACACTCCGCCGAACGACACGCTGTGCGCCCCCTTGATCCAGTCGAAATCCTGCGACACCGATGGCGTGTCGACATAGAAGCGGCCGGTAAACCCGCTGCCGCTCCAGCCGGCGGTTCCGCCGGCGAGAAAATCCTGGCCGCCGCCGGTCGTGTATTGAAAGGTATTGACACCAAGCGTCGTCCACGTCGGCGCCCCGTCGCCCTGGATGCGCTGCGTCGCCGTGCGCTGCAAGGTGACCCGCGTCGTCGCGACGAGCGACGGCGACACGACCCAGTCGTAGCCGCTGGCGAACGTCGTCATGCGAGCGTCAATGCCGAGGCCCGCCCCGCTCAGCATCAGCAGGTTCGGGTTGCTCTTGTCGAAGCCAGGCTCGTGCCGGTACTTGGTGTAAAACACCCGGCCAAACAGGCGCTGGTCCATCGTCAGCTGGTAGTCGGCGCGCCCGATATACTGCTGCTCGCCGCTGTCGTTTGGAATCTGCAGCACATAGCGGCCGCAGCCATCGGGGTCCAGGGCGGGATCAGGCCGCGGCAGCATGGCCATCATCTTGAGCGCAATGGGATGGTAGAGCGCCGGATCGACACGGTTGTTGACGAATGGTGCGCCAAGGGTTCGGGCGGCGCCGCCGCGGCAGGCCGCCGACATGATCCGCGAGAAGTCGCCGCGCCGCACCTCATCGGTGGGGACGATTTGATCAGCAGCCAGCGGTGCGATCTTCGTATTGGTGATCTGCGTCCCGCCGAAGAAAAACAACTTGTCTTTGACCAGCGGCCCCCCAAGCGTGCCGCCAATCTGGTTCCGGCGCAGGCCATCGTCACGGCCGAGCCCGCCGTTCTCCTTCTTCTCGAAATACCGGATGGCATTGAACCGACTGTCGCGGAAGAACCCGAATCCGTTGCCATGCAGCGTGTTGCTGCCGGACTTGGTCACGGCGTTGACGGTCGCGCCGGTCGACATGCCATAGCGGGCGTTTCTTACCCCGTTCTCGGTTCTGAACTCCTGCAGCGCGTCGGGAAACGGCATGGGGTTGCCGGTGTTGTTCTGTGGATCGTTGTTGTAGCCGCCGTCCACGAGATACATGGTGCTGTTGCCGGTTCCGCCCGCCACCGAAATCGCGACCGAGTTCGGGTACTGACGATTGTCGGTGAGCGTCGCATTCTCGACCGCCGACCCCGAGAGCACGATCAATTGCAGGACGCTGCGCCCATTGAGCGGCAGACTGACGATCTGCTCCTGCGACACCACCGTACCGACGTTGACGTTGCGCGTCTCGACCAGCGGCGCGTCCGCCGTCACCGTGATCGTTTCCTCCAGCGTGCCGAGCTTGAGCCTGACGTTGGCCGAACGCGTGTCACCGACCGCAAGGGTGATGCCGGTCTGCTCGAAGACGCTGAAACCACTGAGCCGGGCGGACAGTTTGTAGGGGCCTATGGGAAGACTGGCGAAGACGTAGCCGCCGTCGGCGTTCGTGATCGCGACGCGCTGCATCCCGGTATCCGTCTGAGTCACCGTCACGTCCACGCCCGGGAGGGCACCACCGGATTCGTCCAGCACGGTCCCCGACAACTGCGCGACGGCCACCGTCTGGCCGGATGCTGGCGCACACATCAGCGCGAAAGCCAAGGTGCACCACACTCCGAATCGCTTCATAGATGTCCTCCGTTCAACAAATTACGCGCTACGCACGCCACGCTCAATCACCGCTCGGCTGCGGTGTTGTCTTGTTGTCTTGACTTGTATTAACGGTTACGGAGCGGTATATTGCCCCCAGCCACGTCATGTGTCAAGCGGGTTTTGCGTGACGGCTGGCGCGGCCTGACGCGAGGGGCGCGGTGGTGGCCGCACCGGCGCCGGGTCACCGCTGCCGCGTCACCGATGTCGGGACGTCCGCATGTCCGGAGCTGTCCGGGTGATAGAGTCGGCAATTATCGAGGAGGCAGCATGGACGCTTGGCGGACTGGGTTGGTGGATGCGCGGGACGGACAGATTCGGCTGCGCGGCTATGACGTCGCGTCGTTGATGACGAGCGGCTCGTTTACCGACGTCATCTTCCTGCTGCACCGCGGTGAATTGCCCACCCCAGCCGAGCGCCGGCTGCTCAACGCGATCCTGGCTGGTGTCGCCGACCATGGCTCCGGCGCCCCCTCGTGCGCGACGGCTCGCCTGGCCTTGTCCGGCAACAGGCAATCGGTTTCGGCGGCGGTCGCGGCGGGGATTCTCGCCGTCGGCGACGACCATGGCGGTGCTGGATCCGGCTGCATGGAGATGATCGCGGCCGGCCTTGAGCGCGCGAAGACCACGGGGGCCTCGCTTGATGACACCGCCCTGGCGATCGCCACTGAGGCGCGCGCAGCCGGCAAGAGACTGGCTGGCTTCGGACATCGCGTGCACGCCACCGACCCAAGAACAGCCATCCTCTTCGATCTCGCCCGGAGCGGCGGCGTGGCCGGCGGTGGCGTGGCGTTCGTTGAAGCGATGGAGCGCGCGATTGCCACCGTCGTCAAGCCATTGCCCATCAATATCGACGGGGCGCTGGCGGCGGTCCTGCACGATATGGGCTTTGCTCCGGTGTTTGGACGGCTGGTCTTCATCATCGGCAGGGTCGCAGGTCTCACCGCCGAGGTAGCCGAGGAACTGGCGCGTGAAAAGCCGATGAGGATTCGCATTCCGGTGACCTACGACGGCGTCGAGCCCCGCTCGCTTGATTAAGAACCCGATGCAACCCACGCGCGCCCGCCACAAACTTCTCGCGTTTACTACGATTCTCGCGATCATCACCTACCTCGATCGCGTCGCCATCTCGTCGGCTGCTCCGGCGGTCCGCAACGAGATGGGACTGGACGCGGTGCAAATGGGGTGGGTGTTCAGTGCGTTCACCTGGGCCTACGCGGTCTTCGAGATCCCGAGCGGCTGGATGGGCGACGTCATGGGGCCGCGCAAGGTCCTGACCCGGATCGTGATCTGGTGGTCGGCCTTCACCGCCGCCACCGGTGCGGCGTGGAGCTTCGCGTCGCTCGTCGTCGCCCGCCTGCTGTTCGGCATTGGCGAGGCCGGCGCCTTCCCTAATACCTCGCGAAGCTTCGCTAAGTGGTTTCCGGCCTCGGAGCGCGGGGTCGCGCACGGCTGGGTGTTCATGGGCACCCGCATGGGCGGCGCGATTACGCCGCCGCTGGTCGTGGCCATGATGACCGCGATCGGCTGGCGCCAGACCTTCTACCTCTTTGGTTTTCTCGGTGTGATCTGGGCGTGGTTCTGGTGGCGATGGTTCCGCGACGAGCCTTCGCAGCACCCGGACGTCAATGCGGCGGAACTGTCCTGGATCGAGGCCGAGCGTGAGATCGCAGCCGCGCATGGACGATTCGACTGGGCGGCGCTACTGACGCCCAACCTCCTGCTCGTCTATGGCATGTACTTCACGATGGGCTACACGTTGTATTTTAATCTCACTTGGCTGCCCACCTACCTCAAGGACGTGCGCGGCTTTACCTTGCAGCAGGCGGGCTGGCTATCCGGCGCCGTCCTGTTCACCGGCGGCGTCATGACCTATGCGGGGGGCAAGCTGACTGACTACCTCGTCCGGCGCTACGGACTGAAAGTGGGGCGGTCGATGGGCGTGGTGACATTGCCGGTCGCCGGGGCGCTCCTCTTGGGCGCGGCGCAAACCGGCGATCCGATGACGGCAGCCGTCCTTCTCGCGGCCACACTCGGGGTCGCGGATCTCTCCGTCAGTTCCTGCTGGTCAATCTGCCATGACATCGCCGGCCCTCACGCCGGCATCGTGACCGGCGCCATGAACACATGGGGCAACATCGGCGGCGCCATCAGCCCGCTGGTCGTTGGCTATGCGGTCGGCTGGTGGAACTCGTGGACAGTGCCGTTCTACATCACGGCCGGCGTCTATGTATTCGGAGCGATTTGCACGCTGTTCGTCGATCCGCGGAAGCGCGTGAGCATCGCCCAATAGCGTCAGCCATGTCCGCGAGGGCTCCCAACGCCCGAGCAATGGGCGCTTTCAACGCGACGCTGATCGCCGATCCGCGGCTGGAGTCGCTCGACATCCCATCCTTGGCAAGAAGGTGGGGATGTCGAGCTCGATCGGTCGTTAGTCGATCCCGAGCACCGGATGCGGGCAGTACGGCTCTTCGAGCGCTTTCACTTCGCCCGGCGTGAGCGTAATCGACAGTCCCGCCACCAATTGAGCGAGTTGCTCGAGTTTCGTCACGCTGACAATCGGTGAGGTGACACCAGGCTTCGAGAGCACCCAGGCAAGAGCCACCTGGATGGGCGCTACGCCCTTGCTCCGCGCGACCGCCACGACCCGCTCGACGACGTCGTAGTCGGCGTCGGCGTAATAGAGGCCGTGACCGTACGCGTCGTGCTGCTCTCGCAGCGACGCATCTCGCTCGCCGCGCTTGCGATTGCCGGCGAGGAAGCCGCGCGCCAGCGGACTCCACGGGATCAGGCCGATGCCCTGGTCAAGACACAGCGGAATCATCTCTCGCTCCTCTTCGCGGTAGACCAGGTTGTAGTGATTCTGCATTGACACGAACCGCGCCCAGCCGTGTCGCTCCTGGACCGAGAGCAGCTTCATGAACTGCCACGCAAACATGCTCGACGCGCCCAGGAAGCGGGCCTTGCCAGCCTTGACGACGTCGTGCAGGGCTTCGCAGATCTCCTCCATCGGCGTATGGAGATCGAGACGGTGAATCTGGTAGAGGTCGATGTGGTCGACGCCGAGCCGGCGCAGCGACTCGTCGATTGCCCGCATGATCTGCCGCCGCGACAGGCCCTGGCCTTGCTCCGCGTCGACTGGGTAGAACACCTTGGTAGCAATCACCACTTGGTCGCGCCGCGCAAAGTCCTTGAGAGCCCGGCCGAGCACCTCCTCGCTGACGCCAAGCGAGTACATGTTGGCGGTGTCGAAGAAGTTGATTCCGTACTCGATGGCTCGCTCAATGAACGGGCGACTGGCTACCTCATCGAGAATCCAAGGCCGCCATTTCGGCGTGCCATAGGTCATGGTTCCGAGGCATAACCGCGAGACGGTCAGGTCCGATAAGCCGAGACGGACGTAGTCCATTGTCGTTTCTCCATGTAGAGGAAATACGGAATTGACAGCAGCGCGAACACCGCGGCCACCGCGAAGGCGCGGCCGAAGCCGTAGTGCTCGCTCAGCCAGCCAATCGAGATGGATCCGGTGCCGATGCCGGTGTCGAAGGCGCCGATCAACGCCCCGAAGGTGGCCCCGCGGCGGTAATCGGGCACGTGATGCATCAGGTGCGCGACGAAAATGGGGTACGCCGAGCCAAAACCAACCCCGAACAACAACGCCGAGGCCACAAAGCCGGTCCGGCTCGTCGCCAGCGCCAGCACGCTGATGCCCAGCACCATCATCGCCAGGCACGGGACGATCACCCGCGCGTGGCCGACCCGGTCGGCGTAGCGGCCAATGAACGGGCGCGTCGCGACAATGGCGAGCGAGAACACCGTGAAGAACAACGCCCGCGGGGCGACGCCCACGCGATCGGCGTAGACCGCGACAAAGCTGGTGATGCCGCCGTAGCTGAAGGAGTACAGGAACAACGTGACGGCCCCGACGATGACCCGCCACTCGACCAGGTCCGACGGCTTCAGCGACAGCGGCGGCATCTCGCGCCGGGTATCGGCCGGCAGGCGCCAGGCGATGAACGCCATCAACAGGTTCAGCCCGGCCATCTCCAGGCACAACAGCGTCCAGCCGCCGCGGTCGAACACCCACAGCCCGATCCACGGCGCCACCGCCACCGCCAGGATGCTGGCGAAACCGGCGTAGCCCAGCCCCTCGGCCCGCCGCGACTTCGGCACGATGTCGGTCACGTAGGCACTCGACGACGACAGCAGTCCGGACCAGAACACGCCGTGGACCAGCACCAGGCCCAGGATGATGTGATACGACGGCGCCCATGCGTACAGCAGCGAGAAGCCGGTGATAGCCACGCTGGCCACGATCAGGACGCGGCGCTTGCCCAGGCGATCGCCAATCGCACCCGTGATCGGCGCCGACACCGCCGACGCGTACGTCAGAAAGCCGAGGAACAGCCCGGCCTCGCTGCCGGCCCCCCCGAGCGACAGGATGTGAAACGGCGCCGTCGGCAGCAGCTGGAACGCGGACATGAAGACCGTGAAGCTGTAGCTGCACATCAAGAAGAAGCGCGGCGTGAAGAGGGGCTCAAGCTCGGACGTCGAGGACGATCTTTCCAATGTGACTGCCAGCCTCCATGAGCCGGTGGGCGTCGGCGGCCTGGGCCAACGGAAATACCTGGTGAATGATCGGCCGGACCGTCCGCGACTCGAGCAGCGGCCACACCCGCTGGCGCAGTTGCTGCGCGATCACGCCCTTTTGCGCCGGCGAACGGGGGCGCAAGGTCGAGCCGGTAATCCACAGGCGCTTGCGCATCATCACCGAGAAGTCGAGCTCGGCCTTCGCGCTCTTGAGAAACGCAATCTGCACCAGCCGGCCTTCGATCGCCAGCGCGTCGAGATTGCGGGCGATGTAGTCGCCGCCGACGATGTCGAGCACGAGGTCGACGCCGCGGCCATCGGTGGCTTCCTTGACGCCGGCCACCCAATCGATGGCCCGGTAATTGAAGGCATGCGCAGCGCCAAGCCGGATGGCGGCCTCGCACTTCTGGTCGCTGCCGGCGGTCGTCAGCACGTGTGCGCCGAACGCATGCGCCAGCTGGATGGCCGTCGTGCCAATGCCGCTGGTGCCGCCGTGGATCAGGATCGATTCGCCGCGCGTGAGATGGCCGCGCTCGAACACGTTCGTCCACACGGTGAAGTAGGTTTCGGGAATGGCCGCCGCCTCGATCAGCGAGAGCCCCCGTGGCACCGGCAGGCACTGCTCCTGCGCCACGTTGGCGCGTTCGGCGTAACCGCCGCCGGCCACCAGCGCACACACTTCGTCGCCGACGGCAAAGCCCGTCACGCCGTGGCCGAGGGCGGCGACCGTGCCCGCGACTTCGAGGCCCGGCAGATCGGAGGCCCCCGGAGGGGGCGGATACTTGCCCAACCGCTGGATCACGTCGGGGCGGTTGACGCCGGCCGCCGCGACGTCGATGAGCACTTCCCCGGGACCGGCCACCGGATCGGGCCGCTCGGCCAGCTTCAGGACCTCGGGCGGCCCAAACTGTGAGATCTCAATAACGCGCATGGTTCTTAACCACGAAGGGCGCGAAGCGCACGAGGCAAACTATTGTTCGTGTGCTTCGTGTGCTTCGTGGTTTCATTTCAACCCCGACGGCAATCGTGGCGACGACAGCAGGGCCGCAAACTCGGCCCACTGGCGCGCGGCCGAACCCTGGCGGCCGGCCAGGCGCGTGACGTACGCCCGAATCAGATCCTTGCCGAGGTTGTAGTTGATGACATAGCTGCGGTACTGGTCGATGAACTTCACGCGCTGCTCGGCGCGCGGCGTCGTGTACATCGCGTATTTCTCGAGCCAGGCCGCCGCGGCGGCGCGATCGATCGTCCCATCCAGGTAACGCCGGGCCGCTTCATTGCCGGCGTACGACAGCCGGTCGACCAGGGCCAGCACGTCGTAATACTCCGGTACCCGCCTGGCGTCGAGACCGGCCAATGGAAACAACACCTCCCGTTCGAAAGCGATCCGGTCGGCGGTCGGGAACGCCACTTCGATGCCGTAATTGGCCGTGCCCTCGGCGATCAACGATTGGGGCGAAAACAGCGGATAGACGGTGTATTCGATCCAGCCACGATCGCGCACGAGGTGCTTTTCGAGCAGCACGTTGTAGACGTGGTGCCCGGGATAGCCCTCGTGGCACGCCAGGTCGATGGCGCGGTCGATGTAGATCGGCAGGTCGGTGTTCACCTGGATCAGGCTCTTGTAGCCGCCCTGGTACCAGTTGTAGCCCGACCACGATTTGCCGGTGACGTACTCGACGGTGAAGCGTTCCTCCACCGGCAGTTCCACGCGCGCCACGGTGCGGTCGCGGCAGGCCCGGATGGCCTCGCGAAACACCCGGTCCACACGGGCGGTGGGGATGACGAAGGCTCGCTTGAAGCGGTCGTAGCGCTCAATCAGCGATCCCTCGCCCGGCAGGCGCGCGTCGAGTTGCTTGAGCACGGCGTCGAACTCGGCCTCGGTCTGGGTCGGGGCGACCGCATCATACAAAGCGCGCGACTCCTCGTCGAAGGTCAGCTTCTTGCCCTGCAGCATCGACACGCGCGCGCGCAGCGCCGACATCTGCCGGGCCAGGTACTGCCGGCGCAAGGCCCACAACCCGGCATCCTGCGCGACCGGCCCGCCTTCGCCGGGCTTCGGCGCGGCAGGCTGGCCTGCGATTTCCTGTTCCAGCGCTGCCGCCTGTTGGTCGATCGTGGCCAGCGGCTGCTTCTCGGCCTCGGCCGCCTTGCGCCACTCCGGCGGGCCGTAGAAGGCATCGACGTAGTCGGCGTCGTGCTGCCCCACCGCCAGCACCAGCTTGACGTAGCGCTCGGCCACGTCGCGCAGCGGGTCGGCAGGCGTCTGGGCGGTGAGCATCATGGGCACTCCGGCAAGGACCAACAACAGCAGGGCCTTACTTCGCATAGCGGGATCCGATGGTCGGAATCAGGTAGTCGCGAAACGCGCGGGTGAAGTCGTAGGCGGGGGCAAAACCCCAATCGCGGCGGGCGGCGCTATCGTCCACGTCCTCGGGCCACGAGTCGACAATGCCCTGCCGCTTGATGTCGTTGTTCCAGGTGATCTCGGCGCCCGGGAAGGCGCGCACGACTTCGGTCCGCACTTCTTCGGCCGACGGATTAAAGGCGGCCAGGTTGTAGGCGGTGCGCGTCAACGAGGCCTTCGGTGCGGCCGCCAGCCGGAGCAGCGCCGCGACCCCGTCGGGCATGGCCATGAAGGGGATGCGCGTGTCGGGGCGCACGAAACAGGCATACGGTGCGCCCTTCGCGGCGGCGTGAATCATCTCGGGCGCGTAGTCCGAGGTCCCGCCCGACGGCACGGTGAGAGCCGAGATCAATCCGGGAAACCGCACGCAGCGAAAATCGACGCGCCCCGACTGCGTCTCGGCCGCCAGCTGCTTGTAGAACCTGGCGTAGTAGCGGCCCAGCTGCTCGCAGTACAGCTTGTTGCAGCCGTACATCGTCGACGGCGTGTTGTACTCGTCCTCTTTCACCCGGCCGGCGCGGCGCTTGGTCTCGAGATCCGGCAGGCCGTAGGCCGCGATTGACGAGGGATAGAGGAACGTGACGGGCCGCCCGTGCGACTCGGCCTCGCGCTGCGAGAACTCCAGCAGGTTCAGGGTGCCTTCCACGTTCACCTGGTGCGCCGTGGTCGGGGTGAACTCCGACCGGGTCGAGAGCAGCGCCGCGAGGTGATACACGGTCTCGACCTCGAACTCCGACAGCACGCGCTCGAGCAGCGACTTGTCGGTGATCGAGCCGGTGAACTCGCGCTGCACCTTGCCGGCGAGCTCGCGCTCCAGCGGGTTCACGTCCAGGGTAATCACCGGCTGCGCGCCGGCCTCGGCCAGATGCGCGATCAGCCCGTGGCCGATCTCGCCGCCGGCGCCCGTTATCAACACAACCGGCTTACGAATCACTACGTTCTCCCGTCGCGGCTGGCAAATACACGCGAAAGCTGGCGCCGCGCCCGCGTTCGCTAATCACCGAAATGGCGCCACCGGTCTGCCGGACGATGCCGTAGACGGTCGACAGCCCGAGCCCGGTCCCGCGCCCGGTCTCCTTGGTGGTGAAAAACGGCTCGAAGATCCGCGCCTGCGTGGCCTGGTCCATGCCGATGCCGTTGTCGGTGACCGCCAGCAGCACGAACGCGCCCGGCGACAGTCCGGCCTGCAGCCTCTCGGGCGAGTCGGCCTCGAGACGGACGTTGGCGGTCTCGACCGTGATGAGGCCGCCCGTCGGCATGGCATCGCGGGCATTGACGATCGGGTTCAGCAGGACCTGCTCGATCTGGGCCGGGTCGGCCAGCACCTGGGCCACCGACGCCGCCAGTTCCTGCCGCAGCTGTACGCCGGTCCCAATCAGCCGGCGCGCCACGCTGGCCGCGATCTCGTTGATGTCGAGGGCCACCGGCTGCAACACCTGCTTGCGGCTGAACGCCAGCAACTGCCGCGTGAGCGACGCCGCGCGATCGGCCGCGTGCAGGATCTCGTCGACTTCGGCGGCCATGGCCGGGTCGTGCTTGACCCGGTGTGACATCAGCTCGGCGTTGCCGCGGATCGCGGTGAGCAGGTTGTTGAAGTCATGCGCGATGCCGCCGGCCAGGCGGCCGACCGCCTCCATCTTCTGGGCCTGCCGCAACTGGTCCTCGAGCTTGACCCGCTCGCTGATGTCGATGGCCGTCGCGAGGACCGCCGGCTGGCCGCCAAATTCGGTCACCGAACAGAACACCTCGGCCTGGACGACGGCGCCGTCCTGGCGCACGCCGCGCAGGGTCAGCTGGACATTGCCGCGGTCGGCGCCGATCAGGCGCGACAGCTGGTCGCTGACCAGCGCGCGGTCCTGTTCGTGCAGCAACGCGTAGGCCCAGGGCAGGTCCAGCAACTCCTGTTGCGAGTAGCGCAGGATGTCGGCGCCCTTGGGGTTGACGTACACCAGCCGCTCGTTTTGGAAGATGTAGACGCCGACCAGCGACTGCTCCACCAGGCCGCGATACTTGGCCTCGGCGGTGCGCAGCGCGTCTTCGGCGCGGCGCCTCTCGGTGATGTCGCGCGCGACCGCCTGCATCCCCGTGTACTGGCCCTTGCCGTCGAACACCAGCCACGCGTTCTGTCCCAGCCACACTTCCTGCCCCGACTTGGTCACACCGGGAAACTCGATATACGAGTTGAGCATGCCCTCGCGGGTTTGCTGGTAATAGTGCTGCAGGACCGTCGGGCGGTGGTCGGCGCGGATGAACTCGGTGAAGCGGCGGCCCACCACCTCGTCGCTGGAGTAGCCAAACACGCGCAGGGTTTCGGGATTGACGAAGCGGAAATAACCCTCGGCGTCGGCCTCGAAAATGATGTCGGCCGCGGCATCGAACAGGTGGCGATACCGGTCTTCGGTCACGCGCAGGGCATCTTCGGTGGCCTTGCGCCCGGTGACGTCGCGATAGTGGACGACGATGGCAGCCACCGTGGGCTCCGCCAGCAGGTTGCGGGCGACCCCCTCGGTCCAGCGCACCCCGCCGTCGCGATGGCGGCAGCGAAAGGTCCCGGTCTGCGGCACCGCCGGCTGATCGAACAACTCGCGCACCAGCTCCTGCCAGGCCGGCAGATCCTGCGGTTCGACGATGTCGCGCACCTGCAGGCCGACCAGGTCGCCGGGGTCATAGCCAAGCACACTGGTCGTCGCGGCGTTCGCCCAGCGGATCACCCCGTCGATGTCAACGAGCACCACCGCATCGACGCTGAAGTTGATGAGCGCGGCGAGCTGTTCGACGCTGGGCGTCTCGCTCACCGCACGCTCCGTGGAGGCATCTGTGTATTCTAGGCCACAGATTGACACCGATGACGGCGAACTAGGGCGCACTGATCGCGGGCCGGGGGGCGCCTACCAGAGCGCGGCCTTCATCTCAGCGATGGCGACCTCCACCTGGCCCAGTTCGGCCAGCACCCGCTCGACCTCGGCCAGCGTCGCGGCCAGCGCCTCGGGTGACGGCACGCTCCCCCGCCTGACCTCCCACGCCAAGTCGCGGGTGGTTTCGGCGCAGGCGCGGCACACCTGCAGGGTTTGTTCATGGGCCGCGATCAGGCGGCAGACTTCTTCTTGCTCGTCTCGAGTCACGGCTGCGCCCTGGGTGTCTGCGTCATCGGCGTCATCGGCGGCCTAGGTCCGGTACGGGTCGGGACGCCAGCTTCGAATCGACGCCTTGATCGCCTTGGGGGCCAGATTCTCCCGCGCGGCGCGCTCGAGCAGGGCGCCCAGTTCTTCGTCCGAGGCGAACCGCAGCGCGGCCACCTGCTTGGGCGCGAGCCTGGCGAGTTGGGCATCCTGGCCGGCCGGCAGGATCTCGGCGCAGCGCACCTTCATCTCCAGCATGATGATCCGGTCCTGCAGCGCCACGGTATAGGCGCGCGAAATCGCGACCAGCACCAACACCGCCAGCGCCAGGGCCACAAACGCCGGTTCCTCGGAGCGCCATCCAAGGTGGAGGTGGGCATAGAGCAGGAACAACGCCAGCAGCGTCAAGGCGCTGGCGACGTAGGTCGGGACTGGATGGTGGACGTGATTGTCGTAACTCTGTGCGGCCATTACTTCAGCTTTCCTTCAATCTCTTCGTAGACCTTGCGCACGGCGATCGGCCCCTGCTGCTCGGCCAGGTACCACTCGGCGTAGGACCCCCAGTTGGCCTGCTTCGCCGCCTCGGCCGCCGGCAGTCCCAGCTGGTGCAGCCGGTTCACCTCGGCGATGACCGCGCGCAGGGCCTTCTGGTACTCGACCAGCTCCTCGCGCGCCACTTTGGGCTCTTCGATGAAACCGTGGCCGGGGACATAGCGGTCCACGTCCATCTTCAGCGCCTTGTCGAGCACGGACACCCACTCGGTGGGGAAGGCCGAGCGCATGGCCGGGAACACCCGGTTGAGGTAGACCTCGCTCATGAACAGGAGCTTCTGCTGCGGCAGGTAGACCAGCAGGTCGCCGCCGGTGTGCGCACGCCCGGCATGGATCGCCCGCACCTCGGTCCCGCCGACGTTGATCGTCTGCGTGTCGCCCGTCATGGCCGGCGCGTCCAGCTTCAGGGCCGCTCGTGAGGCCGGCGTCACCACGTAGGTGATGTCTTTCGGGAGCACCGCATTGCCGGCGGTGTGATCGCCGTGATCGGAGCCGACGATGTACCACTTCACGGGTTTCGGCGTGACCCTGGCAATCGCGTCCAGCAGCTTCTGGGTCGCGGCGGGGCTGCCCTGGCCGTCGGCGATCAGCACGCCGTCGGCGCCCACCACGAACAGCGACACGGTGGTCATGCCGGCGCTGTGGAAGTCCTCGTAGCCGTAGACGTTGTCGGTGATCTTGACGGTGCGCGGGAACTCAGCACGGCTGAGACCGCGCTTGATCGGGTCCGCGGTCCTGACCTGGGCCGCCGACCTGTCCGCCATGGCGCGAAGCGCGACGGTGGATGACGCCGCCACCGTCACCAGGGCCACCGATAACACCGATAACGCCGACCATGAAAGAGTCTTCAGGCACATGGCCAGCCATGGTACCAGAAAGCCTTTTGGTTCTGCGTCACCGGTGTCATCTGCGGCCCGGCATCGGCGTTAGCGGCCGTCGATCAGATCGCCCAATCCGCCGACGCGGTCCAGGATCGAGCCTTCTTCCTTGCGCCAGCCCTTGCTCTGCGGCGCCGCCGCGTAGATGCGGTCGGCCATGCGCGACAGCGGCAGCGACTGCAGCCACACCCGGCCGGGCCCCTGCAGGGTCGCGAAGAAGAGGCCCTCGCCGCCGAACAGCGCCGTCTTGACGCCGCCGACGAACTGGATGTCGTAGTTCACGCTTGGCTGCAGTGCGACCAGGCAGCCGGTGTCGACGCGCATGGTCTCGCCGGCCCCCAGTTCGAAGTGATGAATGGTGCCGCCGGCGTGCACGAAACACAGGCCGTCGCCCTCGAGCTTTTGCATGATGAAGCCCTCGCCGCCGAACAGGCCGACGCCGAGCTTCTTCTGGAACGCGA
>Ga0209770_10000925_pt1 | contig 15441 bp, 6 predicted proteins | sample LauGreSu1BDMLBDD_2_FD_187572 | JGI IMG/M metagenome (GOLD analysis project Ga0209770, IMG submission 187572) | Freshwater lake microbial communities from Lake Michigan, USA - Su13.BD.MLB.DD (SPAdes) (version 2) | ecosystem: Environmental > Aquatic > Freshwater > Lake | place: Lake Michigan, USA...
GTTTGCGGAGGAATTAAGATGGACGACCCAAACCTACTAGCGGCAGCAGTACTGGCTGGTCAGAACTAGATCTAGCCGCTTTAGAAGGGGAAGTTTTTCTTCTTGGTAATTGGATAAATTACGAACAACTAGAAGACAATCTTTCAATGCCAGAGTTAATCCAGACTTTTAAATCAATGCAAAAAACTGAATCGGAAAAAAGAAGATTTTTAGCTTCAATTCAGGGAGTAGATTTAAATGAAAGCAGTAATGAAAATGAGGGGGGTTCCTCCTTCGAAGATGTTAGAAGAAGAGCACTTGGCATAAATGCATCAACAGATGATGTTGTTTCACTACAAGGATCTTTTGCCAGCGAAGCTGGCTTTGGCATCAACGCAGGATTAGGATACCGAATAGAGTAATATAAGTATATGGCAGATAATTTAATCACGACCAATATTACCGCCCACGCAGACTTCACGAGTTTAAGAACTCAACTAGCTGCGGTTACCGCCCAACTCGTAAAATTACAAGAAACAACAGCGGGAACTAACGCCAAGCTTGCAAATCAAATTGCAGTGATGAACAAGTCGTTTGCAGAAACGATGCGTTCAACTGGCCAGTTCTCTTCACACTTTGTATCGCTATCTTCAGACGTAGACAAGTTCGGCAAGAACTTAGATAGAGGCCGTTTAAAGCTCAACGATTACTATAATGCTTGGAGCGGCCACACAAAGAAAACTAGCAACTTAATTAGAGATCTTGCAAAGCAGCAAGTAATGCTTCAGCAAGCAATAGTTCAGCCAGTTGGTAAAAATGCACAAGGCCTAATGCAGTACAACGTAATGGTTGCAAAAGGCTTAGATGAAGTAAAGAACAAGATGGCACTTGCTCGCCAAGAAGCAGCAATCATGAACAAGGTTATGCTTGATGGATCTAATCAGCTTATTAACTGGGGTAAGAATACACAGTGGGCTGGTCGTCAGTTAACTGTTGGTTTAACTGTACCTCTTGCAGCATTTGGAATGGCTGCACAAAAAGCATTTAGAGAAGCAGATGCAGAGCTAGTAAGACTTACAAAAGTTTATGGCGGCCTTGCAGCCACATCTTCAGCAGACTTAGCTCAGGTTAGAAAAGACGTAACGGCTACAGCAAAAGAGATTGCTAGCTCATACGGAGTTGCATACAAAGAAACAATTGCATTAGCAGCTGACCTTGCAGCAACTGGTCAGCAAGGAAATGATTTAATTCAAGCTACTCAGCAAACAACAAGACTTGCAGTTCTCGGTGAAGTAGATAGACAAGATGCTATGAAAGCAACACTTGCTATTCAAAATGCATTTAAGCAAAATACAGAAGGGCTTACACAGTCAATTGACTTTCTCAACGCAGTTGAAAACCAAACATCAACAAGCCTTGCAGATTTAACTGAAGCAATTCCTAAAGCAGGACCAGTAATCAAATCGCTTGGCGGAGATGTAAAAGATTTAGCACTTTACCTTACCGCCATGAAAGAGGGTGGAGTAAATGCATCAGAAGGCGCTAACGCAATTAAGTCAGCAATGGCTTCTCTCATCAACCCAACTAAAGTTGCAACAGAACAGTTTGCAGCATTTGGAATTGATTTAAAGGGTATTGTAAATAGTAACGCTGGCGACTTAACAGGAACCATTATGGCGTTGCAGTCAGCGCTAGATAAACTAAACCCATTAGATAAGTCAAGAGCAATTGAGCAGCTATTTGGCAAGTTCCAGTTTGCAAGAATGTCTGCACTATTTGAAAACCTAGGAAAGCAAGGATCGCAGACACTTCAAGTCATGGACTTAATGAAGGCAAGCGCAGTAGATCTTGCACAGATATCTGAGCGAGAATTAAAGATGATGACAGAGTCAGCATCTGGACAATTTAAAAGAGCATGGGCATCAGTACAGGCAGATTTAGCACAAACAGGTGAGCAGTTCTTAAGAATAAGCACACAAGTATTAAAGGTTGTAGATTCAATCATCAAGTTCTTCCAGAACCTTCCAGGCCCAGTTAAAACATTCTTAAATGCATTGGGAGGCCTAACAGCAATTGCTGGTCCTCTTATTATGATGGCTGGTGTGATGGGCAACTTTATTGGATATGTTGTAAAGGGCATATTCCATTTAAGACAACTTGCTAAAGGTGGCCAAGGATTCAAGCTACTTACCCCAGAAATCATGGCTGCAGAAGCAGCAGCAAAAGGATTAGCAACTTCGTTCTATTCAGACTCAGAAGCAACAATTGTTTTATCAAATGCAGTAAATACATTGACACAGTCTTTTAATAACCTTGAGCTAAAAGCAAATGCAGCAAAAGTTGCAGTTCAGCCAGCTATATCAACAATTGCAGGTGGAGTAATTGCTGCAGGCGGAGCAGGACAACGAATTGTAGATAAAGATAATCCATTAATTGGAGCACCATATTCAAGAGATATGTCCCACCTTATACCAGCACAGAGCCAGCAGATGGGAACAATATTTGGAACAGTTCCTGGAGCTGGTCCAGTGAATATAAGAATTGGAAAAAATCCACAAGCATACATGAATCAAGATATGCCAAAGATTCCAGGAGTTACATCTGTTAACGGAACTTCAACTGGTATCGTTGCACAAGAAGCAGCAAAATGGCATGCAATGACAGCAGCAATAGCGATGCAGTCCGAAGCAGAAATAAAGATATTAAAGGCAGAGGTAATGGCAACTGGCACAGTCACATCAAGCCTAGCAGATTCTTATCAAGCATTACTACCACAATTTTCTGAAATAACACAATTAGCTGCTGCCGAAACAGAAGCAATAGTTGCACAGCTGCAGGCTAGCAAGATAACTGTAGATCAAGCGAGAGCAAAAGTTATGCAGATGAATGCGACAGTAGAGGCAATGCTTGCCGAAACTGCAGCAGCGACTGCAGCTGGCATGGGAAGAGTTGCAAATCTAACTACAGTCCCATTGACATCACAACCAGTGGTAGACCCTTTAACTGGAAAATCAAACATGAAGGAAATGTTCCATAAAGGAACAACAAAAGATATTGTTGATAAGATTGCAAGAGCACTTGGTGGAGTTAGAACATCAGGCGCAGGATATAATATTCAAACAACAAAACCTAAGTTTGCAGATGGAGGAATAGTCCCTGGAACAGGAAATAGCGATACATACCATACAACAGCTGAGGCTGGATCATTTGTAATTAATAAAAAATCAACACAAAAAAATATGCCAATCATAAGCAATCTTCTTGGCGGAACCCCAGCATTTGCAGATGGAGGTCAAGTACCAGTAGTTCTAACACCTGGCGAAGCAGTGATTCCAGCAGATATTGCACAGGACAATATGCCACTAATGCATGCATTAAATGGTGGGCCTGGAAATACATCTGGACTTGGAAGAAATCTTGGAGGAGGACTTTCAGAAAACTTATTTACTGGATTAAAGGGCTGGCTAACAAGAAATTCAGATCCTAGCTATGACGCATCTTTAAAAAATAGAGTCATATTACACGATGCAGCAGTATTAAATCATTTAGGATTTAGTGAAGACGAAGCAGTCTCTATGGCAAAAAGAGATTTTGAAGAAGCTATGCAAAGAACTAAAGATCCAAAAACTGGTCAGGTAGATAGAAAAGCTTTTAATAGATTTAGAATAGAACAGTCCAGACGTATGCAAGAGTATATTGACATGCAAGGCATGGGGCGAACAGTAGTAAATAAAGATGGGTCAACTTCAAAAGCAAAATACAAAGACCTATTATGGAAAGACAAAGCCGAAGAGCTAAAGCCTGGAGGAAGACCGTCTGCCAATGCAAGAATTCAACCAACTAGAAGCCTAGTTGCTGCGCTTATGGCTAGACCAGATATAGACCAAGTTTCTCTACAGAGAGTGATGAATACATTTACAGCAAATGGAAAGCTTGACTACGCATCAGAGCACCTAGATCAAGATAAAAATTTCTTTACTGAAGAAAATGGAAACATAAAGAGTAACAGAACAAGAGGAAACGCATACTTGGCTATGGCTGGAAGCAGTAAGGTTAATAACTTTACAAACTGGCTGGCTTCTATGACGCAGGGTAAATTTGTAGACAGAGTCCCATTGACTGGTAACGCTGCAAGAGAAACTGCAGATCTATTAGCAAAAGAGCTTAAGTATGGAAATGCACAAAACCTTATTAAGAGAATGCCTGTAATTCAAAGAGGTCACATGATTACTCAGATGATGAGACTTCTCCTTACAAGAGGCAGAGCTCTTCCGCTAACAAAGGAAATTGCAGCAAATTCAGGCGGAGAAATTCCAGGACAGTTTGCACAAAGATTATTTGGCGGAGGAAGAGCAATGTTCCTTGGTATGCCTAAAACAATTAAGCAGGTAGAGCAACAAAGAGCAATGAAAGCAGCAATGGAAAAGGCAGACATTGCAGTTAAAGATTCTAGATTTGCAAAGCACCCAGTAACAGAGTATGGGGATCTATTAGAGCCAACATCTGGAAGAAGCTTCCCAGTACCTGGTATTGGCGGAGTTTATACAAGAAATGGGCAAAAGGTTTTTGTTAAGCCAATGCTTGATGAAAAGACTGCGCTTGCTGAAATGAGAGCAACACAAATTGCTCGTGAAGCACATGGATTAAAGGCTCCAAAACAAAGCCTTAATGTAATGCGTGATCCAACCGATCCAAAGGGATTGAGAAAGCTGCTAGTTCTTGAATCACCATTTGATAAAGCCCTTACTGTGCAAGACGGTAAATTCACTACAGATGAATATTTCAGACAGCTTCTTGCGTCATCTCTTCGTGGAGATAAAGATCTGGGAAGGGGCAATTTATCTGGAAATGTTTTATCTGACGTTGGTACTGCTGGAGTATTCTCAACAGCATCTGGCCTAAGAGACTATGCTGGATTCATGCCTTCCGTTGGAGATCAGGCAATGGTTAATTTACTTGGAATTAAGGGAAGCGGAGCAAAGAAGTTCTTTGCTGAGTCTACAATGGACATTCCAAAGGGTATGACTCCAGACGCTTACAATTCAAGAATGCTTGAAGAAATTGAAGCAACTCTGCCAAGACTGAAAAAAACTATTGGTAGCTTTGATCTAAATCAGCAAGAAAAAGTTGTCTATGCAAAAATGATTAAAAGACTTGAAGATGCAAGAGACGTAAAGTGGAGAGAACTTCATGGAGTGCACTCCGCAGTAGTACCTTCAAAAGAAAACAACCTTACACCAGCGGCATTGGCTAAGATTGCAGCAGCAGAAGAATTAAAGAGAAGACAGTCTGGACATATTGTTAGCCTATCGGATGCTGGATTTAAATCGTCAGCAAATGGATTTGCTATCGGCGGAATGATTGGCAATGTATTAAAAGGCAAAGCAATGCATAGAATCGGTGCAGGATTTGGACCAACAGGTGCACCAAAGCCAAGCATGTATGAGTCAGCGCCATGGGGAGTAAACTCATTATCTATTGAAATGGCTAACACATTATTTGCAAATACTGGATTAAGAAAGCATACTCAAAAATTATTCTATGATAAATTTGCAGCAGCTCTTGCTAAAGAAAAGCCTTATGGATATGTCAAGGATGCAAAGGGTTCATTAAAGAATGCACTTGAACCAGACGTTTTAGACTCAGTCGTACGATCAGCCGCATCAGATTTGATTGGAGATAGGTCTATATTAAAACAACTATCACCAATAGACAAAGATATTTTAAGAAATAAATATTTAAATTGGGAATCTAAAAAAGATACTCCACTTACCGAATCTTTGAAGAAGATTATATTTGGCCTAGAGGGAAGAGAAAAAGGCGGTCCAGTTAATGGCGGTCAGGCATATGTTGTTGGAGAAAAGGGACCAGAGCTTTTTGTTCCTAGAGTTTCTGGTGGCATAGTTCCAAATAATAAATACGGAATCGGCGGACAGATTGCTGGAGGTATGGCAGTCGCAGCAGGAGCACAATTTATTGCTAGTAAGGTTGCAAACCCAATCATAGCTATGATAATTCAACAAGTTGGCTTTATGTTACCTATGATGATGCAATCTGCTGCGATGATGGGCGGCGGAGGCAAAGGCAAACTAATGTCAAAAGTTCCTGCATCAATGACTACACCAGTAGGAGTTATATCTGGCAAGACTGGTGGACTAACTAAGTATGGAACTGCAATAACAGAGATGGCAACTAGCGGCAAGAAGTTCCAGGCAGTTATTGGAAAGCTTGGACTTGCAATGACTAGATTTAATCTAATCGCTTTCGGAGCTGTTACAGCGGTAACTGTTGGAATTAAGCTATGGAAAAATCATCAAGAAAGCATGAGATTAAATGCACTAGGCTATGGAATGACAGCAGAGGCAGCAAAGAAGGCGGGACTCAGGTTCACCGACTTTAATAAAAAATTAAAAGAAACAGTAGCAGATGCTCAGGCTGTTAAAGAAAGAAATCAAATGATGTATGAGAGCATGACTACATCTGGAACGCCACTAAAATTAACTATAGAGCAATACAAGAAGTTAAAGAAAGAAGTTAACTCTGTATACAAGGATCAGATAGCGCTTATCAATAAGACAAGCTACGATGATCAGGCAGACCTTGCTATAAGATTAAAAGAGCAGTTAATGGCTATGGGTATGTCTGCGGAGGATGCCACAGCAAAAATTTATGCAATGTATAAAGCATCTAATCAATCAAGCAATACGTCAGCGTTTACAACTTCATCTAAAGCATTTATGAATATCAAAACTGCAGTTGATGCAGCCCGTGAAGCAATTCACACTTACAGAGATGCTGTTAGAAAAGATCTGGACCCAACTGAGCAAGCCAATGCTCTGAACACTGCAGCAATGGGAATTGACACTGCGATTGCAGATAAAGAATCTGAAGCAATGAAGGCACGTAAAAAAGATAAAGGCAAGCCTTCATTTATTAGCACAGCCGAATCTGATTCAATTAAATGGGATGCAGAAAAGCAGGCTCTTGATGAGATAGCAAACAAGCTTGGATATCAAAAAACACTTAGCAAAGAAACACTTGATGAAATGGAAAAGTCAAACCCCGCACTTAGAAAGATTGCCTCCGAACAAGATACTGTTTTAACTCTTTGGAAAAAAACAAGAATTGAAGCAAGAGGATTTGTCGGAGATCTATCTGGTCTATCTGCTGCACAAACAAATGCTTTGTATGCTTTGCAAAGTGCAGTTGCAAAGGGCGTTGAGACAACAAATAGAGGCGGAATACTAAAGTCACAATATGCTGCATTAGATAAGCTTAAGGGATTGCAAGAGAAGTATCAAAAAGCATTAAAAGGACAATCGGTAGCACAACAAATATCTGATAGAGATAGACTTGCTGCAATTAACAAGCAAATTGATGCTAACAATAAATTAGCAGAGGCAAGAAAGAAAGCGCTACAGGATAAAAAGAATGAACAAGATTCTGGAAGAGCAATTGAGGCTAAAAAACTTGAGCTTCAAAATGCAGAGGCTACTGGAAATACAGCTGGGGCACAGCAGGCAAGACTTGATCTTGAAGGTTTGGTTGCCACACAGCAGTATGATGCACAGATCAAGGCTATCGATGCAGCAACAGAAAAAGCAAATGCTCCTCTTAAAAAAGCAGCAGAAGCCATGGCAAAGAAGCAGCAAGATCTTGGAGATGCAGCAGCATACGCAGGAGAAAAGCTTGGCGATGTAACAAAAGATATTGAAACCAGCGAGGGTAAGATTGAAGCTTTAAATAAAGCTATGACTACCTATAGACTTGGGATTGAAGTACACAAAAATGATTTGGCAAAGTGGAAGACAACAGATGAAGCCAAGGGAATGCTTGCAGCAATTACTCAAGCAGCAACAAATGCAAAAGTAGATATGTCTGGGCTTCCAAAAGATAAAGATGGAAATATTGGAATTGCAGCAGGACAAGCTTTGTTTGATTCGGTGTCATCTGGACTTGAGGCATCATTAAAACAGCAAGGGATTGTTGTAAATGGTGATGTAATTATTAATGGCAAGAAAATAGATCTTGGTAATGCTGGATCGAAGACAGCTACGCTAGCAGACCCTGGAAAAATTGCTGGAAGAAAAACTGGGACTGGGGACTCAACTAAATACTTTACTCAATCTGGAAAAGAAGTAAGTAAAAAAGAATATGACTCCATGCCAGTAGGCGCACCTTCACAAGGCCAGTCCTATATAATTCCAGATAGCAAGTTAAGCGGTAAAGAATTTGCTAACAGAGATGCAGCAACAAGAGCATTTTATAAAGCTCATAAAACTTCTTGGGTGCAAGGCGATATGACATACTATTCCAATGGAATGGTAATGCAAGGCGGAAAAGTAATTGGTTCATGGCTTGCAGCAATGGGAGATCAGAGCGGAAGAGTTAAGTCTTATAAAGATGGCGGTCTGCTTTCTGGACCAGGAACTGGTACATCTGATTCTATTTATATGCCAATGATGCCAAAGGGTAAGTATGCTTCTGGCGCATATGTTTCAAATGGAGAATTTGTTGTAAGCGCTCAAGCCGTAAGACAACCAGGAATACTTCCACTTCTTGAAAGAATTAATAACATGCAGTATTCTGTTCCACAGTCTAACTTCCAAGCAGCGGCATTCAATGTTGGATCAGGAAGCACAATTAATTTAACACAAAACATTTATCCATCTGATGGAATGAATACGGAATCATTTGTAAGACAGGTTGTCACAATGACAAAGCAAGCTATTGGACAAGATGCAAAGCTTAATGCTAAAATGGTAGGAACAAAGAGGACATAATGGCGCTAACTTTACCTGTAGGATCACTACTGTTTATTGACACTGGAACAGATGCAACTACCCCTACCTGGACTAAGCTGTCCGAGCACAATAGGCAGCCCGTATCCTTAGATACAAATAGAATTGAAAGAGCAGAGCGTATGGCTAATGGAACTATGCGTAAAATATTTATTGCGGATAAATATTCTATTCAGTGCTCATGGAATACATTGCCTTCAACAAGCACAATGACTGTCGATGGCGGCTACGGCGCAGAACAAATTAGAGCATTCTATAAAGCAAAAGGAATAGGCTCATTTAAATTAAAAATATCTTACAACGGAGTATCAGCAAGAGATGAAATAATAACAGTCATGTTTACCAATTGCAGCTTTAGCCTAAATAAAAGAAATGTCAAAATGGTAAGCGGAGTAGATCCACAAGAATTTTGGGATGTTAGCCTAACACTGGAACAAGTATAATGTTAAGCTCATCAACAGACATTTTAAATCAAATTAAAAAGTCTTCAACTTTATCAATGTCACCAGGGCTATGGGCTGAATATAATATGAACGACCTTATTGCTGGAGTAGCTGTTGAAAATCTAGGCGGGGAAACGGTAACGCTAAAAGACTCTGCTGGCGTAGAGTACAAACCATTTTTAAAGCTATTCCCGCTTGCAAGTATTATAAGCCCCAAGAGACCATCTTCTGCTGGAATTAAATACTTTATATCTAATAATACAAGTAATTCTGGTATAACCTATAACGCTTTGTTGCCGTACAACACACTAATTAAAGAGCCATACAGAATGTATTACGCTGGATCAAAGAATAAGTATCAGTATTGGGTAACGCCAAAATCAAGCGGTACATCTCTATCAAATTGTAAATTAACAGTTTCCTATCCATCTGGCAAGAATACAGTTACAAATAAGATAGCTATTAAGTTTGAAACATCATACGGACTAAGAAGTCTAGTGTCAGACAATGGAACTTCTAAAGTCTGGTCTGACATGACATATGTAAAGCCAGTAACGTGGACAGTAAAAATTACAAAAGGCGGAACAACAACAACTGTTTTAACAAATGGTAGCGTTGATTCAACTGGTGTTGTTAACCTATACTATCAGGGTGGAACAACCTGGTCCACAACAGAATGGACAACATCTCCTACGGAGCCAGTAGACATAGACTCTATTGTAGTTGAGATCAATTCAATAAATGTCTCAAACACATACTTAGGTGTAATTGAGATATCCGCCAGATATGTAAAGGATATGTCAGACAAGATAATGTCATTTAGCACACAAAAAAAAGCATCGGATTCTTCCAATGGTCTAACCCCAGTAGGAAATGTTACTGCAAATTCTTTAAATGCTAGGTTATTTTTTGAAGACAGGTCTGGAATCTCTTACGACAAAACATTTGTTTTTGATAAAACCAAGTCATATTTTTATAACAATGTTCTTTTTAAGCCATATTATAATATAACTAAATCAGATAACACTATTGAAAAGATAAAGCAAGGGTACTTCTATGCAGATTCTTGGACAGTAGATGAATTTGGTCAAGTTGATTTGCAAGCACTAGACCAGGCCCTACTATTGCAAAAAATAGTAGCGCCAGATATTTTGATAAAAGATGCACCATCACCTGCTATTATTAAAAGACTGTTGGATGGAATAGGGTTTACAAATTATAACTTTAACCTATCACCAGACGGTAATGATAAATCTGCAATAACTCCGTACTACTGGTATACAGACGATACAAAAACTGTTTGGGAGTGCATACAGGACTTATGTAAAGACACACAAATGGTAGCTACATTTGATGAGAATAACATACTTCAATTCTATACAAGAGAATGGATTTATAATAAAAATAAAACTAAATCTTTTACTTTTAGATACAACCCGCTTGTTTCTAGTGGAGTTACTCAAGAAGAAGCAAATATTATATCAATGTCTAAAGAAGATTTGCCGTCAGTGCAGGGAGTTAAAATTCTTTATAGACCACAAATGAGTTCTTCTTATAATGCTGGCGCTGATCTGCTATGGCAATCACCAGTGTATTCTCTTGGAGCAGGCGCATTGGTAAAGAATTTAGCAGCATCTTCTTTGGCTGGATCCTCTCTATGGATAAATTTAATAACAACAATGGACGGGCTTGATCTAAGAGCTTTAAATAAAACTGGATACCTAGTTTTAAATGATGAAGTTATAGAGTATGATGCAATCAGGTATTCGTATACAGACCTTGCTGGCTCCCCTCAGAGCCAATGGATAGAGTCAGACATAGACCTTCAAAAGTATCAGGCGCTAGGTCAAGTAAATAGTTTTAAGCCAACTGGAGAATATAGAATTAAAACTAGAGGAGCATTCGGCACTCCCGTATCTTCACACAGTGTAGATATAGCGGACTACAAAGATGACTTTGAGGTAAGGTTGTTAACAGAGGCCACACAGTCTACTGGCACTCCTTCTATAGACAACTCTAAAATATCTATAGAGGCTTCTGATAGCTTTGGCAAAAGTGTGCCAAGATCCATGCTTACAGTATCACAGCCAGGCACCGTTTCATTAAATAAAAACTATACAGTTGCAACTATAGATGCAAAATTTATAGATTCAACTACAAAAAACTTTTCTGTTGGAACTAGTTTCTACTTCCCACTAATGAAAGACTCTGCTGGAAGATTAACTGGCGCAGATCAGGTAATAGGTGGACTTGCAATATGCCTATCGGACAATGGAGCTACTGGTTACTATATTGAAATTAAAACAGAGCAGACAACCGCCACGGGCAAACTGACTGACAAGAATATAAGATTGTGGAGATTTAAAAAAGGCTCCAAGCCCTATCAAGTTGCAATAACAGATTCTCAAAGGGGAGACACAACAACTGTAACTGGTGTTTCTGGTGGCCAGCTGTATAACCTAGACGTTAAGGTTAATTACGATACAACAAGAAGAACATTTAAAATTAAATTTGATAACACTACAATTGTAGCCACAGACAGCGGTGCTAGTTACGTATTGCCTATAACAGAAAAAGTCGGCCTATTCTCACAGAAGGGCTCAATCAGCTACGACTACCTATACAGTAATGCAATTTCAGAATCCCAGTTTGCTTCTACTACACCTTATAATCCGTATAGCGGAATGCTTGGCTCACAGTCATATCTATCTCAATCTTTTGGAGACTTTGTTTTGACAAAAGGATCAAAGGTTTCATCTCCAACCTTCTTTAAAGAGTTTGGTCCAGTAGCCAGAGAGCTAAAATATATAAGCGCTAAGTATGCACAAAGACCAGGCCAACCAAGATTTGCACAAATAACTTTAAATCCATTTGTTACACTTATTGGATCATCAGTCAATTCTTTTGGTATAGAGGCATATGTTTTAAATAATGCTGGAACATTTGTTCCGCTTGCTGATGGGCAGACAAGAAGCTTCCAGGTAGTAGGAGATCAAATCGTTGCAACGGATCCGTTTGAGTATATAGACCCAGAGATAGCAAAGTTAAAAGACATTGAAATTATTGGATTTGATTCAACCTGGATACAGAAAGAGCGGGAAGCAAAAGAGCTATCTACATGGATGAAAGACCAATGGTCTAGACAACAGACATCAATAGATATACAATGCTTTCCAAACCCGCTAATTCAAGTAGGAGATATGGTTGAGATATCATATCCCCTAAACTCAGTATATGCGTCAGATGATACAATTCCATCTGGTAAATCTGCAAGCAAATATGTTGTATTAGATATAGGTCATTCCTGGGACAACGGACTATCCACCTCAGTAAAATGCAGGTCGATTTATACTGGATAAAATGGTAGAATGATAAAATGGCAACTGTAGATAATAATAAGATAAAGTTTAGTGGTTTTACTACTAAGCAGAAAATCCAGCTACCAGCGGATGACCCTCTTGTAGATATTCTTAAAAGTCAATACTACGACCTAGTTGTAACAGCACAGCTAGATGGAAGTGTAATATTAACACTACCAAATTCAAAGCCACCAACTAGCAAGTATAATAAAGGCGAAGAGTACACGATACCAGATGATGGAACTGGCCAGAAGCCATTTCCAACATTAGCAGATATAACATTAAAGAAAATAGATGTAGTTAATGATATTAATGGAAATGCTAAATTAAAATTTAATTTTAATGTAAAAAATAATTCAGGAGATGCCGTTCGTGGCGTACAGGGGGGTGGTGGATAATGGAGATGAAAGGCACTTATATCTTTTATCAAGATGGAGTAGAGATTCATAGACAGGATAATATTTTAACTAAGTTTGGAAAAAGATTCTTAACAAACTATTTAGCTGGCACCCTAGGTTTTAGCAGCAAGGCGATAGCTATTGGCATAGGGTCTGAAACCCCGACAGTTGATGATACAAGACTTGGTTTTGAATTTTATAAGGTACCAGTTGATCTGAACTCGCCTAATATTGAAACAGACCCAGTTACTGGAATATCAACATACTCTGTCATATACAAGACTTCACTACCTAATGACGTGGCTGGATCCATAAAGGAAGTTGGGCTGTTTCCATCACAATCAACAAGCAAGTCAGACTATTCTAATAGATACATAAGCTCTTTTGAAAATGCTTTGCCATGGGTAGACTCATCTGGCAACAATCCAACACTTGTTTCTACTCCAACACCAAGGCTTGGATCATACTTATTTCAAGTAACTGCACCAGCAGTAACATCACCAGCGACCTACTCTACAAAAGAATATTGGTTTAATGCTACATTTGATTTATCTGGCTACAGCATATACGACAGCCTTACGCTTGCGTTCAGACAGGCAGACACTAATCTTGACTATGTGTACATAAGATTTTATAGCGGAGATACTGATTATTTTGAAACCAGAATTACAGGTGACGCATCAATAACATCACCGCAAACACCAGATAAGATTAAAAGTAAAACGCTTTCTGAGCTTCTCGGATCTTCGTATAAATCTGGAACACCAGACGCTAGCTCAATAAATAAAATACTTATTGGGGCTAAGTCAAAAACAATATCTGGTACAACAGTATATATGGATGGTTTAAGAATTAATGATGAGGATTCATTTGATCCAATATATGGATTGATAAGTCGATCTGTTTTATCTTCTGAAATTGTTAAGGTTGCTGGTAAGCAAATGGATATAGAATACAGACTAGGACTTAGTTTTTAAATGGCAAAAGCTGACTACCTAGATTCTGGTGGGTATCAACCTTCACCACAAGATGCAGCACCAGACCTATCTTCTGATGCAGCCGCTGCTGCCAAAGCTGTATCATCTACCAGCCAGAGCTCCTATGATTTAGTCATAGAAAATATAGACTTAAACTTATTTAAAGACTACGCATTTATATTTTCATACATATTAACTAACGACGACCCAGCAGATAAAACTGTTGTATTTGGTCCACCATCACCAAGATTTATTGTAACTAGACAGCAGATTGCCGCAGCTGTTCCAGATTACACACAACCGCCAGCAAACGTTGTTGTGACCTCTGGCCTACTTTCTTATCAGGTTAAATGGGATAAGCCAACCTGGGAAAACTATGTGGATACAATCATATGGGAAGGAACCTCATCAACATTTACTGGATCAGAGCCAGTTGTGTGGGTTGGAAATTCGACACAAGCAAATATTCTTACATCAACTACAGCAGATAGATATATAAAAGTTTTACATAGAGATAAATTTTTTCATGCCGACACAACAAGTGCAAACAAGTACTACATAAGTGGAGTTATAAAGCCCACAGACCCAGTCATTGTTGATATTGATGGTCCACCTGCAGTTGGCTCAGCAACAGTAAGTGGTGGAATTGATCCATCTGCCTATCTTGGATTTAACGGCTATGCCACAATACAATGGAGCGCAGTAACATCTGGAGGCATTCGAGGATACAGAATAAGGTTTAAGCCTGTTGGCGACTCTGTATATTCATATGCCGATTCTCCTGGTTCTGGTACATCATACAAATTAGAAGGGCTTGGCGTTGGAGTAACATACGAGTTTGCAGTAGCGACATATGATCAATACAACAATACAACTTCTGGATATGTCTCTGGTGGCACATTAGCAATACCAGGAACACCAGTCATGAATGGATATATATCTGCTGGAGCTTTTAAATTTGGAGATGGAGTTGTTTCTGGAAAACGTGGCTTACTTTTTAACTCTAGTAACTACTGGTATATAAACTCAGGCAGCACAGCAGAATTTAAAGTAGGTGGACCCACAGCAAACTATATTAAATGGGACGGAACAACATTAAATATAGATGGAAATATAGGTGCAACAGGAACTGCAACAATTGGCGGAAACATAAATCTTTCTACATCTGGCGCATCTATTTATAATGGAACAATCAATACGGCAGGAACATTAACTGGGAACGGTTTTGCTTTAAACTCAACAGGACTCAAAATTGCTAACGGTGCCAACTCTGTAACATTAAATGCAGCAGACGGAACAATAACTGCAAATGCAGGAACTATTGGTGGATGGACCCTATCTTCTACAACCCTTTCAAAAAATAATATATCTCTAGATAGCGCTGGACAAATTCGTGCTGGATCTTCTTTAGCTACAAGTGTTTATATAGATGGAACTACAACTTGGGGCGTTGCTGGAATGCCTGGAACATATTATAAGTTATG
>Ga0209770_10000928_pt1 | contig 15395 bp, 11 predicted proteins | sample LauGreSu1BDMLBDD_2_FD_187572 | JGI IMG/M metagenome (GOLD analysis project Ga0209770, IMG submission 187572) | Freshwater lake microbial communities from Lake Michigan, USA - Su13.BD.MLB.DD (SPAdes) (version 2) | ecosystem: Environmental > Aquatic > Freshwater > Lake | place: Lake Michigan, USA...
TAAGCGTAAACTACTAATGACCCATTCTACAGGGGTTAGAACACATCTTGAAGAAAAAGATACTCCCCATGTGTGAGCTAAGACTAAATTTGTTAGAACAGATCTTAAGAAAGTAGATTTCCCACCCCTGTTTGGCCCAGTGCAAATCACGTGATGTTCCATTGGTCCCATCACAAGAGTAAAAGGAACTCTCTTCTTCTCTTCCAATAATGCATCTACCGCATCCTCCATCTTACACATTGGTATACTTGATTGGACCCATTCCACAGGGACAAGGCCTTCACATCTTACAATGGCTGCAGTGATCTCAACTTGTCCAATTGCTCTGTAAATCTGAGGTAGCAGACTCTTATCTTCCATGAGCCAAGCTAAGACTTGTCGTTCATCTCCATAGCTAGAAGGGTCAGGAAAAGCCCAGGGCTTTCTTAAACCGTATTTTGTCCAAATATCAGAAATCGCACGTAATCTCTTAATAGAATCTACCACTGCCCTTGAGCCCTTAATCATAAGCTGATCGATCTTGTAGCAATGAACGGCATTCGTATAAGGTAAATACATTCCATGGGCATACGAAAATAACATACTCCCCCATTGTAATAGAGTGCTCATACTCATTTCTCCACCTTTAGTTCCAAGAATCATAGGACTCATTTGTTCCCAATACATATTCCATGTAATAGGGAGCCCATAGACGTATTTTAGGGCTAAGAATGGTAGAATAAGACTCATGAATGGCATCATCCATGCAATCATTGGACCGAGAAAAATTTTAGAAAGAGCTACATACATTAAAACGAACGGAACAAAATTTAAGGATGCCCATTCTCCAGTGAATAAGATTTGAGACCAATCTTCTGTCTGAGACTCAGATGCAGTAGCAGGGTCTATGTTTCTTATTATATTCTCATTTTCAAGGAGCTTGGGTAAATGTGACATCCAGTCCGGGCTCTTCATCATTTTCAGAGTGCGCCAGCCTTCAGATCGAGTTTTTAGAATACCCACATTTGTAGTCCATTTATTAGATTGTTCACCGAATAGGTCTTTAGCAGATTTGCTCTTAATACCAATGGATTCTAACACAGAATCAATTCGACACTCTTGTAAGGTGTGTTCCATTGATTTACCTTATTTCTTTTCTTATTAAATAAACCCGCATATAATGGCCTAAAACTAAATTCCCATATACAACTATATCGACCATGAACGTTCCCCCAATGGTCACTGCTATTATTTCATTGCGCCCCTCGCTCCAACCAATCTCTGATGAACTGCGCAAGCGTGTCCAATCCATCAGGGTAAGGAGTACACCTGAGGAGCACGGGTCTCGTTCTGCTCAACCAGATCGCTCAAACTGGAGGCATAAGCAAAACGGACCTTCAGCTCCTCAAGGCCAACGAGAGCAATTAAACAGTTACTGGAGACAACCCCCTAGCCAAAATCCAGGAACACCATTTAGATTTTTAAATTCACAGACGCCCAATGATAGATCACCCAAACCAACTATCTCAAGAACTCCATCCTTTATATCTCACATTAGTTCCCCAGGGACCCCAGGAACTCCTACAAGTGCAACTCCTGGAACACCAAGAACACCTGCAAGTGTCTGGGGCTCTTCATCACGTTATGTAAGCAAATTCCACAATGGTTCTAAAGTAGGAGATGATCAGATTTTAAATACAGTAATCCTTAATAAGTTAAATGTTTTCAGTGTTAAGACATATAATGACGTAAAACAGTTTCTCTTACAGATTTTAGGGTCTGATCAGAAGGAGTTTATCCGTGAATTCACTTGGCTCGTTTTCAGAAAAGCAGCAGCCGAGGAGAAGTTCTGTGGACTCTTTGCAAAGCTACTTTCTGAAATCAAAAAGGAATACCCGGTGATTCTTGAGGAAATGAGAAAATTACATACGACTTATTTGGATATCTGGAAGGTTTCCGACACAAGTGACACTACGGTTGATCGCAGATGTAGGTTGGGATACTCTCAATTCTTAGCAGAATTAACTGCACTTGGTGTTCTTGAGTCTGAGACAATGAAATTAACTCTAGAAACTCTGAAAGCTTCTATTACAGAATGCATTGGAAGCCAGGCTTACACTGAAACAATCGAGGAATATATGGATTGTCTACGGCAATTATGCGGATCCAAGGTTCCTAAACCCGTGAAATATATGATCCGCGAGATCTTATTGAACGATTTATCAAAATGGATCGATGAATCAAAAGAAATGGTCCCGGGACTTTCGAGTAAATCCCGGTTTGCATGTATGGATCTCAGGGATTCACTTATGAAAAATTAGAACGCGTAATTTTCTAGTTCATAGGTAGAATGCCTACTCGTCGCAATAGAAACGGTGGTCTAGCAACAAGAGTTCTATCCCCCGTAAGCCATGGTGTTAGCTTGGTCAGAAATACTGGAAGCCGTGTTCTAACCACTGGTAACAATGTCTGGTCTACCCTTGGAAAGGGTGTGGAGGGTGTTGTTAACGACACTGGTCGTCATGTAAACGGAGCCGTTAGTGGCCTACTAACCGGCAAGCGCAGAAAGGGTGGTCGTCGCAACATGAGTCGCAAGAACAATGCTACTCGCAAGAACCGCAAGAACCGCAAGGATCGCAAGAGTAACTACTAAATATTTTCATTAAAACTATAGATATCATCTTTTGTAAAAAATGATATCATGGTCGCACGCAAAAATTTGAATGCCTTGCTTCATATGAGTGAAGGTATACCGCGTTTGAATGGAGAACAAATTGAAGAAGCATGACAGAATGGCCCGCGCTGAGAAGGAGGAGAAGAAGTCGTCGAGGTCATTGAGGAAGAAGCGTGGCTCTGGAGCACAGGATGACGATGACGATGTTGATAGCAAGGGAAATATCCGCGGACTCATTGCATATTCTGAGGAGTCAGAGGAGGAAACTCCCCGGTCTAAGCGCAAGGGTGGATTCAAGCCCAGGAGGAATGCAGTTCCTGTAAACGAGATGACATATTCAAAGAAGTCAAAGAAGTCTAGGGTCGTTGAGTCTGAGTCTGAGGAAGAGGAAGAGGAACCAGTCAAGCTTCGTAGAACTATCAAGCCTCTCCTTTCATTGAAGAAGAAAAAGAAGGTTGAGTCTGAGACTGAAGAGGATGCTCCTACAAGCTTGAGTGACGAGGAAGATGATGAGGAGTATGATGAGGACGAGGATGAGGATGATGAGGAGTATGATGAGGACGAGGAGTATGATGAGGAGGATGCTCCTCGTGGAATGATCTTGAACTTTGGCTTTGGTGGTGACGATGAGGTTGATACTCGTATGATTCCCAAGCGCTATAAGATCAAGAAGGAGTCTGAGGATGTTCAGAAGTTCTTCAAGCTCATGACTGAGCCAATTGAGACTGAGACCATTGATGACCACATTGACCAGTTCAAGTCACTCAAGCTTGATGAGCAGAAGCGTATGCTAACTGCACTTGAGAACCGCCCCAAGGCTAAGGAGCAACCAGTCATGTTCAAGATTCTCAATATGCAGACAACTCCTGAGATTCAAGCACAGCTTCTCGCCAAATACAATAACCTCCAGGCTCTTGACCCTGGCTCAGGTGAGTATTACAAGATGCGCAACTGGCTAGAGAAGGCTACTTCCCTGCCTCTTGGAATCAGAAAGCAGATGCCTGTGAAGGTTGATGACGGCCCTGAGGTCTGTTCTGCTTTCATGACTCGTGCCAAGAGATGTCTGGATGAGGCAATCTTTGGTCAGGACCAGGCTAAGCTACAGATTCTCCAATTTATCGCTGGTAAGATCACAAATCCTGAGGCAAGTGGCATGTCCCTCTTGCTCATTGGCCCACCAGGTATTGGTAAGACTTCTCTAATCAAGCAGGGTATCGCAAAGGCACTTGACTGGCCTTTCCAGTTCATCTCTCTTGGTGGTGATTCAGATGCCAGCACCTTCAATGGTCACCAGATGGTATATGAGGGCTCTCACTGTGGCAAGATTGTGAATTCTCTGGTGGCTGCAAAGTCCATGTCTATGGTTCTCATGTTTGATGAGCTGGACAAGATTAGTTCTACTGCAAAGGGAGAGGAGATCCAGAATCTCCTAGTTCACTTGACAGATTCTGCTCAGAACTCTGACTTTGAGGATAAGTATCTTTCTGGTATTCCCTTGGACATGAGTCAATCCATGTTTGTCTTTAGCGCCAATGACATTAACAAGATTGATCGTGTTCTTCTTGACAGGTTTACAGTGATTCACCTGGAGGGTTATGGACCCAAGGAGAAGCTGGAGATTGCAGAGAAGTTCCTGTTGCCTGGTGCCTTGAAGCAGGTGAGCTTGGCAGAGCGTGTTGGTGTTCCTAAGGAGGTCATCACCCATATCCTCGATACTTATGCTACAGAGGAGAAGGGTGTTCGTGAGCTCAAGCGTTGTATGGAGCAGATTGCTCAGAAGTTGAATATGCTAAGGCTGTTCAACTCTCCTGACTTGCCATTCTACATCAAGGACTTCAGTCTTCCCTTCATCTTGAAGAAGGAGCACGTCGACAAGTTCTTGAAAGAGAAGCGCAAGAGTATGGACGAGAGCGCCTTGAGGATGTATACTTAGTTGATTTACGCTTCTTATATAATTTACGAGTTTTTTTTCCACCCATAGTAAATCCCAACCTACGCCTTACATATATGAGAATGCTTGTTAAAATACTTGGTATTCTTTCCCAGTCAGAAGCTGAATCAAAATTTAATGCACCACGTATACCATTTATTGCTTTTATTTTCTTTACATCTTCACTAAACGAATTTGCCATAGTATTACTGAAAAGATGGTGAAATAAATGAAGAACTATTAACTGAATACATTCAATCGGTATTCCAGGGGTTTGAACCACTTGTGTAAAAACATCATTATATGTTATTAGAGAACGTGACCCATATATCAGAGAATCATCTAGTAAGACTTGACTATCTTTATTTCCATCTGGCAAAGTATAAAATGACAGAAACCAGCTGATAATATTTTCAGATGTATCTGGACTTATATAAGAATAGCCAGACTGTGCCTGAATTTCACGCAGTTCAAGTTGCCAGAAGATAAGAATATCATAGACCAGCTCCTTTGTGTAAGGAAAATTATTAGTAAGTCCTGCAATTGTTCCAGGAGTTATTTCTGTTTCATTAGAAATTCCATCAATATACATGCTTGACATTTCACTAATATTTCTGAACAAATCACTTAGATCAGTAAATTGTTGCGTGTAAGCTCCACCTTGTTGCATTGGCATACCCTGTTGCATTGGCACATTTACTCTTCTAGAATATTGGGCCTGAATACCTGGAAATACTCTTGCAAATTCATTAGCAATTACATTATTTTTTTCTGACACCGTCATTCCAATAGTTAACTTTGAATTTACATCTAACTGGCTAATCAATGTCTCAGAAACTCCTTCATTGTAAAATTGTTCTGAGATACCTTTTATATTATCAAAGTATCCCATCTTTGTTAAAACTGCATAGAAATCAAAATTACGAATTGATTTTCCTGAACCAAGCTTTACCATTAATTCAGAAATAGTATGTAGATTACTAAAAAGACCAGTAAAAGAACTACAACTATAATTAAAAAAGGGATTCGATGCCTTTGGTAAGAATAAATTACCATTTGCAATTGTCTTTTCAATATCTATTCTCTTACTTCCACCAATTACTTTCTCAGAAATTTCAAAGCCACTTAGTATTTGCGTATACGATTCATAAATAGTATTAATAGTTTTTATATACTCTATAGCAAAAGGGATAACGTTTGAAACACCTGGAACCTTTTCATCAACCGCTTTAATAAGTGTATTTAAGTCGTCTCTTATTGTATTTATCCTATTGTAATATTCAGGATTCATATTAAAAGTAGATTCATTCATATTTAGTGACTCTAGCTTTAAAACTATATCACTCATACGTTGACGAAGTAAGACTGTTACTATTTGGCCAGCTTGTTCTTTAGAATCTTCTCTACTAAACTCACCATTCACACTTAGTTCTTTAAAAATACCATATTGAGCCCTGATTCTTTGAACTATATTAGAAGAATTTATAATAGATATTTTCTCTATTAATCCAAGTGTAACCTTAGCATCCTGATAGGTTTCATTTAGTTCTCTTTCAGCAGGATTAACTTCCACTTGATTAAATCTGTATAGGATAAGGTCCTCATTATGCTGAAATATACAGTTTATCTTATTTAGTCTAGCAAATAGAACACAAAGATGGTCAATTGTCCCAAATATGGTGTTAGGATAGGTAGTTAGAATACTCTTTGCAGCTAAGACTTGCTCCTGATCACCAATTCTTTTAATATCAAAGATTAATCCCTGTGACGTGTTAGGCATTGTATTAAGTGATCTATGAACCTTTTCTAGTTCTAAACCAATTCTTAACATTTCCAATTTCTTTGGAACAATGCTTGCAAGATTATTATTGCTAACGAGGCTATTCAGTATATCAATCAAATAATTTACAGATGGGCCCATTTTCTGAATAGAAGAAAATGGCATTTCGATTCTTGCTATCCTAGGACCTTCAATCACTAGAGAAAATCCAAATTGGTTACGATTACCAAACCCCTTATTCGTATAATAAATATTAAAATCAGGTGAAGAATATATATTTGTAGTAGCTTGGATTTGATTTGGTCTGCTGGAAGGAGGAAAGATAAACTCACTACGTCCATTCAAAAGATTGAGTGAAGTAGGAGCAGAATCTGCAATTGTCTGAGGAAACATTAAATTTACAACTTGTTCTGTATTACGAAAGATCTTACCTACAATTCCACTTTTTCCATCAAAAGTAACGCGCGGTCTTTCTTGAGCGGTTCCATTAAAATAATTTAAAATAAAATCAGCAAGAGAATTTATTTCTCTAGAATTAAGTTGACCAAATGATTCTTCGCCAGGACCGAGAATAAGAATATTACTCTTTCCGCGATTTCCAGCATAGAATGCCTTTTTAGCTTCTAAGTCTGATACAATATCACGAAATGTCTCGCTAGAAGAAGTATTCGTATATAATTCTTTAGCATGTTTTTTCTCAAAATATTCTACAACCTTTGTCTCAAACTTGGTTGATGGGCTTGTAACGTAACCTTCTGTTAATTCAGATAGAACAGATGCAATAGGAACCCTATTGCCCTTTTGTAGATAATTGCTGATAGTTTCTTCAATACGAGGTCTTATAAAATCCATTTTCTCAGTTGCAACTTCTTCATCGTCATCACTTTTTGAAGGTCTATTATGATAAAAATCATGAATTGTATCAAATATTGCTAATTTGTTCATTGGCGTTATTATCCCACTCATTCTAATCTAGAGGAATATAAAATGGCATACGATGTTTTAATGAATACGGCATCCTCCTTATTTCTGGTTTGCTATTTACCAGAACTTTATGCAAACTGGAAAAATAAGAATGCCAACTTTTACAATATGCCTGAGAAAGTTATCATGGTCTTTGCAAGTGGATTCGCGTTTTCGTATGCAATGGTTAACAGTGATTTAGCACTTATATCAAATTATGGACCAATTCTAGCACTCGATATAATCGCATTTTTAATGAGATTATATTATGTCTATAAAAATCAATCTACTTCTTTACCTCAGGCTGATCCTGAGTCTCCTTCACTACAGGTTGAACCCACATAGTATCTTGTTTCTCCCTTTCTTTTAACATTTGATCCATCTTCGCCCTAATATCTCTTGCTGCCTCAGTATTACATGGTCTTTCACTGGTTGTTCCGGGACCCCAGCGAGCAGATGGGTTACAGCGCATTTCCTAGTATCTAGACTTGTTTTTTCTCTTACGTATTTTCCTAGTATAACCACCTCTATAACCACGTGAAAAATATTCACCCCTTCTTTGACCATAAGGTAATTCAAAGGAATCACCTGTAAACCTAGAAGCTTCTTCTTGTAATTCAACAAGCGCTGAATTGTTCTGTCTTATATATTGTCCACTACTTGAAAATATACTTCCTAAAGAAGGTAACATAGTTAAACCTTCACCTATTGCTCCGTAAATAAATCCAGCAGTAGAAGATGTAGCTTGATATACCCCCCCAGCAGCAGCTATTCCTAGTGTTACTGCAGCAGAGCCAGTTGCTTCAGCAGTTCTGGCTAGTAATCTCCCTCCAACCTCAACACTATTACTGAGTGCTACCTCGCCATTTTCAAGGAGAACTCTTGCCAGTTCAAGTCCTCTTATGGATAATTCTTGAGCCCCTCTTGCTACTAAGATTCCACCTTGTTCTAAGGCCTGTCCTGTTAGATCTACACCACCCCTTAATAATATAGCAGCCCTCTCCTTACTAGCCTCTACTACAGCACTTGCTGCATTTGCTGCCACAACGGATGCATCTTGAAGAAACTCTTTTGCTATTTTACCTGCAGCACTTGCTGTGCTTGCTGTAACCTTTGCCAATTCAACTCCCATATCTTTTGCTACTCCAGCTGCTACAATAACACCTTCTTGAAGTTTTTCAGTTCCTACTTCTACAGCCTTAATAGCGGCCCTTCCTAGAGCAACAGAAGCTTGCTCTGCTAGAACAGCACCTTCTTGTCCAACATACACCATACCTGCTACGGCCCGATTAGATACTTCTTGTAAGGCCTTCTTACCTTCTTCACTCAGATACATTGCACCTTCTCCTGCTGCATTCATTGCACTTGAGGTGATTTCCATTAGTTTAGTTGATAACATTTTAACACCTTCGCTGAGATATCCAAGTGCCGCTTCTCCTACACTAGATCCGAGTGAAATTAATTCATTAAAAGCAATTCTTAGTAGGGATAAAGAGTTACTTGCTACTGCACTTACTAATACTTTAATCTTTTCACCTACTACACCACCTACATTTCCAGCCACACGAATAACACTATTCGCGAGCTCAATCATTTTCTTAAGAGCCTCCTGACGTAAACGATCTCCTGCCTCAATTGTAGTTTTAGAAACATTTTGTGCAACCCTGGTAACATATAACGACCCATTTCTTACACTCGTAGCTACCGTATTACCTATGCTATCTAGAGCACCCACACTAGCAGCATATACAACAGATACTGCCTTATCTAGAGGTGCGGCAGCAGCCCTTGCCCTATGTAGCACACGTCCAGCGGCTTGAATAGCAAATGCAGCGTGTGATTTTATAGATGAACTTGTAGTTCTTGACAATTCATAAATTACGGAACCCAATACGAAAATAGTTTCTCTTGTAGGTAGGAAGTTTAAATATGATAAGCATGAATTGATAGCCTTAATAAGCGTTTCATAGGTATTTCCTACAAGTGCACGTGCTTCTTGAGCAGGTAATAACCCCCTCGCGTATTTGAGAAATACCCCTATTTGTTCTTGCATAGATTCAACTGTCTGACCACCAACCCTTATGGCTGAAAGAATTTGTTTCGATAAAATCATTAAAAAATTTCTGGGATCATCAGAAACAAGTGGGACATGTTCGTCTAATAAGGTTTCCAGTTGGAAATCAAAATCTAAGAGTTCTAGTCCAAAATTAAAATCTGTATTTGTAGCCTTTCCTTTTTTAGCAGGGTTAAGTATAGAAGTGAAAAATCCTAACTGGGCACCAGATGTAGTTTGCTTTTGTAGTTCTTGAGCATAATTTCTACCTTTTTTCTTTGAACCATTGAAAGGCTTGGAGCCATTTGAGACTTTTAATTTAGTAAATTTATTTAGTAAATTATTCATATTTTCGTTACTTGCTTCTGGTAACTTAAATGTAGGCTTTGCTATTAGAGGTTTAGATTCAACTAACTGCGTAGCATATTTATTAGTTACACGAGGCTTAGGAGCATTTGAGACCTTTAACTTACTGAATTTATTTAGTAAGTTATTCATACTGGAATTATTAGATACAGGTAACCCTCGTTCTTCTGTATTTAATTCAGGTAGAAGAACTCCTAATAGGAGTCTTACTGCAGCATCTTCCACAGGATCAGTGGACATGCTTGGCATATTAGAAACCCCCTCATCTGGTAAAACCAATGGCGCAGTGGCAGTTCCATTCACCGTGGGAAAAACAAGACGTTGGTAACCGGGTGGCAAACCTTCTTGCTTATGGAGGTTCCTTCTTACACTATTTAAGTTTAAGGCAGTAGGACCTTCATTGTATATTTGCGCAGGATTTCTTCTTCGCGTTGACAGCATCTAATTATACTTATTGTTTTCTGTAGAACAAGACATAAGAATGCCTTCCTAGGAACGGCTTTGAACCATCCTTAATCAAACTCACATTTTCATCATCATACATATTCCACTTTTCTGTAATTGGGCTTTTCACTTGAGCTACGTAGTGTCCTCCATTTGCAGAACCATGATGGTCAATTGTAGACTGTAGACTATATTTTGCATGGCGACTTCCTTCAGGGCTCTCCTTTGAGAACCATTTTGTAAATAATTGCTCGACATCTCCACTAAAATCAGCTACACACTTCGTCCCATTTGGATTAAATCTCTTTAGAACAAGAATTAGATTCTGGGGAAGTTTCCAAATACGTCTTTGCACAGAGCCAGGGTACCTCTTGGCTTTTACTTGATCTTTAGGAACATCTGGAGAACACTTATCACATTGATATTCATCCAGCTCTTCTGGCTTGAACTCATAGTCAATACACTCCTCAAGTGTAGAAGCTCGTTGGTCTGAGAATCCTACTTTCAACATATTGAATGGTTCATAGCGACAGCTCACACCTGAGCACCCCTTACATGTCACAGAAACTTCCATAAGTCCAAAGAAGTAGTCAACGATGGGAGAATAGTTAGGTGCCACCTGTTCCTTCCATGACATCAGAGCCTTATATGTCGGAGAACTCTTATCTGCTACCACGTTCAACTCAAGGGGCTTCTTCATTCCCTCGTGAAGCTGGTCCAGAAGAAAGGTAAGAGCTTCCTGACTATCATGGGGCAGAGGAGCAATCATATGTTCATACGTAGGACACTCTTTCAGAGACTCACGAAAGTAATGAAGAAATCCGGCAGGTTTCAGAACACACCTTGGTCCACTGCCAGACCATAGATTTAGAACTAAGTCCTTGTAGGCATGGCACAGCTTCGACTCATTTGTCTCTTTCGTATGAATCCATTTCTCAGATTGTTTTTTGAAGAAGACTGTCAAATCAGGAACATGCCTAAGGGCTTGAATTGCAGAATTCAGATAACATGTATTTCCCATATTTGCCAAGCCTACTTCACCTTTTAACGGATTATCTGATGGCTGCATACTTGATACTTCAGGTGGGTATTTTTGCCGTTTCAATTTTTACTCAAACTACTAGTATGAATTCACATTACGAAAAAGTCTACGGTGTTGGACTCTTAGATGATATACATAACTATTTCCCACTAATTCTATATGAACCTGAAAGATTTCTAACTATTCAGGACCTCCTTGGATATATAAGGCAGACTACAAGAACACGATTTAACTTGTATGATGTTGGAAGAAGACAATATGGTATTCCTCAGAATACCTTTGTTACTCCAAGGCATGTACCACAGGCTGAAGTTGAAGTTACAATGTCTGATATGACATTTCTTCTTCCATTATTAAGAAGTGTTGGTTCGCCTAGAGAAAGAACAGCTAGAAATTTTACCAGTCTTTTCCAGGATGTTATTGTAAGTGCATCACAGGATCTTGTTAATAATGCTTCCACTTTGAGGGTTCCCACACAAGATCTAGAAGATTCTTGTGCAATTTGCCAGGATAGAATGAGACAAGGTCAAAATATAAGAAAATTAAATACATGTCAACATGAATTTCATGGTGAATGTATTGATAATTGGCTTTTGGAACGTTCTGTTTTATGTCCAGTTTGTCGTCACGATATTCGTAGTGCTCCAGCTACACCTGTAGCACAACCTACACCAGTAGTTCCAGCTACTCCACTAGCACCAGTAAATCCAGCTAATCAATCCGACGAGCCTAGAAATATACCTACATATAGGTCTAGACAAAGGTAATTAAGCTAATTGAATCTGGCTCAAATCCTCAGGCAGAGTATCAACTGTAATTGCATAATGATTCTTCAAATCTTCCATCATCCTCACCTCATCTCCACAAAGGAGATTAATTGCAGTTCCCTTACGACCATAACGCCCAGAACGACCAATACGGTGAATATAGTTATCCATTTGTGTAGGTAGCTCATAATTAATAACCAAGCTTACCTGTTGAACATCAATTCCACGGGCAAGTAAATCAGTGCTAATCAAAACACGAGTCTCACCCTTTCTAAATGCAGTCATACGCTCCATTCTATCACGAACCTCCATATCTCCATGAATACAGGTAATAGGAAATCCAGCCTGTGTCATCTTCTCTGATAGCCACTCTGCCTTCTGCCTCTTATTACAGTAAATGAGTGCCTGACTAATATTCAAGTTCTTGTAAAGATCTAGTAAGACCTCAAACTTCCAGTCCTCCCTATCCAGAGCAAGAGCATACTGATATATACCCTTCAAATTCACCTCCTCAGCTGGAACTAGAATGCGAACAGGCTTATCGAGAAGCTTATTAGCAAACTCAACTACATCAGGATTCATTGTAGCACTAAACAGTGCACACCTGGCAGTGGAAGGGAATCCAAGTCCCAGAATACACTGAAGTTGCTCTCTGAAACGATCCTCTAACATCTGATCAGCTTCATCTACAACGATTACCTTAATATGCTCTGTGCTGAAAGCACGGCGACTCATTAGGTCATAGATACGCCCCGGCGTTCCAATTAGGAAATGAATACCACGATCTAGACAGCGAATATCATCACGCACAGGTGTCTTACCCATGGCAGCATATGTCTTAACTCCGAGAAAGGAGCCAAGTGCAGAAGCTACAATCTCAATCTGCTGAGCCAACTCTCTTGTGGGAACAAGGCATAACACTTGAACCGCTTTAATATTTGGGTCAATTCGCACAAGGCTACCAATTGTGAAAGTTCCTGTTTTTCCGGTTCCAGATTGCGCTTGCGCAAGTAAATCGTATCCTTTCGCAATTGGTACAATACCCTTTTGCTGAATCTTAGACGGCTTCTCAAAGCCATATGCATAAATGCCTCTTAGGAGGGCAGCAGGTAGGTCCATTCCATCGAAACTGGGACACTCTGTTACCTCATAACCATTATCACAAACAACCTCATCAACAACTTCGGTGGCCATGCCTATAGTATAAATAATACGCATTCAAGTTTAGGCCCTGCATAATTAAGCAAGCCTAAAAAATGAATGCCTTATACTAACAGAAACGAGTATGGCCGATGACGATGGAGATTACGAAGAGCAGTATGATGATGAGTTAGATTTAGCTGAGGATGGCGCTCTTCTTGAGGATACTCAGAAGAAGGACTTGGGAAATGAATTAATGCGTTTTCATCCAGAAGCCCGCATTGATACAATTGAATCTGTTGCAATGGATATTCAGCTAACAAATGTTCCACCATCTTTTAAAAATTCAGATGGTCAGGCTGATCCTAAACACAGAAGTGTTCCATATTTGACTCAGTATGAGAAAACAAAGGTTCTAGGATTTAGAACAAATCAATTGAGCCAGGGTGCTCGTGCATTTATAGCAGTTCCAGCCCATGTTACTGATTTGAAAGAGATTGCAAAAATGGAATTAGAAGCCCGTCGCCTACCCTTTATTATTAAGAGGCCTATGCCAGATGGAACCTTTGAAAAATGGAGACTTTCTGATCTACTAATTCTATAGATTTAAATAATTAGTTGAAGTAATTATAGAATGTCTACAGGGGCAACTGGATCTACGGGTAATCAAGGTAAGATTGGTTCAGCCGGTCCAATTGGAGATACAGGTTTTACAGGTTTTACAGGTTCTATAGGTTTTACTGGCTCAACTGGTAATCAAGGTAAGATTGGACCAGCCGGTTCAATAGGCCCTACTGGTATAACAGGTTCAACAGGTTTTACTGGATTTACTGGATTTACTGGCTTTACAGGATTTACTGGTGTTACAGGTGCATCTGGAACAACAGGTTTTACAGGTTCTACAGGTTTTACTGGATTTACTGGTTTTACAGGTTCTACAGCTGCTACAGGTTTTACTGGGGCTACAGGTTTCACAGGATTTACTGGTGTAACTGGTGCTACTGGTGCTACTGGATTTACTGGATTTACTGGATTTACTGGTGTAACTGGTGCTACTGGTTCAACTGGCTTTACAGGATTTACAGGATTTACAGGATTTACTGGATTCACTGGTTTCACTGGCTTTACAGGATTCACTGGTTTCACAGGCTTTACTGGCTTCACTGGACTTGCAGGCCCACAGATATATGCAGGAACTGGGCCAACTGGGCTTACTGGTAATATGAATGACTTATATATTAACTTACCTTCTTCTCAATTATATAATTCTTCTAGAATAACGACTGTTTTATATTCAACTGGAATTCTAGATTCATCTTCTAATGTAATATCACAAACCCTTAGATTAACTAATGGGTCACTTTTCACTCTATCTGGAATTGTAACCGATGCAAATGGAAATCTATATGCTTCTAGTTCCTCTGGAGTCTTTGTAAAAATAGATTCTTCTGGAAATTGCACTATATTTCCTAAACTATATCCCTCTGGGCTTGATAATCCTTTATTCACATATGATACTAATAATTCGGGTTTAAATTACACATCTATTCCAGTTATAGATTCTCTTGGAAATTTTTATATTATTGGTCCATCCCCTTCTTATAGTTTATATAAAATAGATTCTTCAGGAACTGTCTTCACAATACCTAATACATCAGCAGGTCAATATAGGACTAGTTTAATGATTGATTCTAGTAATAATTTATATTATGGAACCTTTAATTCAACTTCTAAAATCGTTAAAATAGATACATCAGGCACTTTACTTGCTATATATCAAGATCTGAATAACATTCTAGGGAACATTAACACCTTTGGATCTCCAACTTCTTCTCCACTAATAAAAGATATTTATGGAAATATATATGGAACAACCCCTCCTACAAATCTTTTTCTTGATAATAACAAATATGTAATTTTTAAAATGGATCCAAATGGTAACTTTTCTAATTATGCTGGAACAGCTGGAAGTGGATATGTAGATGGACCATTGAATTTATCTAAATTTTCTACAACAGTGTCTCTAATTGGATTTGATACATATGGAAATATGTTAATTCTAGATAGAGGTAATGATCTTATTCGTAGAATAGATTCTTCTGGAAATGTTTCTACATATGCTGGTATAAATCGAGGTTCTCCTGCAAGAGATGGCCTAGTAGGATCGGCAATATTTAATCCATTCAGAGATCATTTTACAAACGCATATATAGATTCTGATAATACTATATATGTATCAGATGCTGCAAATAATCTG
>Ga0209770_10000929_pt1 | contig 15394 bp, 12 predicted proteins | sample LauGreSu1BDMLBDD_2_FD_187572 | JGI IMG/M metagenome (GOLD analysis project Ga0209770, IMG submission 187572) | Freshwater lake microbial communities from Lake Michigan, USA - Su13.BD.MLB.DD (SPAdes) (version 2) | ecosystem: Environmental > Aquatic > Freshwater > Lake | place: Lake Michigan, USA...
CGCGGCGTGCGCATGCACGCCGCGTTTCTTTGCGCGCTCCTCGCTCCGCTGGCCGCGCCGCCGCGGGCGGGCGCCGAGGACGCGAAGCCCGGTCCGGACGCGTTCAAGCAGCCCGTCGACGGCTGCACCTTTGTGATCGATCTCGTTCCGTTCAAGGGCCCGAAGGGCGAGACGCTCTTCGTGTCGACCACGGAGATCCCGTGGGAGCTCTTCGATGTCTTCGTCTACGGCACCGACAAGGCCGATGGCAAGAGCAACGAGAGGGCGGACGCCGTCACCAAGCCGACCAAGCCGTACATCGGCATGGACCGCGAGTTTGGGCATGTCGGATGGCCGGTGATCTCACCGTCCTTCCTCTCGACCAAGCAGTTCTGCGAGTGGCTGAGCGCGAAGACCGGTCGCAGCTACCGGCTTCCGACGCCGGACGAGTGGAAGGCGCTGTGCGCCCAGTCCGGGATCGACCCGAAGAACTGCGGCGACCATGCGTGGATCAAGGAGAACGCGGGCGAGAAGACGCACCGCCTCGCCACGAAGAAGCCAGACAAGCTGGGCCTCTTCGACCTCTTCGGCAATGCCTGCGAGTGGATCGATGACGGCTCGAAGCTCGGTGTCGTGGCCGGCGGATGCTACCTCGACCCGATGGCCGAGCTCGACTGCGCGCGCCTCGACCCGTGCAAGCCGGTCGAGTGGAACGAGATCGACCCGCAGTTCCCGAAGAGCAAGTGGTGGTACTCGAGCGGTGGCTTCGTCGGCTTCCGCGTGATCTGCGAGAAGAAGTGACGGCAGGAACCCGAGCCAGGAGCAACGGATGAACCTCGATCGACGCACCTTCGTCGCCGCAGCCGCGGCGTCTCCCGTCCTCCTCGGCGCGCCGCGCGCGTTCGCACACCTTTCGGCGCGCGGCCCCGTGCTCAAGGTCGCGGTGATCGGCTGCGGCGGACGCGGCACCGGCGCGATGTTCAACGCCATCAACGCCGGCAAGCAGTCCGGCTGCACCATCGAGGTCGTCGCGCTCGCCGACCTCTTCGAGGACCGCGTGAGTCGTGCGAACAACGCCCTCGCGGAGAACGGCCACACGCAGGTCTCCGCCGATCGCGTGTTCACCGGATTCGACGCCTACAAGGCCGCCTGCGCCACCGATTGCGACATCGCCATCCTCGCGACCCCGCCCGGCTTCCGGCCGATCCACTTCAAGGAGGCCACCGCGAAGGGCAAGCATGTCTTCTGCGAGAAGCCGGTCGCGGTCGATGGCCCGGGCGTTCGCAGCTTCATCGAGAGCGCGGCCGCGAGCCGGCAGAAGAACCTCAAGGTCGTCGCCGGCACCCAGCGGCGCCATGAGCAGTGCTACATCGAGTCGGTTGGCCGTATCGCGAAGGGCGACATCGGCCGCGTGATCGCCGGACGCGTGTACTGGAACATGGGAAGCCTGTGGAATGTCGCGCCCGACGCGAAGAAGACGGATGTCGAGAACCAGGTGCGCAACTGGCTCTACCACTCCTGGCTCTCGGGCGACCACATCGTCGAGCAGCATGTCCACCAGCTCGACATCATGCAGTGGGTCATGGGTGGGCACCCGGAGTTCGTGCGCGGCGTCGGCGGGCGACAGGTCCGTACCGACGCCGGCCTCTACGGCCACATCTTCGACCACTTCGGGCTCGAGTTCCAGTACCCGGGCGATCGCTTCGTCTTCTCGATGTGCCGCCAGCAGGACGGCACCGACGGCAAGGTCGAGGAGATGTTCCACGGCACCGAGGGTACGGCGCGCATGCACTCGGGCTACGCGGAGCTCTTCGGCAAGAACCCGTGGAAGTTCAGCGGCAAGCAGACCGATCCCTACACGCAGGAGCATGTCGACCTGCAGAACGCGATCGTGAAGGACATCAAGCTCAACGAGGCGGAGCAGGTCGCGCACAGCACCCTCTGCGCGATCATGGGCCGCATGGCGGCCTACACCGGCAAGGATGTCAGCTGGGAGCAGGCGCTCAACTCGAACGAGCTCCTCATGCCGGATGCGGTCGAGTTTGGATCGAGGCCGCAGGCGCCGGTTGCGGTGCCGGGCAAGACGACCCTCTAGCAAGCGGATGTCGCAAGCGATCAGCGAGCCTCTCAGCGCCGATTCACGCCGGCGCCGGCGATCCACCACGCACGGCCATCGCGCTCGATGCGCGCGCGGTGACCGGGAAACGCGGCGAGGACCGCGCGCGCCTCGTCGTTGCTTCGGCAGAGCGCGAGCGCCGTCCCGAGTGCGTCGACCGAGCAGTCGAGCGGTCCGACCACCGTCACCTGCGCGAGGTCGATCGCGCCGAGTCCGGTCCGGGGATCGACGATGTGCGCGTATCGGACGCCGTCGATCTCGACCCACTGGATCGAGCCGCCCGAGGTGCTGACGGCCTGGTTCTCGACGATGAGCGTCTCGCCCGCGGCCCGCTCGCCCTCGATGGCGACGGTCCAGCCTCGCTCGCCGCGCGGTGCCTCGCCGGCCGCGATGTCGCCCGCGACGGCAACCAGCGCCCGAGGACATCCTTCGGCACGCATCGCCGCGAGCGCGCGAACGGCGCCGTAGCCCTTGCCGATCCCGCCGAAATCGAGCGCTACATCGGGCCGCGCGCGCACGATCTCGCTCCCCTCGACGGCGACCATCGCGAAGCCAACCCGTGCGCGTTCGGCATCGAGCGCCGCCCTGGGCGGAAGTCCGCCCGCGCGGCGCGTGGTCCGCCACATCGCCACGAGCGGCGCCACGGTCGGGTCGAACCGGCCCTCGCTCGCCTCGGCGACGGCGAGCGCGCGGGCGAGGACCTCGCGCATCTCCGCGCTTGCCGGCGCCCGCCGTTCGCCGCTCCGGTTGAACCCCGAGAGCTCGGACGAATCCTTCCAGTCCGACAGCAGCGCATCGAGCCGATCGAGCTCCTCCTGCGCGGCGCGCGCGGCGCGTCGCGCAGCATCCTCGTCATCCTCATCGACCGTGATCCGGACGACGACCCCCATCGCGGTCCCCGTGAAGCTCAGCCTCCGCGACGCCGCGGTGCACGCCGCCAGCGAGGCGGCCACGCAGGCGAGCATCGCGACGCGCGCCACGCGCGAAGGTGCTGCCGAGGGCCGCGGACGGCTCACTTCGCGCGGGCCTTCGCGAGCCACCACGGCTTTCCGATGTGGCAGCCGCGATCCGGGTTCTTCTCGAGGTAGTCCTGGTGGTAGGTCTCCGCGGAGTAGAACCGCTTCGCGGGCTCGATCTCGGTCACGATCGTGCGGCCCTTGAAGGTGCTCTCCGCCGCCAGCGTCGCGACGAATGCGCGCGCCTCGACCGTCTGCGCGTCGCTGACGGTGTAGAGCCCCGAGCGGTACTGCGTGCCGTAGTCCGGTCCCTGGCGGTTCAGCTGCGTGGGATCGTGCATTTCGAAGAAGCCGCGGAGGAGATCGCGGTACGAGATCGTCTTCGGGTCGAAGACGACCTTTACGACCTCCGCATGGCCCTTGAAGCCCTCGCTGCGCTTCGACGCGGGCATCTCGTCCTGGCCGCAGACATCCTTGTAGGTCGGGTTGTCGGTCGAGCCCTGCATGTAGCCGCTCTCGGCGCTGATGACGCCCGGCGCCTGCTGGAAGTAGTGCTCGATTCCCCAGAAGCAGCCGCCGGCGAAGTACGCGGTCTCGGTCGCGACGGGCATCGACTCCGCGGGCCTGGCCTCGTCCTTGCCGTAGAACTTCAGCGCGGCGCCGTTCAGGCAGAAGCGGAGCCCCGTCGGCTTGGGGCCGTCGTCGAAGACATGCCCGAGGTGCGCGTCGCAGCGTTCGCACGCGATCTCGACGCGGCGCATGCCGTGCGAGTTGTCCTGCTTTCCCGCGACATGCGCGACATCGAACGGCTGGAAGAAGCTCGGCCAGCCGGTGCCGGAGTTGAACTTGTGCGAGCTCGAGAAGAGCGGGAGGCCGCACACCACGCAGCAGTAGACGCCGTCCTTCTTGTTGTCGAGGAGCGTCCCGCAGAAGGCGGGCTCGGTGCCCGACTTCTGGGTGATCCGGTAGGCCTCGGGATCGAGCTTCTTCGCGAGCTCCTCGACGGCCGCGCGCGAAAGCGGGGTGATGTCGTAGCCGGAGCGGGAGAACTTCTTCGGTGATTCGGTCACGGTCGTCTGGTCCTCGCTTGGGGCCTTGCCGGCAGCATCGCCGTCCTGCTTGCGCGTCTCCGCCTTCGCCGTCTCGTCGTCGGGGCGCCCCGCGGAAACCAGGAGCGCGGCCGGCAGAGCCAGCGCGAGGACGAGGAGTGCAGTGTTCATTCGCATGATGGTGGCTCCTACGCGCATCCGGGCGCGGCGTTCGCCGTTCGCGCCGGCGTCCGGTCGGATGCAGTGGGCCCGGTGGGAATCGAACCCACACGCCTCTCGGCCGCAGATTTTAAGTCCGCTGCGTCTGCCAGTTTCGCCACAGGCCCAGTCGGCATCCTACGGGAGCCCGTCAGTCTGCGGACTGCGCCTGCGTGGCCGGCGTGGCGGCGACCTGCAGTCCGACCAGCCGGGCGATCACCGCGGCGAGGTAGATCTGCCCCAGGACCGCCTCGATCATGGCCAGCGCGCGGGCCTCGGCCGATTTCGGGACGATGTCGCCGTAGCCGACGGTCGTCAGCGTCATCATGGCGAGGTAGCGCAGCTGCGCTTCGGCGCTTCCGAGCGTCTCGTCGAGGGAGAACGCCCCCGGCGAAGCCTCGTGGAGGATGAGGTAGGCGAACCCCCAGAAGACGCCGAGCAGGACATACGCCGTGACGGCGGAGAGGATCACATCGCCGGTGACCTGCCGCGCCCGCAGCACATAGGCGAGCAGGAAGGCGATCAGCACGCCCACGAGCGCGGCCGAAAGCGTGCTCGAGGCGCCCGACAGGATCCGGAGCGCCTCGATGTCGCCGCCGATGCGCGATGCGGCGGTCAGGACCAGAAGGGCGAGTGCGGCGTGCAGAAGCCTTCGGGACGGCACGAGTGCGCGCAGCGCGGCGACCGTCAGCGCGAGGAAGAGCGTGTCGAAGACGAAGAGGACCGGCGAGTCCTCGACGAGCGGGCGGATCGCGAACAGCGCGAGCAGGGCCCAGAGGAACGCGCGCAGCGGGTGCCGCAGCCCCCACAGCATGGGCTCGACGATCGCGCGGGGGTCCTTCGGGACGGGCAGCATCGGACGCGGCTCAGTGCTTCTTCTCGAGGTGTCCGCCGAAGGCGAACCGCTGCGCGCTCATCACCTTGTTCATGTAGTCGGCGTTGCCGCGGGACTGGAAGCGGCCGAAGAGGGCGGCCGCGAGAACCGGCGCGGGGACTCCCTCGTCGTTCGCGGCAGCGAGCGTCCAACGGCCTTCGCCGGAATCGCTCACGCGCCCCCCGAACTGCTCAAGCGTCTGGTCCTTCGCCATCGCCTGCGCCGTGAGGTCGAGCAGCCACGAGCCGACGACGCTTCCGCGCCGCCAGAGTTCCGTGATGGCCGCGAGATCGAAGTCGTACTGGTAGTGCTCGGGGTGCCGAAGCGGAGTGGTCTCCGCGTCCTTCTCGTAGGCGTGCTTGCCGATGTCGGCGTGACGGAGGATGTTCAGGCCCTCCGCGTACGCGGCCATGAGGCCGTACTCGATTCCATTGTGCACCATCTTCACGAAGTGGCCCGCGCCGACGGGGCCGCAGTGCAGGTAGCCGTGCTCCGCGGTCGCGAGCTTGGCCGCGTCGGCGTTCCGCGGGATGTCGCCGAGGCCAGGAGCAAGCGTCCGGAACACGCCGTCGAGGCGGGCGACCGCGGCCCTGTCGCCGCCGATCATCTGGCAGTAGCCGCGCTCGAGTCCCCACACGCCGCCTGACACGCCGACATCGATGTAGTGGAGTCCCTTCGCCTCGAGGTCCTTCGCGCGGCGGATGTCGTCGATGTAGTGGCTGTTGCCGCCGTCGATGATGCAGTCGCCCTTCGCGAGGTGCTTCGCGACCTCGGCGATCGTGGAGTCGACGAACGCGACCGGAAGCATGAGCCAGACATGGCGGGGGCCCGCGAGCTTCGAGCAGAGGTCCGCCACGCTCGTCGACGGCGTCGCGCCCTCCGCGGCAAGGTCCGCCACCGCCTTCGCGTTGACATCGAAGACCACGACGGAGTGCCCGCCCTTGACGAGGCGGCGAACCATGTTTGCGCCCATGCGCCCGAGTCCGATCATTCCAATCTGCATGATGGTCCTCTCACTCGACCGGAGAGCGGTCGCCGGACCAGAAAACCCGTGCCGGGCGCCGGGACTTCAGGCGATCACACCAGCGAGCCACCGCGCGAACTCCGGCTTGGGCAGCCGGAGGCCGGGCGTCAGGACGCGCCCATCCCGGAGGAAGAGCGTCCCGTCGATGTCCGGTGCGTCCATGGTCTCGAGCGGGTTGGCCACGATGCCCTCCAGGTGCTTGCGCGCGAGCTTCTCCCGGGCCGACCGCTCGAGCCGATCTGCGGGCTCGAGGGCAAAGCCGTAGACCCTCGCCCCCGGCCGGCGGGCCTCCCGGGTCGATGCCAGAAGGTCGGGCACCGCCTCCAGTTCGAGCTGAAGGCCCGCGGCGGTGCGTCGGAGCTTGCCCTCGGCGACGCCGACCGGCCGGAAGTCCGCGACTGCGGCGGCCATGACCACCAGCTCGGCGGCGGGAAGCTCGCGGAGAAGCAGCGCCTCGAGGTCGGATGAGCTGCGGAACCGCTCCCACCGGGCGTGCGGATGATCCCGAAGTGGCGCCGGAACGCCCGTCCGGATCGGTCCGACGGCCGCGATCACGCGCCATCCGCGCGCCAGCAGGCTCTCCGCGATCGCCAGCCCCATCTGCCCCGATGAGCGGTTGCCGACAAATCGCACCGAATCGATCGGTTCCTCCGTCGGGCCGAGGGTCACGAGCGCGGTGCGGAGGAGCGTGGCTTCGGCGGGTTTCACGGTGATTCCGGCGCGGGTCCGGTGCGGGTTCCGGTGCGAAATCGTCAAGCCGCGCAGGGGCGGGAGGTTGCGGTCCGACGCGCGAATCGCGATACTACAAGACTCCGCCCGCTCCGGGCGGGACTCGAGGATTTCGGAGAGTTCCACTTGGCCAAGAAAGTCGACAAGAAGATCGAGGACATCCTCCTCGAGGCCGGCGTGATCAACGCGCAGCAGGCTTCGGCCGCTGTGGCGGAAGCCGAGACCACCGGCAAGCGCGTCGGCGAGGCCCTGATCGAGCAGGGGGCCTGCAAGGACACCGATGTGGCCAAGGCGCTCGCGACCCAGCACGGGATCGAGTTCCTCGACCTCGCGAAGCCGGAGTCGCTCGCGCGCACCGACCGGAACCTCCTCAAGCCCGAGATCCAGGCCAAGTACACGGTCGTTCCGATGCGCAAGGAGCGCGGCACGCTCCTCGTCTGCGTGCACGATCCGGCCGACATCGAGGCTCTCGACATGCTCGGCATGATGACCGGCAGCCGCGTGGCGGCGGGCGGCGTCGCGTCGCGCGAGCAGGTGATGACCTTCGTCCAGGGCGCCCAGGCGGCGCCCGAGCTCGGGAAGACCCAGAACAAGCTCTTCACCGACTCGCTCGACCAGTCGCGCGACAAGTCGCGGGACAAGTCCGCGGACCGATCCGCCGACCGTTCCGCGGACCGCTCGGTCGACAAGGACGCCGGCGATTCGCAGATGGTCATGCTGGTCGACCGCATGATCGACCAGGCCGTGCTCGGCCGCGCGTCCGACATCCACATCGAGCCCCGCAAGAACGATGTGCTCATCCGGTACCGCATCGACGGCGTCTGCCTCGTGCGCGACACGCTGCCGAAGAAGATGCAGGGGCAGCTCCTCGCCCGCGTCAAGCTCATGGCGGGCGTGAACATCGCCGAGCGCCGCATTCCGCAGGACGGCCGCATCAAGAAGCTCATCGAGGACCGGTACATCGACTTCCGAGTCTCGACCTGCCCGGCCGTGCACGGTGAATCGGTCGTCCTCCGAATCCTCCGGCCCGACAGCGCCCGCATCGGCCTCATGGGCCTCGGCTTCGAGTCCGACAACCTCGACACCTTCAACCGCATCATCCGCCGCCCGAACGGCATCTTCCTCGTGACCGGCCCCACCGGCTCGGGCAAGACGACGACCCTCTATTCGGCGCTCAACGACCTCAACACGCCCGACCGCAAGATCATCACCGCCGAGGACCCGGTCGAGTACGCCTTCAAGGGCATCAACCAGGTTCAGGTGCGCGAGCACATCGGCCTCACCTTCGCGGCCGTCCTCCGCTCGATGCTGCGTCAGGCGCCGAACATCATCCTCGTCGGCGAGATCCGCGACCGCGAGGTCGCCGACATCGCCATCCAGGCCGCGCTCACCGGCCACATGGTGTTCTCCACGCTGCACACCAACGACGCCCCGAGCGCGATCACCCGCCTCATCGACATGGGCGTCAAGCCCTTCCTCGTGGCGAGCTCGATCCAGGCGATCATGGGACAGCGCCTCGCGCGCGTCCTCTGCGAGAAGTGCAAGGCGCCCGATCCGAACCCCGACCGCAAGATGCTGCGCCTCGTCGGCATCAGCGAGGAGGAGGCCGCGGCTGGCAAGATCATGAAGCCGGTCGGCTGCTCGAACTGCGACGGCACGGGATACCGCGGCCGGCGCGCCATCTTCGAGCTCATGTCGATGAACTCCGAGATCCGCGACCTCGCGTTCAACCGCGCGAGCGTGTCGAAGATCCGCGCGGCGGCCGTGCGCGGCGGCATGCGCAGCCTCGTCGGCGACGGCAAGATCAAGATCCTGCGGGGCATGACCACCCCGACCGAAATCGCCAACTTCGCGCAGATCGAGGGCTACGACCCGAGCGAAGCGTCCGCAGTGTGAACCGAGCGCGCGACCCCCTGCGCGAGAAGTGAGTACCAGCCATGTCCGCGATGCAGATTGACCGACTCCTCGACACCATCGTGAAGAACGGCGCGTCCGACCTTCACATCTCGACCGGCCGTCCGCCGACGATCCGCCTCCACGGCAAGCTGAAGAGCCTCGCCACGAAGGTCGTGGATTCCGACGACGCGACGGCGCTCATGAAGTCGATCACGCCCGAGAAGAACCAGGCCGAGCTCGCCGAGGTCGGCGGCACCGACTTCGGCTTCGCGTTCGGCGACGCCGCGCGCTTCCGAGCCTCGGTGTTCCGCCAGCGCGGCGACATCTCGATGGTGCTGCGACTGATTCCGAACAAGCTGCTGACCTTCGACGAGATCGGCCTGCCGCCGATCGTCCAGGAGCTCTGCCGGCGTCCGCGCGGCCTGTTCCTCGTGACGGGGCCGACCGGCTCAGGCAAGTCGACGACGCTCGCGTCGATGGTGAACTGGATCAATGAGTGCTACGACCGCCACATCGTGACGATCGAGGACCCGATCGAGTACTACCACTACCACAAGAAGTCGGTCGTGAACCAGCGTGAGGTCGGCAAGGATGTCCCGACCTTCTCCGAGGCGCTCCGCCGCGTGCTCCGCTCCGACCCCGATGTGATCCTGGTCGGCGAAATGCGAGACCTCGAGACCATCGAGTCGGCGATCCGCGCTGCAGAGACCGGCCACCTCGTGTTCGGCACCCTGCACACCTCGGGCGCCGCCAGCACGATCAACCGCATCGTCGACGCGTTCCCCGTCACCCAGCAGGAGCAGGTCCGCGTCCAGCTCTCGACCTCGCTGATCTCGGTGCTCTCGCAGCAGCTCTGCGCCCGGGTCGATAAGCCGGGCCGCGTGGCGGCGTACGAGTTCCTCGTGGTCACCCCCGCGATCTCGAACCTCATCCGCGAGAACAAGACCTTCCGCATCGACTCGGCCATCCAGACCGGCCGCAAGTTCGGCATGCAGCTCCTCGACGACCACCTCTGGCGGCTCTACTCCGAGGGCAAGATCTCGCCGGAGGAGTGCATCGACAAGTGCAAGAATCCCGGCGAGCTCAAGGACAAGATCCATCGCGCCGGCGGCGTGATCGGACGCACGGAGCTCGACGAGGACCACGAGTGACGACCGCCCGCGAGGGCTTGGCCGTTTGCGGCGCCGGAGTGCGGGAATCCCGCATTTCGGGCCGCTGGCCGTGCGCATGAATCCAAGTGTCCTGACCCAAGCCCCGTCGGCGCCGCGCCTTCGGGGGGAGGGGCGTGCCGTATAGCACGCAGTGGGGCCCGCGTCGGGCCCGGTGAGCGCCGCGGCGTCTGAGAGCAACCCATGTCGATGGTTCGCGACGAGGAACTCCTCAAGGCAGTCAAGGGCAGCCGCATCGGGCGCGTCCTTCGGAAGCTTGGCTATGTCACCCGCGAGCAGGTGCACGAGGCGCTGCAGCTGCAGGAGGGGGCCCAGAAGGGCCAGCGCATCGGCGAGATCCTCGTGAAGATGGGGATCATCGACGAGGCCAAGCTCGAGACGGGCCTCGCCGCCCAGCGCGGGCTCCACTATGTGGACCTCGACCAGGTCGAGCTGCAGGACGAGATCCTCGGCAAGCTCAAGCCCGAGACCGCGACCGCCTATGGCGTCGTGCCGATCGGCTTCGACCCCGCGACCAACCGCATCACCATCGCGATCAAGAACGCGGACAACTTCCAGGCCGTCGACGACCTGAAGCAGCTCCTCGGCTTCCGCGTGAGCGCGGTCGTCGCGAAGCCGGAGAAGATCGATTCGATCCTGACCGCACGCTACGCGGGCAAGCGCACCGGCCTCGACATCTCCAAGGTCGCCACCAGCTCCGCGGTCGCCTCGCTCGACTCCCGTGCCGACAACATCGACCTCGCCGCCATCGCGCAGGCCGCCAACGACAACGCCGTCGTCGAGCTCGTGCAGTCGATCCTCATGATCGCCATTCGCGACAAGGCGTCCGATGTCCACTTCGAGCCGTTCGAGGACGAGTTCAAGCTCCGCTACCGCATCGACGGCGTGCTCTACGAGATGCAGGCCATCCCGAAGAACCTCGCCACGGCGCTCGTGTCGCGCGTGAAGGTCATGTCGAAGCTCGACATCGCCGAGCGCCGCCTGCCGCAGGACGGCCGCATCGAGCTCCATCTCGGCGAGGCGCCGGTCGACCTCCGCGTCGCCGTCCTCCCGACGATGTTCGGCGAGTCGGTCGTGCTCCGCGTCCTCGACCGCTCGAATGTCCAGCTCTCGCTCGACAAGGTCGGCCTGCGCGAGGACGAGCTCGAGCGGCTCCGTGTGCTCATCAACAAGCCCAACGGCATCGTCGTCGTGACTGGCCCGACCGGATCGGGCAAGACGACGACGCTCTACGCGGCGCTCAACGAGCTCAACTCCGTCGATGTCAAGATCCTCACGGCCGAGGATCCGGTCGAATACGACGTGCAGGGCCTCGTCCAGTGCCAGGTGAACACCGACCAGGAGCTCACCTTCGCGAAGCTCCTCCGCAGCTTCCTCCGGCAGGACCCCGACATCATCCTCGTCGGCGAGATTCGAGACCTCGAGACCGCGCAGATCGCGATCCAGGCGTCGCTCACCGGCCACCTGGTGCTCACCACGCTGCACACCAACGACGCGCCGAGCACGATCCTCCGCCTCGTCGATCTCGGCGTCGAGACCTTCCTCCTCACGGCCACCATCGAGGCCGTCGTCGCCCAGCGCCTCGTGCGCCGCGTCTGCTCGAAGTGCAAGGAGTTCTTCACCCCCAACGAGGAGCAGCTCATGGAGCTGAACCTGCGCTCGGCGGATGTCGAGGGACGCAAGTTCGCCCGCGGGCGCGGCTGCGACCACTGCCTGCGCTCGGGCTACAAGGGCCGAATGGCGCTCTTCGAGATCATGACGATGGACGACGAGCTGCGCGATCTCGTCATCAAGCAGGCGTCCACCCGCGTGCTCCGCACCGAGGCGCGCAAGCGCGGCATGCGCACGCTGCGCGAGTCTGGCCTGCTCGCGATCTACGACGGACAGACCACGATCGACGAGGTCGTGCGCGAGACGATGACGGAGGACTAGTTCTGAGGACTAGTTCTGAGCACCGACAGAGCACCGACCGAGTTCCCGACCGCCTGAACTTCCGATGGCTGGCACCGCCAGCACGAGACTCCCCCGGAGCACCCCATGCCCACCTTCGCGTACGACGCAGTGAACAACGCAGGCAAGAAGCAGACCGGCACGATCGAGGCCGCGAGCGCCGACGAGGCGCTCAAGAAGATCCGCTCGCAGGGCCTGTTCCCGAGCGGCGTGAAGGAGCAGAAGATCGCCGGCGGCCCCGGTGGTGGCGCGAAGAAGGTGCGCGACCCGGGCAAGAAGAAGAAGAAGGGCATCACGCTCAGCTTCGGCGGCGTGAACCAGAAGAAGCTCACGCTCTTCACCCGCCAGCTCTCGACGCTGCAGGACGCAGGCCTTCCGCTGCTCCGCTCGCTCCAGATCCTCGAGAGCCAGCAGCGCCCGAGCACGCTCAAGAACGTGCTCCAGGGCGTGTGCGAGGAGGTCGAGGCGGGCACCAGCCTCTCCGAGGCGATGGCGAAGTTCCCGCGGGCCTTCAACCGGCTCTACACCAAGATGGTCGCGGCCGGCGAGGTCGGCGGCGTGCTCGATGTCATCCTCCAGCGCCTCGCGGAGTTCATGGAGAAGGCCCAGCGCCTCAAGCGCCGCATCATCGGCGCCATGATCTACCCGGCGGTCGTCATCTTCATCGCCGTGCTCATCGTCACGGGCATCATGTACTTCGTCATCCCGAAGTTCCAGGATATCTTCGAGGACTTCGATGTCAAGCTGCCTGAGCTGACGATCTTCATGATCAACGCGTCGAAGTGGGTCGCGGGCACCGCGAGCAAGGACCAGGTCGTCCCCGGCGTGGTCTGGGTGCTCAGTTCGCCGATCCTGCTGTTCCTGTTCTTCAAGCTGATCCGCAAGACAGGGCCCGGCAGGGCGATCACGGACATCATCATCCTGCGCATACCCGTGCTCGGCACGCTGGTGAAAAAGACGGCGGTCGCGCGCTTCACGCGAACGCTCGGCACGCTCATCAGCGCGGGCGTTCCCATCCTCGAGGCGATCCTCATCACCCGCGACACCTCGGGCAACTATGTCTTCGAGAAGGCGCTCACCAAGGTCCACGACTCGATCCGCGAGGGCGAGACCTTCGCCGGGCCGCTTCGCGAGGCGAAGGTCTGCGACGCGATCGTCGTGAACATGATCGACGTCGGCGAGGAGACCGGCGACCTCGATGTCATGCTCATGAAGATCGCGGACAACTACGACGAGGAGGTCGATGTGGCGGTGGCCAGCCTCCTGTCGCTCCTCGAGCCCTTCATGGTCGTCGTGCTCGGCGGCATCGTGCTTCTCATCGTGCTTGCGCTGTTCCTTCCCCTCGTCTCGATGATCGAGTCGGTGTCGGGCGGCGGCGGCGGCAAGAAGTGAATCCCCTCATGCAGCAGCCCCGCTCCAATCCCGTCGGCGCCCGGCGCGCCTTCACCCTCACCGAGATGCTCGTGGTGGTCGCGATCCTCGCGCTCCTCATCAGCACGCTCTTCGTGGCGGTGAATGTCGCGTCGCGGCGCACCCAGTCGGTGAAGACGCAGTTCCTGATGGGCTCGATCTCGTCGGGGCTCGCGCAGTTCAACACCGACCACGGGTACTACCCGCCGGTGCTCGGACGCGCGCCGAACGCGCCGACGAACCCGGTGCAGTCGCTCTTCCGCGATGTGCGCCGGATCGGCGACCTCCCGGGCACCAACATGATCGCGAAGCAGCAGGAGTGGTACAGCTACACCACGCTTGCGGAGTACCTGATGGGCTTCGGCACGCGCGATCAGGACGGGTACGGCGCGCTCCGCCGTCCGTCGGGAAGCGTGCAGCCCGAGGTCGGCGACCGCGAGTTCCCGACCCTTGGGATCCGCTCGCCAGGGCGCGACGGATGCTGGGGGGCGATCGACACGCCGCACCCGCAGTTCACGGCGTCGGCGTTCTCGGGGCGCTTCGTGGCGCGGAACCCGACCTTCCAGCCGAAGTACACGAGCGGCAACGCGCAGGTCGATGTCCCGCAGCCGGGCAACAGCGCCTGGAACCGCGTGACCTCGATCGAAGGACGCGTGTACGGTCCGTACATCGACTCGATCGACGACCGGCTCGTCGGCGGCATTACGGGCGTCGACAGCGCCACCGGCCGGCCGATCGTCGTGACGAGCGACAGCTACATCCAGCCGGCCGGCGGACCGACCTTCGACCAGCTGCCGAAGACGATCCTCGACTACTGGGGCGAGCCCATCGCGTACTACCGCACGCCGTACATCGACAACGACCTGCGCAGCAACGCGCCGGCGCTCCCGAACACGACGACCCCGATGTCCCTCGGCGACATCTTCGTGCTGCGCCCGTGGGATGTGAACGAGCGCGAGAAGTCCGGCGGCGCGCTCGACGCGAACGACGACAACACCTCGACCGCGCAGCTCCGCAGCGCCGCGTTCGCGCTCGTGTCGTCGGGCCGCGACCGGAAGATCGACCGCACCGTGCGGCGCGATGTCAACGAGCTCAACAAGGACAATGTCATCGAGGTCTCGAAGTGATGCGATCCGCTCCCGACCGAACCCCGCCGCGGCAGGCAGGCTTCACCCTGATGGAGACGCTCGTCGTGATCGGGATCATCGTGCTGATCGCGAGCCTCGTGCTCGCGGTGAGCTCGACCGTCTCCCGCGCCGCGGACGAGCGCAATTCGCGCAACACGCTGACGGTGCTCGACACCGCGATCGAGGAGTACGAGCGTTCGATGGACCGGCGCGTGACCTACCGGTCCGGGCCGGCGCCCAACGGAATCCTCGACGACGCGGTTCCCACCGGCCTGACCGGCCGCTGGGATGTCTGGTCGGCGCAGAAGAACACAAGCGCGATCGCCGACGAGAAGCCGCCGCCGGGCTCCGGCCCCGTCGACTGGGGCGCGGGCTTTGCCAAGCCGTACTCGACCTTTGACACCGGGGCGCCGAGCTACTCGATGGTGCCGTTCCGCCGCACGGCGCGCCTCATCTGGTCGATGGCCCAGTCGCCGTCGACGCAGTCGATCATGCAGTCGCTGCCGGAGACGGTCTACAAGGCCGTGATGCCCGCCGGCGCCAGTGTCACGCCCACCGGACTCAGGCATGTCATCGACTCCTGGGATGTGCCGATCGTCGCCGTCTTCCCGGGGCGCGACGCGCGCCGGCAGCCGGACGGCAACCTCGCCGCCGACAATGTGAACGCGATCGACGCCGATGGCACCATCAAGTGCGACAGCGAGTGGGGGACCCCGTCCTCGCCGACGCCGCACCAGCAGGGCGGCATGCTCGTCTCCTGCAAGAACAAGCGGATCCTCTTCGTGTCGGCTGGTCCGGACAACAAGTTCCACCAGAACGCCACGACCCTGAGCGCGGACAACCTCTACAGCTACGAGCCCTGAGCGGACCGAAGCCACGAACGGACCGAAGCCACGAGCGAACGGAAGCCATGAGGC